>Ga0208299_1003293_pt1 | contig 10251 bp, 9 predicted proteins | sample 15_taG_FD_184089 | JGI IMG/M metagenome (GOLD analysis project Ga0208299, IMG submission 184089) | Marine viral communities from the Subarctic Pacific Ocean - 15_ETSP_OMZ_AT15312 metaG (SPAdes) (version 2) | ecosystem: Environmental > Aquatic > Marine > Oceanic | place: Pacific Ocean | collected...
CTGCTGCAGCTGGAATAGCGTGGAAGGCTGCTGGTGGTGGTGTAACTATATCTAATAATTCTAATAATAGGGTTGTAACTGGTGATGGCTCAAATGCAAATGCAGAGGCTAATTTAACATTTGATGGAAGTACATTAACTGTTACTGGTGATACTAAAGTAACTGGTGATATTACGCTTGACGATGGTGGCTCACTAAAAGAAGCTGGTGGAACAGCAGCTTTTACATTTGATGCTTCTGGAAATGTTACAAAGATAGGACAAGACGTACCATCTGATCAAGATTTATTAATGTGGAATGCAACTTCAGGTTTGTGGGAAGCAGGTTCTGCAGGATCAGCATCAAGTCCCTTTACTTCTGCTGGTATCAGCGGTTCTTGGCAAAGTAGCAATTTTTTAGCAGGAACAGTCCCATTATTTACAGTTACAGAACAAGTTACTGAGGAAATTACTCTCGTTGGAACTAATAGTGATGAAAGTGGCCAAACACATTCCTTGCCAAGTGGTTTACTAGAAAATGATATTGTCATTGTAGGATATAGTACATATCATTCTGCATATGGAGGATCTGCACCACCCTCAGGATGGACACTTATTTCTAATCGTAATTATTGGGGTGCCAATACTACTATTGTATATTATAAAAAGATGGGTTCAACTCCTGATACTACTGTAACTATGGGCGGCCCTGGTGCAGACTATATGAGTGTAGTATCAATGGCATTTCGAGGTGTTGACACAACTACACCTCTTGATGCTAGTGCTACAGATACACAGGCAAGTTCGGGAATGCCAAATCCTCCTGCAATTACGACAGTTACAAGTGGTTCTGCAATTGTTGCATTTGGTGGAATAAGATATGATCAGTTTGTGCCAACAGTTCCTTCCGGCTTTGATGATATTGTTTATGATTATGGTGGAAATGCAAATTCTACGGCGATGATGGCATGTGATTTTGATAGTACTCGTACACCGGGAGCAGTCGATCCGGGCGCTTTTGGTGGAGGTTATAGTGACGCCTGGACAGCTACTACTATTGCTTTAAGAGCAATGGTAAATACTGTATCATTTGATTGGGATGATGTAGATAATTCTAACGTAGCATTGCGTGATTTGTATCCATTAAATTTAAGCGGCTCATCTGCTGCTACTGCTTCTGCTATAGGATCACAAGGAGCACTACTTTCAGTAGTCAATACTGCACAAAATGTTGATCATGGTTTAGGTGCATATGCGGGTAGCACAGATTATATGTCATATAAAGATGATGTTTCTACTTCTGCAGGTCTATTATTTAGAATGGGGGACTTTATAGGATTTCCTTCTTTTGAGGCTTATACTGACCAGACATTTATGATGGGACATTATCATTATCCTCTTTTACAAAGATCAGGAGTAATGAGAATTAGTGGAAGTGTTTCACAACAAAAATTACATAGAGGTAAATGGAACCTCGGCACAACGTACTCACCAACGTTATCAGTTTTTGGTAGTGGTTCTAGTGTCACTGACATTGTAGCAGAATCAGGACCAGTATTTAGTACATATGAAAATACATCAAATCCTCTTCGTGCAAGTGAGAGAGTCTTATTCCAAATTTCAAACAATACAGGTATCTCACAATTAGAAACTTATGATGATGATTCAATGAGGATTGGAACTCATTTTGATCCTTTTCTTACCAAGGATGGCAATGTAAGAATTAGTGGTAGCGCATTAGAACAAAAAATTTATCCCCAACACTGGAACTTAGGTACATTATCTCCGCCAGTTTTATCTGTTTATGGAAGCGGATCTAATGTCGTTAATATTAAGGGATTATCTGGACCACACATATCTAGCAGAGATACGTTAGCTAGCTCAAGAGCAAATAGAACATGGTCAACTCATGAATCATATTTTAGTGTTACTGATACAGCGGGTTATCAAGCTTTTGAAATTTATGAGGATAAGACGCTTAGATATAATTTAAAACATTTAAAAATGTCTCGTAAAGGACACATGATACTTAGTTCATCTGCGCAGGAAGCGGATAAACTTAACGAACCACACTGGACTTTAGGAAGTAAGTCAATTCCAGCACTTTCAGTTTATAGTAGTGGATCTAACATTACTAATACTGTTGGATCAACAGGTCCAATATTTTCTACAGCAGAACCAAATACCGGGCGTATTCATAGAACATATACAAGTCATACATCTGGAGTGCCGAGCATATTTAGTGTGTCTAGTGGTGTTGGACTTCCTGTAGTTGAAGCTTTTGAAGACAGTACAATTAGGCTTGGTACATATTCCAATCCTATTTTAGATAGAAATGGTATAGCTAGAATAAGTGGAAGTATTTCATCTGCTAAAAATTATCCTGGCCCATGGGCAATGGGTACAAAAGATATTTCAACATTGACTGTAATTGGTAGTGGATCATTATTTGAAGTTACATCTAATAGGGCATCAATGTTATCAATAGAAGATAGGATGGGATCGTATAGAACAAATACAGCATACACATCTTCAACAGATGCACTATTTTCAGTGACCAATGTTGTAGGTATTGATGTATTTAAGGTCATGGCTGATGGCACAGTCGATTTATCGAATTATGCTAAAACTGGTGGCATAAAAAACTTTGCTGTATCACATCCGGACTTAGACAATTTTGAAAAAGATTACATTAGTAACGAATCAAGGGGAGAGATAATTTATTTTGGAGCAGGATCAGTAACACAAGGAAAGTGTTACGTCTTGTCAGGGTCTAATAAGACGTGGATTGAAGGGGTAACTACAGAAGCTACTATTACAGGTAACTTATTGGGAGTTGCTAAAGCTTCAGGCACAGCTAGTACTGTAGGCATGATGATAAAAGGGATGGTAAGAGTAGATTCTGATCTCTTAAATGGTACAATTGAACCCGGAAAACCGGTTTATGTTAGCACTACTGCTGGTAAGTATGATTTTTCACCAACAACAACATCCGGTGATATTGTTAGAACGGTAGGCTATTGTATTGATATTGCAGACAGTGACATTTTACTTCACTTTAGTCCGGATAATACTTCTGTCACATTGTCGTAAAGGAAAAATATGCCAGATATAGGTAAAATAATAGCAACACCAATATCATTAATTAGTAAACTAGGATCAGTGCAAAAGTCAGCAATGACAGGCATATTTCGTTCACAATATACAATCCCATCATCAACTAAAGTTGTAACTTATGAAGATAGTAGATTAAAAGTAGATGGTTCTACTTCTACTTTTAATGCAACAGAAGGCACACAATTAATTTTTGATTTATCAGATTCATCATTATCCGGTCATCCATTTACTTTAGCAACTGCAAATGATGAATCAACAAACTATGCAAATGTAACATCATCTGGAACTCCTGGCAACACAGGGGCTACATTAACAACAACACTTCCAGCATACGCCAGTAATCAAACACTTTGGTGGTATTGTTCTAATAGCTTCCATAGTGGTGAGGGTGCATCATTTGCTATTACAGAAGTTCCAGTTGGTGGTTGGGATGGAAACGACGGCGTTATTTTATTAACACCTAATACTGCAATTCACAGTACTGGGCACGGATCGATTTTTGATTTGATTACAAATGGATCAACAAACACTTCACCATCAGCAGCTCAACAATTAGCAGCAATCAATCAGCCTTCCGGATCATCTGATGGTGATACTAGCTACATTAGGTATCCAAATTCTAATTCATCCGGCTGGTACTTTGCCGCTCCTATAATATATAGGATAACAGCCGGGTCAAGATTAGATGGGGGTAACACTGTTCCATACTCCCCTTCTTCCGGTTGGGTAAAAGCCAGCAATGCTTATAGTAATAATGGAGATGGAAGCACAGCATGGACTAAGGCCGACCTTGATGATATTTACATAGGAGTTGAATCAAAATATGCTGATATATGGTTTAGCTTTGATAGAGAAGCACACACTAACACAGAAGATGATGTTCCAGATAGTGCTACTATTACTAAGATAGAAGTAAAAGCAGAAATAAAAGGATCTAATTACCAATCATACAAGGGTGTAAAACAACATGGATATGTTACACAAGTATACGGTTTAGTATATTACTCTTAAAAGACTATGAATATTTATAAAAAGTTTTTATCTACAAAAGAATGCAATGAAATAATACAGATAGCTAATAAATATACTTGGTCTGGTAAACGAGATTCCATTGATGGTTTGGATGAACAACAAATTAATATTTATACTCATATGTCTCAACACAGTAGTGATCATAATAAAGAATTGCTGGAATATTTTCGACCATTTGGTGAGAAAAAATTACCTTTATTATTAGATAAAATCAAATGTATAAAACCACCTTATTTTCTTGATTGGTTTTTTTTAAGAAAATATGATACCGTCGTAAGAGATAGCATTATGATACATAAAGATAATAATTATTTTACAGTTGTCATTTTACTTAATAATGATTTTGAAGGTGGTGAGTTTTATAAATTTGACAATGAAGGCTCCATTAAAGCGGATGATACAATTGATAAACTAACGACAGATGAAAAAAAGCTGTATGTTGATAATCATGCAAGCCTCCCTATCGTATCAATAGAGTCTGGAGATTTAACATGGCATTTTGGTGAAGCTTATCATGGAGTAAAGAAAATAACGAAAGGAGAAAGATATACATTAATTTTATTTTTTAAATTTGAATTAGATATACAACTTGATTCAATATTATCACCAGGGTTTCAAACTCAATTACATCATAACAAAAATCAAATTACACAGGAGTTACACTATGAATAGAATAATTAGTCTATTATTAATCAGCATGCTTTCGCTACTGCAGGCTCAATCATCAATTAATATAAAGAGCGGTATAGTAAATGAAATAACTGTAAGCGATACAACAACTTTTTCACAGCCATTATTAATTGCTTTTGTAAAAAGTAATGATAAAAAGTGGTTTACTTCATTTTTTCTTCGTGAAGAATCATTATTTATTGAAGAAATGCTATATAAACCGTATGATGATAAATTCACTATCATTCTTGGACAACAAGCAATCCCATTTGGAGCAAATGTTCCATTCTTTGATTTAACCCGATTTGATCCATTCACATACCAAACAGGATTTAATCATGATATCTATATGGTGGGTCGTGGAGTATGTGCGTATGGTGATGTTGGTTTATTGTCACTTGAAGGATATTATGGTTCTCATTCAGTATGGGGAGAAGGTTATGTATCAACAAGGGCTTCTTATTGGGGAGATAACTATAACATAGGAGTTTCAGTTGATAATCAAGATAATAAAGCTATTGATGCAAACGGATTTAGTAAATATGTTGATTACGTTGCTGAGGTGAGGAAAGATAACCAATGGGCTAGAGCAATAGTGAAGCCAGGACTTTATGGTGTTTCATTACTTGTTGGATATGAAAATAATGAAGTGAAATCTAAACCTTTATATGGCGTCTTAATACCATTTGGGGAAAAAAGACCAAGCCCACAAGCTGGCAATTTCGTATCAGCCGAGTTTAGTGGAAAGGGTGATGTTATTGTTAAAGTAAATTGTACTTTTGGTTGGAGGCTTGAAGGGTTTTCTTGGAAAGATTTAGGTTTTGAAAATAAGGAGTTAAATGATGAATAAGTTTTTAAAAGGATTATTATGTATTCTTGGAGCCGTTTTTTGCTGGTCTACATTAGAAGTAACAGCAAGTCATATATTTGCTGAAGGTGCTGGTCCAGTCACAATGTTAAATTTAAGATTTCTAATTGCTACAATTTTATTTGGTGCAACAATATTATATAAGAACAAAAAGACAGGAGAGAATCTCTTTGTAGTAGACAAGAAAGATTGGTTCAGGCTTTGGTTAAATGGGGCTATATTAGCCTTTCATTTAGTAGTATATTGGTTTGCTTGGGAATTACTTGATCCTAACTTACCAGTTATTTATGCAATATTTTATATGTATCCATTCCTGATGGCTGTTGTTGCTGTTTATTTTTATGGGGAAAAATTTAATAATAATAGAAAAATAGCATTGGGTCTCGGTACGGTTGGTGCACTATTGGCTATCGAATTATTACCATCGTTTTCAACAGAAGGATTAAATGGTCTCGGAATTGGTTTAGATGTATTGGCTTGTTTGTCGTGGGTTGGTTATTTAATGGTTGGACAAACTATTTTAAAAAAGTATAATCCTGTAACAATGGTTTTTTATGACTTTTTAGCTTGCTTTATTTATACATCATTAATGCAGTGGCCAAGTACAACGATTGCTGAGGTATCAATTGGATATCCATTCTCTCTTGTTGCTATCATTTATTTTGGTGTTATGGCAAGTTATATTGCATATTTTCTATACTGGACATCAGTTAAGTATATTGGTGCTACTAATACTGGCATAGGAGAATTAGCAACGCCTATTTTCGGTGTAACACTTGGATACTTTTTCTTATCTTGGTCACCGAGTATTTATCAACTCGTAGGATTAGTTTTAATCGTGAGTGGATTATATTTACTATATAAGGAAAAGGAAGTAGTTTATAACCAATAGGACATAAAATATGAATCTAAGATATATAAATTTGGGAGAAGTTTCACCGGAAATCTTTTCATCTATGTGGGAAGTTGATTTAGTTATCGATATAGCAGAGCCTACATTATTTAAATGGAAAGCTGACAGAACATTGTGTCATTTTTGGCAAGGCCCCTATTATGCTGGATCGTTAGATTCTATCGATCAGTGGAATTACGACAACACAGACATAAGTGCTGTACTAACTTCATCAGTACTTTCAGATATTAAAATGATGAGGTGTTTTGAAGCAGTACCATCTATGGTTACCGCATCGACTGATAATAGTGTTTTATTTGAAGAAACAACGATAGAATCCGACTCGAGTATGTATGATGTAGAAGGATATGAAATTGCGTATTATACAGAATCTCCCGATGTAACTAATTGGACATTAATTCATCCTGATAAAAAAACTTGTTTCGAAATTGAAGAAACAATGCACACTACTTTATCATCAATATTACAAGAAAAAAATATACAAATGAGTGGATCTGGAAATGACACATATTTTTTACATCCTGTATCAAATACATATAAAAAATGTATTGGATCATTGGCAAGGCCTGCACCAAATAATTTCGGATATTCAGATTTTGCTATTACGTGGAACTTTGATAAAGATAAAACTAATAGGATTAGGGCAGTTGCAAGTGGGTCAGGATTAAAAATAAAAAAATTTACTATTGACGATATTGGTGACAGAGTATCAGGATTGTATGAAGTAACATCATCAGCTACACTTTCTGGATCATTAAATCGAAATATAATAGAATCTGATTTTGAAAATAGACTATGTAATTCTTTAAATTTGTCTATGGTAACTGGTAGCTTAACATCTCAAGAAAGTCAATCATTATACAATCGGGGAAATCAAAGATTGAATGATACAAGCTGGCAATATCATGGAAACAATGATCAGTATACATCATCATTGTTATCAAATACTATAGGTGGATGGTTTTGAATTTTAGTATCTTGATTAAATAAAAAACTAATAAAAATAATATATATTTTCAATAATCTAAATGATATTTATCATATGATACATAAATTAAAAGTTTTGTATGGTTATATTTATTATAATAAGGAGCTTAAAATATGAGTGTAAGAGTAGGAATGAAACCAATCGTGACAGATGGATTGAGCCATGTTTATGATCCAATTTCAGATATATCTTATCCATCGGGTTCTGAGACCGTTTATAATCATCTTCCAAATGAAGTATGTACAGCGCAAGGATCTGGTACAGACTGTCTAGATCGTGATTGGGCAAAACAAAATATGACAACTTATGGTACTGAGACAGATCATCAAAAATTAAAAGGGTACTTAACACTTGACGGATCAAATGATCAAGTATATGATGGAAGTTATATGAAATTAAACTGGCCGTTTACTTGGTGTGCCTGGGCTAGAGCTACTGGTACTGGAGATAGGATACTGATGAATAGAAGTAAACACTATCAATATAGCAGTGCTACGCCCTCCTGTGGGATTTATATGGGAATGTTTGGCAGTCTTGCGAAATTAACTGTACAATTATATTCTGGTACTTCTAATAATAATTATACATCCAACAATAAGACTATTACCTGTGCAAATGTAGCTGATAGTAAATGGCATTTTTGGTGTGCACGCGTTACAGCAAACAGTAACTTTAAACTCAATATAGATTATGATTGGTCTGTGGGAACAAATACTAGCGCTACATCAAATGACCCATCAAATGCACAATATTTACATATTGGATCAGCATGGTGGTATAGTGGTTATTCCACTGGAACAGAACAAAAATTTTGGCAAGGTGATATAGGCCCAATATACTGTTATGATAGAGAGATATCAGATGCAGAAATTAAACAAAATTATGAAGCAGGATACGATAGGTTTGTAGCCACGTAAGGGGATTAAGATGTCAGATTATTCAAATAGAAATTGGATTATATTTAGCACTAATGATACGGGAAGCTTAGATACAAAATCTTCAGATATCATTGGTGAAAATATCAAGTACAGAACTAATAGAACCGGATCACTTACATTTTTAAAATGGGAAGGATCTTCAATGCCGACAAGTTTATCAGCATTAGGTTCTAGAGTAACATCATCATGTGCATGTACAGAAGTTGCGTTATATCATACTTGTAGTATGATTGTAACTGCGTCCGGACCTACAGGCTCATTTAGCCATTCAGAAATAATGACAGTTTTGGGTGGTGCAGAATGGACGCCACAATATGATATATCCGGATCAGCTATCACTTCATCACAAGAAATCCCGGAGTAAAGTCTGCAATTTATCATTAAAGGAAACCCATTTGTTTTAAAATATAAAGTTACAGAACTTTCTAATGAAGAAAATAATTTGCTAGTTGAAAGTGCGATACAGAACTTTGATTATAATTTTTGTAGAAGACAAGTTCCATTGCCTGAATCAGATGTTACAAAAAAATTAACTAATTTATTTTTTAAGTTAGCAGAATCTTGGTTTGATAATCTTGATAGTGCAACTAATAATAAAGTAAATAAAACTCCAAATATGAGTGATACTGTTATTGGAGGTGTTCCACAATTCGGTTCTTATGTATGGGCACATGTTTCTACAAAAGATCAGAATTATTGTAAGTGGCATAATCATGTAAGAGCAAACACAATCAACATGGTTTATTATCCTTCAGTTCCTGATAAAACAGCTACTTTTTCAATTAAAGATGAATGGAATAATGAGTATGAAATTGAAGTAGAAAAAGGTATGATGCTATTGCAGCCGGGTTGGATGTGTCATAAGCCTAATCCACCCAAACATTCTAATAAGCATCGTGTTTCTATTAATATTGGATATTTGAGCTTAACTAGGCCATTACTTAAAATTAAAAAATTTATAGAAAGTGGTGTTATTGGTGCATATGAATTTAATCCTTTGGGACAAATATATAGTAATGAGCATATTATATGGTAGAAATATTAGATAATTTTTTAGAGCCTGATATTCATGAACAACTTGAAAAAAGTATAATAAAAATAAACAAATGGCAAATATCATCTATTGATTATGAGCCTGAATATTATGAAAACTTAAATAAGCCACAACCAAAAAACAAGAATCAAATGGTTCATACATTTTATTTTGAACCAGACGCTGTACTAGACAGAAATACTATTGGCATTGTTCAGCCAATACTAAGTATTATTCGTCCATTTGTTGTTTGGAGAATAAAAGCAAATTTACAATATAGAACACATAAAGTAGACAAGAACAATTATCATACTGATATAGGAAACGGAACAATGTTATCAGATAAACGAAGGAAACAATGGACCACAGCAGTTTATTACGTAAATTCAAATAACGGTTATACAGAATTTGAAGATGGTACAATTGTTGAGAGCGTAGGTAATAGATTCGCTTCTTTTCCAGCGAATATGATACACAGAGGAACTTCTTGTTCTGATGAGGAATATAGGCTGCTAATTAATTTTAATTATTTCAAATAAAAATTCCTTTTTCAACTTTTTTTAATATATATAATATAGAATGTTTTACAACTGTTTTAAATTTAACAATTAACTAGGAGTTTAATAATGGCTGATAATAAAGAAGTCAAATTTACTGATGAAGAAATGCAATCATTAGCTGATGTTCAAACATCATATCAAAATATTCAGATGAG
>Ga0208299_1003294_pt1 | contig 10250 bp, 4 predicted proteins | sample 15_taG_FD_184089 | JGI IMG/M metagenome (GOLD analysis project Ga0208299, IMG submission 184089) | Marine viral communities from the Subarctic Pacific Ocean - 15_ETSP_OMZ_AT15312 metaG (SPAdes) (version 2) | ecosystem: Environmental > Aquatic > Marine > Oceanic | place: Pacific Ocean | collected...
CCCTTGAAATCGGACAGAAGCTACTGCCTCCCCAGGCCCGTGAACTCCTTCAGGGACAGCTGAAGCGGATCCGGTTCGTGACGAAGGAGGACGACGCCTATATGTCCGGGCGCTCGGGCAAGAAGAAGCGGAAGGACGGAGGAGCCGGGGCGGGCTCGGTTGCGGCCTACGCAGAGGGCGCTGGTGCCGTGGTCATTGGGCTCGATGTTTCCGGATTCCAGGCGGTGAGGGGCGCCGCCCGTTTCAACGGCGGACTCTTCGCGGTGGACGTGATCAACCATGAGATCGGCCATCAGGTGGGCTTCACACTGGAGAACATCGAGGCTGAGCGAAAGGCCGGGAAGAGCAAGCTCCATGAGGACTACGACGGCCCGATGTGGTCGGAGTGGGAGAGCTTCTTCAAGAAGAACGTCAAGCCGAAGACTGTCACGGACAAGGAGGGCAACCGCAAGAAGCAGTGGCCGAAGGGAGGGGAGCGAGGGATCACCGCTTACGCCGAGACGAATGCTCGGGAGTTTTGGGCGGAGTCCTTCTCCTGCATCACGACCTACCCGAAGCAGTTGGCGGACTCAGCCCCCCGTACCTACGACCTCATGCGGAGGTTCATGCGCGAACGAGGGGTCCGTCCCCGGCTGACGGACAAGGCAGCGTACAAGGCCGTCGAAGACGAACTTGCCGCCGCCAAGGCGGGGAAGGAGAAGCTCTGGACCCCCGCGGACATCAAGGCGCTGGAAGAGCGCCTCGATGAGCTGACCGGCCTCGACATGATCGACACCGACGATCCGCGGTTGCAGTGGTGGAAGCCGCAGGAGACGAAGGTCCAGCGGTTGATCCGAGAGACCCCCGCTCCTCAGACCTTCGAGGACCGATCGCCGGAGGACCCGAACAGCAAGGGCGACAAGTCGGGGGACCGATTCTTCGAGTGGTCGGTCAATGGCCGCACCGTGTACTTCCGAGCTGGGGCTTCGACGGGGGGCCCGCCCTGCACGTGGGATCCATCGGACCCCACGGAGGCCAAGACCAAGCTCAAGATCGGAGAGGCGAAGGAGATCTGGGCCGACGACGGAACCCGCCTCAACCCCCAGAATGTGTGGTGGTGGCTGCATCAGGACGAGATCGGAGACGACCACGAACTCTCCAAGAGGCTGCTGGCCTTCACGGGACCGGGGTCGCGTGGAGGGGACTCGCCCGTGGTGAACTTCCAGATCACCCAGCGACTCCATGCGATCACGCGGGACGCCCACAAGCCGATCACAGCGAAGACCAAGGACGCCGACCGCGCCAAGATCGAGCACGCCAAGGAGTCGCTTCCGGTCGAACTGACATCGAATGAATTCCGGCTCCGGTCGGGAACCTTCGTGTTCGATGGGTGGCAGGCCGACGGCGAGGACATTCTCAAGAAGTTGTCCCGCACCCCCGAGGGCCACCCGGAGCGCGACGGCCTCCTCGCCGCCTACAGGCGCCTCCAACCGTTCGCCAAGATCGCCCAGACCACCAAGCCCGGGGGCGGGTTCGGACCGCAGACGGTGGAGACCCGCGTGACCCCCGGCCGGGGATACGGCGACTACCCGATCCCGGTGATGAACGCGATCCGGTACTCCACCCCGCTGCCTGATGGCTCCACCTTCGGCATCCTCACGCATCAGGAGGAGCCTCCGGCGCCTCCTGGCTTCCGACTGTACGACCCGGTCCTCCGTGATCTGCTGACCCCGAACGGCGAGCCGATCCAGAGCGCGAAGGACCTCGAAGCCCGCTGCCGATGGGCGGCGGAGCAGAAGCGCGCTGCTTGGGTGTCAATCCCGTACACCCCGAAGGGGAGTGGAACTCCCGGCGAGTACCATGTGAAGGTGATGTTTGACGGACGAGGGTCGCCTCGACTGCTCGGAGAGCACTGGAAGCGGACACTCGGCAAGAGCGAGCCTCGTCTCGAAGACCTGTTGACCGGATCGGGAGGTGACGAGACCCGCCGGGCGAAGGTGGAGGGTCCGGCGATCAAGCGGAAGCTGGCCAGGGGCGAAGGCGGGCGCACCAAGCTGCCGACGGCCACCCGCCAGCGCTTCATCCTGAAGGTACGTGGAGCGGAGATCGGAAGGCTTCAGGACCGCAAGGTCCCGGTGTTCGTGAAGGCGATCGAGGCCGGGCCCCCGAAGCGCTTCATTCTTGAATCCGAGAAGGGGTCCGGTTTCGTAGCCAAGCGCTTCGTGAGGACGACCGCCGAACTCAGGAAGGACATGACCGCGGCAATCGTGACGCCACAGCCCGTCGCGCTGGAGCACGCACCGCTCGTCTACATCCACCGGGAGCACGACCGCCTCACTGGAGAGGAGACGGTCTCGGAGCTTCGCCTTCGACTTCCCAAGGACGGATCGATGTCGCCGTATTCCATCATGAACTTCCTGGGGGAGGAGGCCCTAGCGAACGACGGGTCCTTCCGGGTCAACCTCGACCGCTTCGGGAAGTTCCGAGAGGATCTCGGAGCGCTGGTACTCACCCCAGCCGCCACCCAGCTGGTCGAGCACAAGATGGAGACCCTCCAGCGGCTGGTGAAGGAGCAGGAGGACAAGGACCACGTCTTCGAACTGGAGGATCTGGATCCGGGCCGGTTGGCGGATCTGGGGGTGGGACTCCAGGCTCTCATCCACGGCAACAACTTCGTACTCCCCCAGCACCAGAAGCGACTGATACAGAAGGCCATCGACAACCTGATGTCCGGAGACGGGACCGAGGGCGCGCACTACATGGGGACGGGCAAGACGGTCTCCGCGGTGTCGATCATCAAGCTCTGTCAGGCCATTGCACACGGGAAGCTGGACGACATCGTTCCCGAGGGGCTCAAGGAGAAGTGCGCCAAGAAGGTCTGCGTGCTGGCTCCACTGAACACCATCGACCAGTGGAACGACGCCTTCTCGACTTTCGACGGTGGGGCGACCGTGGTGGGGGCCCGGTCGACGGATGTGCCGATCGAGGCCTTCCTCACCGAGAGCAAGTACAAGCAGAGCGACGTGATCGTGATCGGGCCGGAGTACTGGACCCTCCATGAGGCCGAGCTTCGGGAGGCCGGGTTCGACGGGATCGCGGTGGACGAGGCCCACCAGGGACTGAAGTCTGGGAACACCGCGCGCACCAAGGCGATGAAGCGCTGGATGCCGGACATGAAGCTTCTGCTGCTCCTGACCGGAACGCCGATCACCACCAGCCCCGCTGACATCCTTCAGCATGTGCAGCTGGCGTCGAAGGGCACGATGTGGACCGAGTACGACGCAGCTTCGTGGTCGGACGAGTTCCTCATGGAGGCTCCCGCCGCCAAGACGACCGGGGCACAGACCATCATGAAGAAGGGACCGAAGCTGTGGATCAAGCCGGAGAAGCTTGACGAGGTTGCGGCGGTCTTCGGCAAGTACGCGGACGTCGCGCTCTCCAAGGACGTGAAGGGAAAGGTGATGCCCGCCCTGGGTATCGAGATGAACAAGCACGCCGAGATGTTCGGCGTTCAGGCGGCGCTCTACGCCAGCATGATGGGCCGGATGAGCGAATCCGATAAGGCCCTCATCAGCGGGGGGATCAGCACCGCTGCGGAGATGAGTCGGATGTCCGCCGAGGGGCGGAAGAACATGAACATCGCGCGCGCGATCTCCAACAACCCCGCCTACAAGGCCGCGAGCAAGGACCCCTTCGTCACCTACGAGATCGCCACCGTGGAGCGCGGGGTGACCAAGAAGGTCAAGCGGGATCTGGAGGCCCCGGACCCGGGGCAGCTCTTCAACAAGAAGGCCCGGGCGAAGGGGATGGTGACCAAGACCGGAGCGAAGTGGCCCGTAGCCGGAATCGAGATCGGACACGCCAAGGCTATGATGTGGGGCGAGTACTTCACCGAGGTGTTCGACGGAAAGCCCTACGGAGCCTGGGCGGGCAAGCGCATCACCAAGAAGCAGCTGGCCCTCATGCGGGCGAAGGGCTGGGACAAGCCGGATCGCCGGAAGGTCGCGAACCCGGATCAGGGGCCTGTGGGAATCCGAGCGCGAGGGGTCAGTACCCCCGCGCCGCCGCACCCCAGGGCTCAGGAGGCACTCAGCTTCCAGCGGGCCTACGCCGACATCCTCGTCAACGGGATCGAATCGAAGACGGATGCCGGAGAGTTTGCAGGTCTCCCGAAGCCGCCAAGTCAAATCAAGTTCAAGTCCTTCGTCGGTTCGCGCCCTGGCGAGCCTCCGGCACACAAGAAGGGAGATACAGCCACGATTGTCGGCTACCAGCGACGGGACAGTGAGGTGCTCGTACTGGTGAAGGTTCCTGGGAAGGACAGTCCGTATACCCTCACGCTCGACCACCCGGCTCTTCGGATCAAGAGGAAGAAGGTGCCCACCGCGTCGACTGTTCGGTTGGAACCTCTGGAAGCTCTGAAGCACATCGCTGGGAAGATGGGCTACACCGTGGAAACCGCCAGGGAGCTTCTGACGATCCAGCCCGACGCCACCACACACAGCAACGTCATCCGGATGAACGGGGTCACGGTCCGCGAAGGAGAATTCTGGCCCTCAGATACTCGGGGCTCGCTTCACCTGCCCTACCGAGAGCAGGACTGGGACTTCGAGATCGGGCGCCCGAAGGTCGGCGGAGGCTTCTCCGAGGTCTCCGATGGCGACTACATCGACGTCGAAGGGTTCAAGTGGAAGAAGGACCCCGCCACCAAGGAGGCGCGGGTCGGGCGGCTGCGGTACGACGAGACGCTCGGAACCAAGGGTAAGAAGGTCGGGGTCATCGACGCGGACACCGAGCAGGTCTACTACGTGGATCCCAAGAAGATCCGACTGTCCGTCAAGAATCTCTACGACGCGGGCATGCGTCAGGAGCGAGCGAAGTGGGACGTGGCCTGCGTGGCTGGCAACGCCAAGATCTCCGCACTCCAGGCCGAACTCCACCGCTTCTTCACGGACTCCAAGGCCGCTGGTCCTGATGGAGAACGTTCCTTCGTGCTGTTCGGAGGCGGCATTCTGGAGTCGTGTCGGACGATGGAGGCTGGGCTCCGCACGATGGGCTTCATGGACGTCAACGAGGCGATCAAGGGCTCGAAGGAGTATGACCCCTCGGACCCCCGGGCGACCAAGGGCGCCCCGAATGGCAAGTACTTCGTGACCTACATCGGAGGCACGTACACGGGCGAGCGCTCGCTGAACAGCGAGATCTTCCGCAAGGTGAAGGACAAGCTCGACCGCGACACCGAGACCTCGATGTTCGTGCAGCGCACCGGATCCGGGCGCAACTGGAAGGTGTTCGACGGGGACACCACGGCGCCGGGAATCCAGACCAGCCGGTGGAGCCCTGAAGAGCGACGGCAGATCGAGCGGCAGTTTGCGATCACTCCGCCCCAGGCCTTCCTGAAGGGACCTCGCGGGAAGCAGCTGTACTTCTACGGCACTCCGGAGTCGCGAAGCATCGAGCGTCAGATCGCGCGCTTCCCTGACCCCACCAAGCTGGAGGACGCGGCAGAGGGCGAAGCCGTGCGTCAGCAGATCATCACGCTCAAGAAGCGGTTCGCGGAGATCGCCAGGAAGCACGCGGTGGACAGTCCCCCGCTCAACAAGCGGCAGACCACGATCTTCAACAACTGTGTCGGCATGGTGGCCTCGGATGCCGCGCGTGTTGGGCTGAATTGGGGACACGCCACCGAGCTGATCAACTACGACCAGCTGGCCTCGCCCCAGCTGATGGCCCAGCGGATGACCCGGTCGGCCCGGATGCTCTCACCCGCGGTGCCGGACCAGCTGCTCAAGCGGCGGATCGAGCGGGTGGATGGCTTGGAGGGGGCCGGGTTCCGTTATGCGAAGCTCTCGCAGGACCCCGAAGCCGCCACCTACGACGCCAAGGCGACCAAGGGTGCCGACGGCCAGTGGACGAAGGACGGCAAGGTCGCGATCGAAGTCTTCGACGGACCTGGGGATCGACATGGCGAGATCGCCTGGGTCAAGCCCTCGGCGGTCAAGAAGGGAACCGGCCCGTTCAGGAAGATCCTGACGAAGGAGTCCAAGCTCTTCAATGTGCGCCCGGTGATGAAGCGCAGCGGAATGGTCTGGGGAGTTTCGGTCCTTGGGGCAGAGAAGCGGACGCACGGCTTCGCCGCGATCATGGATCAGGTCGCATATGACGTGGAGCAGAAGCTCGCAGCGGACTCGGTCCGGAAGAAGGGACGGTTCAGCACCAAGGAACGCACCCTGCTGGAGTCCATCGCGGCGAAGGCCCAGTTCGCGAAGACTCTCGGTGCCGACAAGATGCGCGTGACGCTCGATGAGTTCCGCGCGATCACCATGCCGGGGACGAGCACTCCGGTCCTCGACTTCAACGACGAAGCAGTGAAGATGCCGAAGCAGTTCGGGAACCAGTACCAGCCGGTGCAGGCCGACGGCGCGGTGGCCGCGATCCAGAAGGCGATCGACGGGATGTCCGAATTCGAGCGGCGAGGGATCATGGACGCGGGCTTCGTCCAGATGGACGACGGGTCGAAGGTGGACGCGACCGCGGTGTACCTCGCGCTGCGGGCAGGGGCCATCCTCCAGCACATCGACAAGCGGCTTCCGGAGATCGGGCGCCGCATGCGAGGGACCGCCGCGGGTTCCGCCGTGACCGATGAAGACGTGATGAATACTCTTCTCGAAGAGATCTCGCCGGAGGATCAGGCCGTCCTCAAGACCAAGAAGTATCTGGTGAACGTCCGGAACCTGACCACCTCGGCCACCGTCGCGAAGTTCGTGGACGTGAAGCAGAAGACGGTCATCAAGGACGCCGTCACCGGCCAGGAGAAGGAAGGCATGGTGAGCAAGCCGGTCTTCGTGGGGTACGAGCATCAGGCCCCCATCCAGCCCGACGTGCTGACCTCGGTGATGAGCCGAGCCCGGATGACGACGGTTGAGGCGCTCTGGGCGAAGATGCAGTCCGGTACGAACGTGAAGTCTGAACTCGATTTCAAGCAGACGATCGGGGAGACCATCGCGGACATGAGCAGGCTCCACAAAGCCGAGCCGAAGCTGACCCTCGGGGGCCTGAACTGATGATCACTCGCACCGATCCCCACGTCACTCTCGAAGCCATGCTGTTCGAGTGCCCGGACAACCCACTGCCGAACCTCAGTGCCTTCCGGGGACCGGTCGACACCTACGACAAGCAGACGGTCGCGAAGTTCGCGTTGTGGCTGGAGCCGCAGGCCACCTGCACGAAGATCATGAGGCAGCACGGCGATATCGGACTGCACACAGTCCTGATCTTCATCGCGAAGGCCTGCTCGCACTTCGAGATTCACATGCCGCCACGGGTGCGGGCTGTCGCGGAAGTGAACGAGATCCCGGTTAGCTGATGAAATGCTCTTGTGGCTACAGCCTCGGAGGCGAAGGCGACGAGCCGGGCTCTCGGAAGTTCAGGCTCAAGGTCACCATGATCGAAGCGGATGGGCGCGTACACGGGCCTTGCCGGAAGTGCGGGGCCGACGTGACCGTGGCGACCGCAGCCCTCCTGAAGTCCGAGGCCACGCCGACACTTCCTGTGGAACGGGAGTTGACACCCCGATCGCGTGGTGTGTATCTTCGTCGGGATGCTTGAGCCTTCCGCTTGCGGACCAGAGGCGGGCTGATTGAAGGCGAACTTCGCTGGAGCCCATGAGCACGAACTTCCGAGTCCACGCCGCACTGACGGCCTTCGAGAAAGCGGGGGATGCGAATCCCATGCGGATCGGGGGCTTGGTGTCTTCGGCGTCTCTGGACTCGCAGGGCGAGCGAGTGCTTCAGGAGGGGCTGGACTTCGGTCAGTTCATGGACCGGGGCTGGTACAACGACAACCACGGACAGGCCACGACCGACAACGTCGGCTACCCCACCGCCGCGACGCACGTGAAGAAGGGCACCCGCCTGCCCAACGGCAAGACCGCCAAGCGAGCCGGGTGGTGGACCGAGGGCTACCTGCTCAACACCGAGCGCGGGCGCAAGATCTTCGAGATGGCGAAGGCCCTCGCTTCGACGGGGACCCGTTCCCTGGGCTTCAGCATCGAGGGCAAGGTGGTCGAGCGTGACCCCATGAGCCCCACGGTGATCAAGCGAGCCCGGGTGCGGAACGTGGCGATCACCGCCTGCCCGGTCAACACCGACACCGAACTGGTGACCCTCGCCAAGAGCCTTCAGGCCGGAGCCGCGGTCGCGAGCCCTGGCTCCTCCGCAGGCGAGGGCTTCCCGCTCCGGACCGAAGAGCTGGGCGGAGCCCTTGCGGACGAAGAGATGCCGCAGTGGTTCAAGGCGTACCTCGAAGCTGAGAAGGCCGCGAAGGGTGTCACCAAGAGCGAGGCCATCGACGGGGACCCCGTGGTGGTGGACGAACTCGCGGACCTCACCCGATGGGGTGTGGCGTCCCGGGCGAACATCGCCGCCACCCAGGAGGGACTCGCCAAGGGCGAGGCTTCCTTGACACGCACCGAAGCGTGTGAGATCGTTCGGGAGCGCTTCCCCATGATGCCGCACGCAAAGATCGAAGCAATCGTGGATTTCGCATCCCGAAGGAGCTGAGGATGAAGACCGACGAGTCGAACAACGACGCCGAAGAGACCGACGAGGACGAGGACGAGGACGAAGAGGCCGAGAAGTCGGTCAACGTCGGAGACCTGATCAAGTCCCTCGACGCCCTCGACTCCGTGACCTCCGAAGCCGCCGACGCCGACGACCGCGAGGGTTACCTCCGGGCCCGATTCGAAGCGGGCACGCTCACCAAGAGCGAGCAGACCGAGTTGGGGCAGATCTGGGCCGGGACCCAGACCGACGACGCGGACGAGCCGCTGGTGAAGAGCCTCACCGACAACGAGGTCGTCGGCCAGACGATCGACGCGAGCGACTTCCTCCGGAACCTCGTGGGCGACGTGCAGGGGAGCCTCGACTCCCTCGGCCGGATCGTGAAGAGCGAGGCTGGTGGCGCGAAGCGCGTGGCGATCGAGACCGCCCGTGCCGTGACCGGCATCGGCCGGGTGCTGGTCGAGCAGGACGTCATCATCAAGAGCCTCACCGCGCGCCTGGAGGGTGTCGAGCAGACCCCCGGTCAGCGCCGCGCCGCGACGACCCCGAAGGGCATCACGAAGAGCCGCCGCATCGACGCCCCCGCGGGCGGCGGAGGTGGCGAAGGCGGCAACGACGAACTCACGAAGAGCGAGATCGACAACGGCATCATGCGGCTGACGATCCAGGCGGACGAAGCCAACGACCAGCAGGCGCTGAACCGGTTGGCGCAAGCGTCGGCCACCTACTCGCAGGGCTTCGGCCTCCCGAAGCCGGTCGCCAACGCGATCCTCGCCCTGCGGAACTGACGAAGAGAACCCCCTGGCCGAGGTGGGGTACCCCAACCGGCTGTGAAGAAGACCTCGAAGGAGAGAGACGATGGCTGGCAACGCGGTGACTTGGCAGGACTACTCGGGCCTCGGAAGCATGGATGGGCTGTTCGACCCCTCCATCGCCGGAGGCGCGGGACACGAAGCGGGATTCGCTGGGACGGGCACCCAGGGGGACGCCAACGAGTTGATCAAGGCGCTCCAGGCGGGCGCGGACATCAACAACCCCGGCTCCTCGGCGGGCGAGGGCTTCCCCCTGCGGGTGGAAGACCTGAGCAAGGTGCTCTTCACGACCACCTACAAGGCCAAGCAGATCCGCTTCTGGAAGACCCTGTTCAAGGACCCGGCCTTCAACACCGTGACCGAGTTCAACCGGCTCAACGAGTACGGCTCGGGTGACGCGGCCTACATGGCCGAAGGCGATCTGCCCGAAGAGGACGACTCGACCTACGAGCGGGCCTACACGCAGATCAAGTTCCTCGGGACCACGCGCCGCGTGAGTCACGTGATGAGCCTGCTGCGGACCGCCCACGGCCCGGCCATCGCCCGGGAGACGGTGAATGGCACCCTGTGGCTCCTGAAGCAGCTGGAGCGCGGCCTGTTCAACGGCGACTCCTCGCTGGTGGGCGTGCAGTTCGACGGGCTGGAGAAGCTCATGGTCGACGCCTTCGCCTCCGGCACGGCGGAAGACGACCAGAGCCTCGGCTACGAGGACGAGGTCAACGTCATCGACATGCGCGGCGCGAGCCTCTCCGAGGACCACGTGACGGACATGGTCGAGCGGCTGGTGGCCGAGCCGAACTACGGCGACCCGAGCCACCTCTGGGCGCCCACCGGCCCGATCAAGGATCTGAGCAAGATCATGTACCCGAAGGAGCGCTACGACCTCCCCGCCCCGAGC
>Ga0208299_1003299_pt1 | contig 10224 bp, 8 predicted proteins | sample 15_taG_FD_184089 | JGI IMG/M metagenome (GOLD analysis project Ga0208299, IMG submission 184089) | Marine viral communities from the Subarctic Pacific Ocean - 15_ETSP_OMZ_AT15312 metaG (SPAdes) (version 2) | ecosystem: Environmental > Aquatic > Marine > Oceanic | place: Pacific Ocean | collected...
CTTCTTTTTTTCTTCTATCTAAAGCCCATTGAGGTTTAGAGGAAGGATCTCCATACCAATTTTCTGTATCGCTTTTATAAATGTGATCTGCAAAAATAGTTTTTTTAGAGGCTTTTTCTGTAGGATCATCTTCATCAATATAATTTTTTAAAGCTTGTCTAGTATTTGTACCTAATTTACCTGTTTGAAAAATCATGTGGGTTAGGGCATTTGCTTCTTGATTCGATAATTTGTTAGCCCTAGTCTCACCTATTTCATTCACCCATCTATCTCTATGGTGTTTTACATCGTAATCAAATTCTGCTTCGGATAATTTTTCTACATAAGATCCTCCACCTCCATAAAGAGGTTTTGATTTACCTTCAGGTTTTTCTTTAAATATTTTATATTTATTATTTTTATTAAGACTTATATATCCTGCTATTGTATTTGTAGGAGTAATAGCTCTCTTCATAAGCACATTTAAATTATTTTTATTTTTTACTAGATGACCTACCCCTGATGTTAAATAACCTTTAGGATCTAAATAAAGACCAAGATTAGAAGCAGGAATAGTATGTGTGATATTAGTTTCTGGATCTTTCCATTTTAAATTTACCATTCTATTTTTATGATATGTAGGATCTCCTTGATCATCCTCCCCACCATCGGGGATTCTATATTTTTTATTGAAATCTAAATTTGTCACATCTAATTCATATACAGGATTTTCTTCATTATTTCCGGCAGATCCTTCCGTCCCTTTTAATACATCTTTTATTTTTTTATCGGCTATATTCCTGTCTACATTTTTTTTAAGATTTTTCATTTTATAATCCTTTTGTTTTGAGGTAGAAGAAAATACAGGCTGCAGCACCAGACACAATAAAAGTAATGAACTTATAATTGTCTTTAAAAAAGTGTACCACGTAAAGCGGTTTAATATCTGTTTCAATATCTCCAATTTTATCCTCCAATATATCAGTTCTCTTTATATGGTACTTTAAATCGGCTTCCATACGAATCTGACTTTCTCTAATTGTTTTAACGTCCTTTTTTAACTCTTCCACTAGTACCTCGGATTATTTAACTTATCTTGTACCTTTTGATATACTGTTCTTCTCTTAGCAGGAGCAGTAGCTCCAGTATAAAATTCTTCAGGTATTTGATTACTTTGTTGGAATTGTCTACCTTTCATCATTCTCTCTTTAAGAGTAGGTAGTCCCTGAACCCAACTATTTACAGCAGCTTTACTTTCCTCAGTATTTGCCTGACCGTCGAATCCTAGACCTTCTTTAAAAAAGCCAGATAATTTCGGATCGGAACCTAACTGTTCTGCTATGTTTGCTATTTTTGTTTTATCATTACTATCTAGAGCAGACCTTAATGCATTTCTTTGAGATTCATATCCCATGCCGTCTAATACAGTTAGTAATTCGTTTTGTCTAGATATTAAATCTGCAGTTTTTCTTGGTAAAGGGTTTGTATCTAAATCTATATATGAATGAGCATACGCTATACCTTGATCTAATGCAGCATGACTACCACCTGCTCCGGCTAATATTCTCTGTGCTAAGGGAGCATATTTTTCAGGATGTTTACCTAACCAGTGAGATACCTTTTTCATACCTACAGCTAAAGTAGCAGGAGCTGCCGGATGTGAGAGAAATTGATTTATACCAACGGCTACTGCCATTGCAGGCGCTGCCCCAATTCCTGATGATGCTATTGCACCTACTAAAAGACCTCTTGTTTGTAATGCGTTTTTTAGTATTTGCTTTAGACCTCCGGCATTTACTTCATCAGATTTCTTTCTTAGAGCCGCCACTACTTCTTTTACATCTCCGTAATCTCTATTTACTGCTTTAAATCTACTAAATAACTTAGTATCTTTTTTCGATAAAGAGGATGTAGCTACTATATCATCTATCTCGGAAGATATGTAATCTCTAATATTTCTTTCATACATACCTACATTCTGAGCTATAGAATCATCCATAACTTTTACACCTTCTTTTGTAGAATGTCTTTTAGATATAGCATTTTTTAAATCATGTAAGCCTTTTAAACTTATATCTTCTATGAAATCATGTTTCACAGTTACTTTTTCAACGCCATCTTCTACTATAGTTTCTGTAACTTCTTTTTTAAAGGCATAATCTGTCCAATTTTTTAATTTCTCACCTATTTGAACTGATGCTTTATCTCCAGAATTTAATAGAGGGTTTACATATTCATCCATCACATGTCCATGATATTTTCGCCCACTAAGTTTTTTTCCTATAACCTCATCTACATCAGATAATATACCACCTATTTTTACACCTAAATCTGATTTTATAGATTCTGTTTTTTCTAAAGTATCTGTTATAGTTTGTCCGGATTCAAATAATGACTTACCATCTTTACCTTTCATTCTATAAATATTATCGGACCAATCTTCAATACTTCTTCCTTGTTTTCTAAGCATCTTACCTAGCCGAATTTTGTTATATATACCTTCTACACCTAGAGCCTCTGCTACAGTACCTGCACTTAGTTTTTTTATTCCTGTTGCAGCTTTACCTAAAAGAGCACCTGCTCCATGTCCAACTGCCCCAAAAGCTGCACCTTTAGCTCCTGCTGTAAGTGTTTCTTCTAGAGTCATAGTATCGGAAGGATTATCACTTTCTCCATAACCTATACCTGCAGCCGCTCCTTGCATTAAAGTTGCAGATAATTTAACACCTGCTCCTACGGGAGTAAACATTGTACCTATACTTCCAGCTATATCCATTGCAGTATATAATCCGCCAGATCTTTTTTCAGCTTCTTTATAAGCAGACCTACTTTCATTCCTATGTTTTACATAAGCCTCACCTATTTCAGTAATTCCGGCTTTTCCTCTTAAAACATCTACACCTGCTTCTATAGCTCCTGTAGTCTCATCTGCCCAACCCTGAGTAACACCTTGAGCTAATCCTCTAATTATAGTATCTTCATCACCATCTTTAAAAGGCTTATCTCTAGGAGACAATCCTGTAGTTCTATCTCCCTCTAATCCGGGAGGTGTACCACCTGTTTCTGGAGGAGCAGTTCTTTCACCATCTTCAAATAAAGCCTCTACAGAAGAATCTTCCCAAAGATCTTCAGGTTTTGAATCTACCCATTCGTCTGTTTTATCTACCATATTATCTTCCTGTTAGTTGTTGTGCTACTTCTTTAGTTACTTCCATCGTTTGACCATTAGCAAAAGTTAGTCTCCATAGACCTGTTTTAGAATTTCTCTGATATCTAGTAGGAGTATCATTCATTCTCTCTTTAGGATCTACCATTGCAGTAGGTTGTAATAATTCTAAAGCATCTTTTTCTGAAAATTGTCCGTTAGATACCTTATTTGCCCTTTTAGCCCAAATTTGAGTTTCTGTGTTTAATTGATTCTTTTTAGTAGTTAATACTTTAGATATAAATTCTCCAAATTCTTCCCTATCTTGTTTAGGTAAGTTACCATCCCACATCTCTTTTAACATTCTTCCTGCTCTACGAGCTGCTGACATATTTCCAGTATATTGCTGAATATCAAAATCTGAAAGTCTACCTACATCGCCTACTAAACGAGCTATAGCTACTCTAACAGACTTATCTCCTAATGGAACTCCTGTTTGAATTAATTCTAAAGCTGATTGACCTGCTACAATAGATTGTCTTATATTTGAAACTACCGGATCTTTATTATACTTATCTACGAGCTTTGTTTTTTTATCAATTTTTTTCTCACCTTTTTTCCAGTCAAAGTGTTCACCTAATCTACCTTCTCTACCTTCTTGTAAACCTAGCTCCTGTCTTCGTAGAGCTAAAGATGCTTGTTGATAAGGAGTTACTCCCCCTTTATCTTTTACAGCCGCTTGTCTAGCAATACTTTCTGCTTCTCTAACTAACACATTAGCCTTTGCTTTTCCTGTTTCTCTTTCTATTTTAGATCCTCTATGACCACCTAGACTAAATGCTAAAGCTGATGGAGATAGTGCTTGTAGAGCTTCAGCAAATTTCTCACTAACAGCTAATTCTACATTATTCTCTTTTTTTGTTTTTATGTCTTGCATTTGTTCATCAGAAGATAGATGTTCCTCAGCTTTTTGCTTATCTTCATTAGTCACATCTAGACCTGTAGTAATGGCTAATTTTCCACCATCTACAGGATTCTTTAACATATCTAAAGCAGCTTGTTTTTCCTCTTCTTTCTTTTTCTTTCTTTTTTCGGCTTCAGCCATTCTATCTTCATAAAAACCCATAATATCTCCTAAAACATCTTCGCTATACTTGCAACACCACCTATAGCAGCCTCTAAACCAGTTGCAGGTTCTGGACCTTGTGCCATTTTCATTTGCATAGCTGATGCCATATTCTGATCTTGTTGTGCTCTATCTGTAGCTCCCAGAGACATCATACCTGTAGCTCCAGTTGACAACATTCCAGTATAAGCTTGTCTCTGATTTATAGCTTGGTCAAATTGACCAGTTGCTTCTGTAGATAATTGTTGAGCTGCTACACCACCTGCTTGTTGTGCTTTTGAGTATGCCCCTAAAGCTCTAGTTTGCTCTGCTTTTTGTGCCATCATTAAATCTCTTTCCATTTGAGAAGCATCTCTACGAGCTGTTAATCCTGCTGCAGCTTTAGCTTTAGCTGCTCTACCACCTCTCATTCCAGAAGAAGCCATTGCTCCTGCAGCTTGTCTAGAAGCTTCTGCTTCAGCACCCTGTCTCTGAGCCGCTGCTGTAGATCTCATTCCTTGCATCTCTTTTGTATCATATCCTTTTAACATTTCTTTACTTTTGCCAATTACATCTTGAGATTGACTATAATTTTGTTCTTGATTAGCCATAGATTGTTTAGCTTTTTCTGTACCCATGTACTCTTCAAATACATGTTCTTTACCACCTGCCTCATCTATTATACTTTTAGAAAGATTCATACCTGCTTGAGCATCTTCGTTATATAATTTACGTTGTGCTGCAGGATCTTTTTTAATAGATTTCATATATTTTTCAAGATCAGCTTGTTTTTTCTGATATGATTTCTTTTGGCGATTACCACCCATAATTCCTGCTATTGCACCACCTGCTGCACCTATAATCTTTCCATACATATAAATTCTCCTATTTTAAAAATAAAATTGTAGCGGTACATGTTCCACTAGTAGTTTGTAAAAATACATTATCTCTATTCCAGACATATGTTCCATCATCTGTACTAGGTCTAATTATGTTGTTTCCTGTAGAGCATTCTTTTATACCTAGTACTATATAATGAGAAGGGACATCTCTTGGACCCAACTGATTTGTTATACTTGTAGGTGTATTAGATAATTCTACATCCTCTACAGTAAAAGAACTAAAATTGTCTTTAAAAGATAAATTATACATTACAACTTTTAATTCTTTCATTAAATCTTCAAAGTTATCTATAATTTCAAATACAAACCTCATTATTCTTTTATCTCCGGTCTGAAAGGCATGGCTACTTCTAGCTCATAACCTGAAATTAATATACCTTCATTTAAATTATTATTACTAAAATTTATCCGGTATGATTTTGCTTTATTTTGAGGTAGTTTTAATTTTAAACTTTCCCATGGAGAAGCTCCAAATTTAGTTTCACCAAAACCACCTTCACCAAATCCCGATATATACTCTTTAAAATCCATAATACCTGAGTCTATAGGTGAATCTATAAAGTCTTTTTCTAAAGATAAATTTAAAATAAAGCCATCATTAGTATAGGTTTTTAAACCTTCTAAACTATGTACCTTTAATCTTAAAAATCTTTTAAATAAAGTCGGATCACCTAAATGTTCCCAGTTAGTTTTATATACAAAATTAATAGGATCTACATGATCGCAATAATCATATTGTGAATTAGATTTATTAACTGTATTTATTGCAGTATTGACATATCCCCCTAAATCATTTATAATACGAGAGCAGAAGATAAATTCCTCTTTCTCAGTACTACATGCACCTCCAGTTATATCAAAATTATCCCATAAAGTCCAAGAATTATTGAAATACTCATATACAAATGTAGTAGACTCTTCTGTTCCCAGATCTCCTAAACTTGTTCCTATGGGGGATCTAGTTTTAGGTATGGTTACTAAAAACTTATTTTCTACAGCCCAATCAAACCCTGTAGCTAATTTAAAGTTATGCGTACTTAATAAAGGCTTAAATACAGTATTAATATTTATAGATACATTTTTAGGAGAAGAAGCCGAATTAACACTAAAGATACCTTTCTCATCTAAAAACAATAAGTTACCCCCAATTTCGGTAATAGAGCTATTTGATACACATCCTATATCTCCAGCCGCAGATAGAGTTATATTTCTTAAATTACCTGAGCCTAAATCTCCGGCTAAAGCCTGAATTTGCTGTCTTTGAAAAACATAAAATAAATCTCTTAGACCTCTTATTCCTGTAACGGAATCTCCTATGTTAGCAGGTACGGAAGTATAATTCCATAACGGAAAGTATTCTGGAAAATCGTTAGGACTCCAAACTAATTGATTAGGATTATCTACAAATTCTCCATTATTAGTATTTTGTATATTACCTAAAACAATACAGTTTTGATGTGCTGTGACATATTTAGCTTTAGGAGGCATCCCTCTACCATCATCATCTAAAACTTCTTTATATTCAGGTAATTTATTAAATTCAGATTCTGTTATATTATCAGTTACAACAAAAGCTTGTGTTACTGCACCGGTAGCTCCAGTTAATGAACTTACATTACATACAGCATTACTTAATGTATTGGTTGCACTTATCATATGGGTTTTTCTATATAAACCATAATCTTGACCACCGGGTCCAGAAGTATATATGTTCACACGAAGCGATTCTAACATAATAACCGTACTCGCATTTAAAGTCATAGATGGTAATGTTTCTTGTAAGTGTAATTTACTACTACTTGCCTTTGCAACTGTTGCTATTGCAATTACTGATGTACTTGGTGATCCAGTAACTCCTCTTATTACAACCTTATCTCCTTTAGCTAAGGTATTATAACTTACATTTATTACTTGAGACTGACTATTTATAGTTTGTTGACTTGAATCTGTTGTAGCATAAGGTACACAAAATTGTCTTAAGTCATTTCCTTCGGAATCCATTTTATCACTACCTATACCCGAATGGGTAGGATATGTAACTGTAATAGTACATCCTCCTGTACTTGCACTAAGAGATTCTTCTGGTGGACAACATCCTGATTCTATTAAATTACCTTTAAAATCAGTAAATTCTAAAGCAACTTTCCACCACTGACCTGCAGCATATCCTTTATTACTACTTGTTATATTATTTGCAGCAGCTATAGATGTAGGGGCAGGTAATCCGGCTCTATAAGCTCTTTGTCCATCATATTTTATTAGATAATTATCATAACTACCTACATATAGATTTCCTAAGTTTGAAGCAAATGATGCATTTTCTAAATAAGGTTTCCCTGCATGTTTAGAGGATTGGAGAAAACTTGGAAATAAAACTCCTTCCGTAGAAGGGATGTTTTCAAATATACTATATTCTAGTCTAGAAGTATTGGCTTCATTTGTTATCATCAATTCTGTAGTTGCATCAAATTCCCTATATTTATCTGATACAAATGTTGCATCAGAAGATATTGTAAAAGTGTAATAAACTAATACTCCATCAAATGAGGTTCCAGTTACCGAAGGAATGCTTGAAGAAGATCCTTTTAACATAACCCTTTCATTATTGTAACTGTCCCAGATATATATTACATCCTCGTTTATAAAGTGGCTATTTATGTCATTATATATAGGCATTATTTCTAAAGTACCTAATGTATTAAACTGCTCCCCTTTTCTTAATATTACAGGACCATTACTAGGACTAGGGGCATTATCTGTAAATACACCTATTCCAGAAACTTTGGTTAAAGATTTACTATCTACAGGGGTCTGGAAAGCTGCCGCTACTGCAGACCCATCTCCATTAGATATACTTACAGAAGGGTAGGATCTTATAGTAAATTTAGTATTACTAGTATTGTCCGTAACATTAAAATTACCTAAACTTTCAAATTCTAATTTTAAATCGTTTACACTAGGTTGGCTATCATAGCCTGTAAGTAGATTTTTACTAAATATAGTTCGCTCTGTCCATAACCCATTTACTGGAGCTGCATAATGAAAATCTATCTTTCTATAGTTACTAAAAATATCTTTATTAGAATATATACTAAAATACATTGTACCTATGTACTCTTGTTGTTTAGGTATGTGTAATACTTCTACAGGGTATACTGATCTTTTTTGTAAGCTTGATCCTACTATAATGTTTTCAAATTTTTCTTCTCCGGTATAAAAATCTTCATTCATGAAAGTAGTTGCACCGAAACCAACTCTGTTTGCATCTTTTAAGTAGCCTATACTAGTAAACCCAGTTCTCTTTGATATAGATGAGTCATCTAAATAGGTAGCATTTATTATTTCTGTAGCGTATCCTGTAGCATCTTGCAATTGAGATATACGCTTATTAACTCCTTTGAAGGAATTAAATAATTTTTTTATTTGGTGAACTGTTCCCACTAAAAACTCCAATCCTCTTCGTTAATTTCAGGTATATATTGTAAATCATCTGTGATATGAGCATAACTTTTGGTTATTTCATTTGCCATCATAGTTAATTCACCTTGCATTTCAGTCGAATCTTGAGAAGAATCTCTTTTTAATATTTTCCATGAAGCATATGACAATAAATATCTTTCTACTGATTTAGGAAATTCTGAATGTGTTGTAGTATCTTTTCCTGCTACAATATAATCTCCTTCTTTAACAGTTAAATCTGCTTTTGCTAGATCACTATCTTTAGGAGAATAGTTTAACATATCTAAAGTCACACTACTACTAGTAACTATATTTGTATTATTTGCATAAGCTACAGGTATGTTAGACAATTTAACTTTTCCGTATCTATTTACAATACATATGTACTCAGCATCTAAAAGGCTTTGTATATCTGTAGTCATTTTACTATTATTTAAAGATAATTGAACATTTCCAGAACTATTTAAAGTAGTATCTATTTGTACATATGCTTTTCTTAAACCTAATTCTTTTACTCTTCTTACATAATTAATTCTTATTTTACCTGAAGAACTGGGTAAGGGAGTTAATAAAAGCTGTCCAGATAACCTTATATAATTATTAGGGTACCCTGTTTCGGTTGTATCAGATCTATTTTTCATATTAGTTTGTGATAGGTTATAGTAAGATTTACCATCGGAACTATATTCTACACTATGTATTTTATTTTCTAATAATATATCATCTGGAAGATCATATCTTTCTTGATCCTTAACTATATCAACAACAGTCTCGTCTACAAATACCCTCGGATGTTGAGATGTAATTATAGCTTGAAGATGATATTGAGCATCATTTAAATACTGTATAAATTCAATATCTCCGATTCCGGTAAAAGCCGAACTCTCGTTATTCTCAGTTTCCCTTCTTACTTGTTTTACTAGTAGGTCTACATAACTCATTATTTACGTCCTCGTTGTAAAGCCTGTAAAAATCCTCCTTGCATAGAAGCTAAAGCCTCAGTTTTTTGTCTACTTGCTTCTTTAGAAGATTCTATTACGTTCTTTAAAGACTCTCTTTGAGATTCTTCTGTAGCCTCATATTGTTCTTGTTGTCCTTCTAATCCTTTTAGTAAAGCATCTTTTGCAGCGTTTAAGCCTTTACCTATTTTACTACCGTATTTATCCATAAAACCCGGATCTTCTTTATCTTCTTTTCCTTTTTTATCTTCTTTACCCTTACTTCCGGCTTTCATATTTAGTAAAGCTTGTTCTTTTTCGTAGGCTACTCTATCTTCAACTGATTCAGTTGTTTGCCTTTTTTCTTCTGGAGCATCTGCTTCAGTAGATGTTCTTTTTTCACCTTGACCAGAAGACATTACTTGTTCAAAAGCAGACTCTTCTTTAGGAGGCGATTCCATAGACATATGTTCAGAATAATCTACATCTGGTGTTCCCGGACGAGATGCTAGCTGCTCGGGAGTTAACGGTCCTCTTTTCTTTTTTAAACCTATAATATCTAATATATCCATACTTTACTCCTATTACCCTAGAATTACTTTTCTTATAAAAAATCTAAAATCATATGTATTAGAACCGGAATTAGTATACTTTAGTTTTCCGTTCGATTCGTCTACAGTAAATACAATATCTAAA
>Ga0208299_1003301_pt1 | contig 10222 bp, 13 predicted proteins | sample 15_taG_FD_184089 | JGI IMG/M metagenome (GOLD analysis project Ga0208299, IMG submission 184089) | Marine viral communities from the Subarctic Pacific Ocean - 15_ETSP_OMZ_AT15312 metaG (SPAdes) (version 2) | ecosystem: Environmental > Aquatic > Marine > Oceanic | place: Pacific Ocean | collected...
TATTTGTTCTCATGTACCACGCCCACCGCCTTCGCTATGGTGTCGTCATCGAAATTCACAGAGTCCATGACGTCGTTGATCGGAAGACTCAACGGCGTGGACAAGGGAGCGACCTTTGAGATCGCTATCGCCGTTCCCGACTTCGCTGGATCATACCCCGGAGCCAACACGTATACTCCGTTGTCGCTCAGAAAATAGGTGAATGGTCCCTGTTGGGCTATGCTCTTGCGGCTCACGCACCCATACTGGCGGGTAATCTCCGTATGCACCGCAGTCGAGGTATTCCGTATGCCGCTTATCATGTGGACGCTTCGCCTGTTGAAGACGATCACTTGGTCCTCTTGATAAGATATTGCCCCCACAACGTAATCGGCGCTTCCCTTGTTCATGTAGAACTCGCCGTCCAAGACGAACTCGTTGTCGTCCAGTATGTCGCTGATCAAAATGGTTTGCGGATTATTCCCCACCCCCGTGTCAAGCGTGTCCGCAGTCGGTACGATCAACCTGTTGCCAACCCAAATTCCCCAATCCGCCTCGGGACAAGCGTTGCTCGCCGTGGCGGCGGTGGTCTTCGCCGCGAACACGCTGTCCATCGTACCGTCACCATTCGTGTCGGTGAAGCTACCATCCCATTCAAGCGGCCTCGCTCCCTGTCGAAAGATGAATACCTTGTCGTTCGCTTGCAACACGCTCGCCTTCATCGAGTCGGTCACCACCGTTTGAATCGTGTGCGTACCAGAGCCTTGACTAGTCAGGTTGATCGCGGTCCCAGCCTTTGCCAACGCCAAGGTCGTAGCCAACTTGATCGTACTGCTCGACGCATCAATGACGTAATAAGTGGTGTCAGCCGACAACCCAGCGGGTATCGTGGTGGTCGAACTGATCTGCACCGCGTCTCCCGTCTGGTACTTGTGCGAACTCTCCGTAAAAGTCTCGTTGCTCGTATTGACGTCGCTGGTGGCAAAGGTGGCCGAATAATAATCCACGTACCTATCATAACTCTTGGTCGAAAACCTACCCTCCGCCTCACTCACCAAATAGGAACTGTCCTCAGTCAATATCTCGTCCGACTCACTATTTCTGTAAAACAACAATGCCTTCGTCTTGGTCGCAGCCAACAAGTAATCCCTGTTGCTGGCCTCCACGTCGCTGACCACACCGGAGGCAAACACCTCGTCCACTCCAGCGGAATAAGTGAAATCAAAGGCAGACCCCGCCTTGAACTCCAAGCCCTTTCTAACCGTGGCCCTGCCACCATCGAAACGCATGTTCTCCGAAATCGCCACCATGCCTTGAGGCAAAGAAGTGGCGTCATGATAACTGTCCAAGCCCTTGAACCCCCCATCGCCGTCTATGTCGATGGGGTCGTCGAGACGTCCCGAAGAGCGCTGCCAATTACCATATTGGGAGAATGCCATTTACTTGATCCAAGAGGGCTTCGCCTTCTTCGAGTAGGCGGCAGGTTCAACCTCCGTGAACTCTTCCTTCTCCGGCACTAATTTAAACAATTCCTCTTTCGCGGCGTCCTCGTACTCAGTTTCGCTCTTATCTAAATACGCCTTGATTTCCGCCTTCGTGCTGGAACTGGTGGGATGAGCGGCATTTTCCGCCTTTCTCTTTTTATATGAGTCGATCTCCTTCTTTTGTTCGGCTTGCTTACGCTTCTCCTCCTCTTCCCAATCCAGTTTCTCCGACTTGGCGATGTCCCTTATCTTGATGTATTCCTCCCCCGTGAGTTTCTCCAAGGCTCGTATAACTTTCGTCATGTCCACGGCTACCTCCTTGCCAAGAAATACGTTCTTGGACGAATAACTCCAAGCCATGTCCTCGGAACGTTCACCCAACATGTCGAAGTTATGCGGTGAAAGAGTCGATACGTTGCCCGCCTCGTCACGTACCTTCAATTCGCTGGTGCTTACGTCTTGGGCATACAACACAACGCCGTTCGTAACGCTCGCCGCTGGAGCCGTGCCGTTGAACAAACACAAATTACCTACGGATGAAGTGGGAGTCGCGGTTCCACCAAGCAATAAGTTGCCCGTGGAGTCTAACCGCATACGCTCCGTCACGGCCTCCTGTCCGTCGAGGGTGGTTGCAAACTCAAGGCGTCCGGGCATGTCACCATCTCCGGGGGTGCCGTCCACCGACGCTCTTATCATCGCGCTCGTAGCAAATGAATTACCATCCGCTCCCTTGAAAATCAATGATCCCAGTACGTCACCGTCGGACACCACGGAATATGAACCGGTACTACCGCCCCTGCTCTTGTTGAAATCTATTCCCGGCCCTGCCGCAGACGCTCCCGCGAATCTTTCCATGCTACAAGTGAAACTACTATTCGCCACGTGCAATTGGTAAGTAGGACCAGTCACCCCGATTCCAACATAACCATTCGAGCCAATCCGCATGCGTTCCGCCACGGTGTCCGAACCGTCTGGAGTAGTGCTAAAGGTCAATCTACCGGGCATGTCACCATCTCCCGGAGTACCGTCAACCTGAGCCTGAATCCTTGCCGCCGATGCCATTGAATTACCATCCGCCCCATAAAAAAACATGCCGCCCACGTCATCGCCGTCAGCCACAACCGTGAAAGAGCCTGCAACGCTTCCCCTGCTTTTTTTAAATGAGAGATTTGCCCCCCCCGTTGCACCGCCGGGGAATACTTCAAACGACCCGACATCTCCAGAAGTAGCCACGTGTAGCTTACTTTCGGGCGTATCCGTCCCCACGCCCAATTTAGCGTTTGAAGTATCTATCTTGACGGGTTCAGCCGTGGTGTTGCCCGCTCCGATCCCCACGCCCTTGCAAACGTTGGTCGCGGTGATCTTCTTGGTCGTCCCCGTGGCTGCGTCCGTGGTGTCGCTGACGTCCACTATCGGTATCATGTCGGCTGCTGCCGCTGCCGCAGCCAGTTCGGTTAGAGCGCTGATCTTCTTTGTACTCATGAGTGTGTCTCCTGTTTGTTAAATGCTGGCTATGAAAATCTCCATGTCGCAGGACGCCGTGTCGGCGTCCGCCGTGACGTTCACCAAGTCGCCCAAGGCGTAGGTCAGTCCCGTGCCGTCTATGGCATCCATCGTATCGACCACGCCACCCGAGTTATCACCGGGATAAATGAAGCTGTGTCCTGCGTCCACCTTGATGGCGAACTCGTCGTTGTTCTCGTTCTTGAAAGTCAGCGTAATGAAGTTGGTGTCATCCAAGTTGGTGAACCGCATGTACCGAACGTCGCTCTCGATAAAGGTGCCTGACGACACAGCCGTTCCCATCGCGATGATCTCGGCCTCCGCAGTCGTGACCGTAACGATGCGCTTCGATACCTCGTTTACGCTCGCTATGGTCTTTTCGTTGGTGGCTCCCTGCTCCACGCCGTTGAGTTCTATGCTCTCCTTGAGAGTTACCGTGAGCGTTGCCGCAGTTAAAGTGGTGGTCATGATTTATTTCCCCGCAATTTTCTCAGCCAAGCGTTGAATCTCAGCTTGTAGTTTAGCCTTCATTTCTTCGATCTTGTCGTAAATCTTGCGGGCATCTCCCCGCCTGTCCTCATCAGCCTTCAAGAGTCCTTTGTGATTCTCCTCCACTCGCTTGCGCCATTCACGATCAGCGACTTCGTTCATCGCGTTATTCTTAACCGCCGTAGACAATCGTTCATTCAGCCCAACTTGCTCGGCTTCCAAAGCCTCAAGTCTGGAGTGTTCCTTGCGAAGCACCCATGAAATCGCGCCGATAACCAAGGCGATACCAGCTAGAACCAATTCGTGAGCGAACTCCATCATTGCTTGGTTTTTCCAACCAGTAGTAAATTTTCCACTCGTTGGATGGATTCCTTTAGTTCCTCTATGTTGTTAAATAACGTTTGATTAGTAGCCAAAGTACTCCCTTCGTGCTTTGCGAACTTGATCGACAATTGGTTCAAGTCCACCGAGGTTTGCTTTACGTCGCTGGCTTGCGACCGCCACAAATAACCAAGCAACCCCATGAATACCATCATCAGGAGTTCGACGATCCCCAAGTCTATTGCATCTAAATTCATCGGATTATCTCCAGTAGAAAGAAAACGGCTGTAGCCAGCCCGATAATGACCAGCGACTTGTTGCGTTTGCTCAACTTGTCGAACTCAGCTTTTAATTTTTTCAGCGCTTCCATTGGTATGTTTCTTGTGAATGTATCGTGTATAAAGAATTGGAACCACGTTCCATAGGATAAGCCCGATGCAAACCAACTTTATCGTGTCCATCACCGTGTCGATTGCATTCTCGACGAATCCTTTTTGAGTACCTAACCCCGAGTCAATAAGGGCTTGCACGTCACCTTTTGACAGCGCCGATATGGTTTGATGGGCTTTCTTCAACTCTTGATCGCCAGCTAATAATTGCCCCCCAGCCGCTCCGGCTCCAGCCCCGATTACGGCTCCAAACGGTCCGGCTATGCTCCCCGCCCCGCCACCAACGGCGGCTCCCAGCGGCCCATACAATGGACGCATCGAGCAGGATGCGGTTCCGAAAAGCAAGGCAATCATCAACAACCTCACAAGGGAGCGTTCCATTCTGAGTTCCAATCCACCACGCCACTTGAAAACTGGTCTCTGGCATCATATGGACCTTCTTGCACGACGGGCATTATATACTTGCCGTGATCATCGGACGATTCGTTTGCCACAACTTCCTTGTCCGCATATCTGGTGGCTCGATCATTCGGCATACTGAAGTGCGTCATCAATGCGGCGTGCTTGGTATCCCACCCACTTTCGGTGGCGTAAAGTTTGTATCTTTTCGCTGGCATACTTGTCCCTTAGCTAAAAGTTGCGCGCGCAGTTGTTCCCGATCCATCGTAGTTTTTTCCAGCCCCATACTTGGAGTTGACGTAAGTGATCAGCTTGTTCCTGTCGGCCACACTTAAATCGGAGGGCCAGTAAGCCAACTCATAGAGATCCCCCGAGGTCGTGAAAGTCCATGACTTGAAAATATTATCCCACCAAACCATCCCCATCGAAGTCGTGCCAACCAAGCTGGTGTTGGTGTTGTTGCCGTCGACGTACATGCGAACGTTGTTGCTACTATCACGCACCACCAAAAACATTCTCGTATATTCATAGGATGCCACGCCACCCCCTATGGTGGGAGCATCGTCATTGTCGGAACCAGTATTGTAACCCAAATAGTCATCTGCATCCGAATAATGCAGCCAAACAGATGCTGGCCCAGTAATGCCGGCTGTGTTGGATGCTCGGTTGAAGTACGACCCTCCCGGCGCCAAAGTACTGCTGCTCCCCGTTTTTTCCATTACGGCGAACATCGTGAATGGACCACCACCCTTTTGCGGAGAAAACTTCAGGGTGTCGGTATCTATGTCCAGTTCGTCGGTGGCGGAAAGCATATAGGGCTTGGAGTTAGTTCCCGAAGTATAGTAGGTGGGAACCTTGGAGCCAGTTCCCTGCACCTTTGTTTTCACACCATTTGTTCGACTCGTCCAAATCCCCCCCGATCCATTGGTTACGTCCGAATCAAACCCATCCGCATTGTCGGGGTTGTTCGTTGCGCTGTGACCATTTATCATCGACGCATCGAAATGGAACTCAGGCATCTTTGAAACCAAGGTGTCTCCACTCGTATCAAACGGATAAGGCGCGTCGTCTGGGGTGTAGGAAACCCAACTACTCCCATCGTAAAGCGATACCTTCTGCGTGTCGGTCTCGTATATCATGTCGCCCGTAGACGGCGCGCCGGGACGAGTTGCTGAAGTTGCCGTTTCCAAAGTTGCCATAATTCTATCCTAATGCTGGTCTGCGTTCGTCTTGTTCCATGCATTGTCGGTCCCCACGGCGACGTAAAGTTGGTTGGTCGTCGTGTTGAACGCTATGAATCCCTCGGCATCACCCGTGCGAGCCGCCAAGTTGGAGGTCGTGTCCAACGTCTCGACGTTAAACCCACTTGTTGAGGCAACCTCCACGGTGGTCGAAGCGGCAAGGGTGCCACCTCGACTTCCGCGAGCCATGCAGAGAACGAAGGCCATTACTCGATGGTCAATCCTATGCGCATCGTGATGCCGGATGCCGTGTGGGTGGGCGTGGCGCTTCCACGCAATGCCCCAGCCACGTAAATCTTGTCGTCCGTGCTGATGAACGGAATCGGTGCGAATGCCGAGGGTTGGATCGACTTGCATCCAATCAAATCCTCGTAAGTCGCCCCCGTGTCCACTTGCCCCAAGATCGTCGCCGCATGGGCGTCCGTTATGCTGATCGCCGCATTCAGGGTGCCAAGGCTGGCCGACGACGAGTCGCTGAAATACACCGTGATCTGGTTGCCGTTGTCATCCTTGTCCAAAAGAATGAAGTTGTTGATGGTGCCTCTCACGGGACGAGCCTCGGATGCCCCTGCCCCCAAGGTGACCGCCTCGAAGTTGAACAATACGTCGTGTTGGGCATACGCATTGGTGTCTAGGGTCGGCGTATGATCCAGCACCAACGTCATGAAGTTAGTTATTCGTTGTGTTGCCATTAGTATATCCTGTTCTGTTGGTTGACGTGTGTAAGTATCTTGGAATGCGCTTGCTGATCCTGCTGGCGCTCCAGCTTGTCCAACTCGCTCAGTAAATAATCTTCCGCCACTTGTAGATGCATCGCCATCTTGTCCTGTTGCCCAAGGGATAATTGCCAATCAGCAATCGCTCCCTCGATGACGTACTGCTCGAAAACGTAGGGTATGTCGGTTGAGGTCGAAACGTAGTCCTTGAATCGCTTGCGGTAATGAACGTACACCGGCGTCGAGTCCGTCTTGTTCTGCACAATCGCGCCATCCTCGTTCAAGCGAAACGGCAACTCCTCGGGATATGCCGTCTTCCATGGGTCGTTCTTGTAGATCGCGAAGAAATCACCCACAAACGGGTCGGCCCCCTCATAATCCACAGTGAAGGTGAGGTTCGCCGTCGCGGTTGCCCCACTCCCCCCGCCTCCGCTGAAACTTACCGTTGGAGCGGTTGCGTAATTACCACCACCCTCCGTCAAAAGTATGCTGTTCACCGCATTGTCCCTGATCGTGGCAGTCGCTTGGGCGCCACCCGTCGAGAACGCTATCGTCGGGGCGCTGGTATAACTTGCCCCAGCTGAGTCAATCGACACGCTCCCCACTCGACCATTCACTCCTCGTTGTTGGGTGCGGGTGACCTCGGGCCACGGCGCCCTCTCCCATGCCCTACGGGCGTACTTGTTCACCGAGGTAAGTATGCTGTTTTGCTCGCTCGTCAACAAAGTGTCCAAGTTCATCAGCCGCTGAACTTTTGCTTGAACGTCGGTGTAAATCACTTTCCTCATTTCCGCGTTACCCCCCTCAAGTGCGGATTATCACGAAAGAACTCGTCCACGAATTGCTTGTCCTGCCAACATCCCGGTTTCTCGTTGTTCCAACGATGCCATTCCCTCGCAGGCACGACCAATTTTAATTGACCAAGACCATCCGACTTGGCGCTTCCCATCGTTCGGGCCTCCAAGTTAGCCTCCTGCGCCCGCTTGCTCGCCTCATGACGTTCCAAATCGACGTGGTGGCGTATGTGCCTCTCAAGTCCAGCCATGTACGCCGAACCATTGCCAGCCTTCCATTTCGGTATGAATATTTCGCTCATAAGTTGATTCGGTCGAAGGAGGGTGGAATTAAACCACCCCCCTTCTTCCTTATACCTAAGTACGAATACTATGTTATCCCACCGAGTTGGCCGAATGCATCGCAAGGTAGATGTCGCACTCTCCAGCCGTCAAAGCGGAGGGTGATCCGCTGGACGAGTTGGTGAACAACGCCTCCAATGCATCTGCGGCGGCGGCGAAGGTTCCGGCCAATGTGGTCGGAGCAGCGCCAGCACCCGTGATGATCGGTCCGACGGCAGCCACGCTGGTCGATGTTATGAAGTTGTTCGGATCGCCGTCCGTTCCAACCTCAATCGCCAACGCGCCGGTTCCAGCAAAGGCCGTGGTCACGTTGACCATTGCCTTGGTGATAACGAAATCCGTGGGCGTATTGCCCAAGGAAACGGTCACGGTGTCCGAAGAACCCGATCCCTCGTCGATGTCGGTGTATTTTACCGTGTATTTATGGGTGAATCCCTGCGCCCTCTCTTGATTGCTCAAGGTGGTTTTGCGGGTATCTCCCAGAGTTACGTCAGTATTAGCCATTTTATAATCCTCCTAATGTTAAGATTATCCTTCGAACACGCCGAAGCCAAGAGGATTGAAGCAGGCCAATCCGGCAATTACGTCGGTATAGCCCCGACGTCCACCACCTTGATTCTCCAGTTCCGTGTTGCTTTCCGCCTTGAGAACGAAAAGCCCGATAAGCTCGGGATCGATCAGGTAACCCCAATCGTCGTCGATGGTGTTCGATCCGCTAGTGCGATTATTGAACAACGATGGCACGATATTCACCAAACCAAAATCCCCGTCATACACGTTGACTGAGAGGGTTACTTGCTTGGTAGTCGCGTCCTGTGTCACCGAGTAGGTGCTGTCGTTGGACGAAGTGTCCGCGCGGGTGAAGTTGCTGATCTGCGCCTTCAAGTCAGGAGCGGCGACCAAGGTCAAACGCGCTCCAGCATTGCCGACCGTCTCGTAACGAGACTGCACGACGGCATTGAAGTGGGACTCCAATACGGTGGCCGTGCTGTCCAACGATGCGCTTGGCAATTGATAAGCCGACGGCAAGTCGGACGGAGCAGCGCCAGCGGCGCCGCCATTGGCGAGCCACTTGCCTAATCCGCGCGTCTTGTACGGCGTACCCGATCCAGCTTCCGCTTGTCTGTCCTGAACGGAACAGATTGCAGATTCGAGATCACGCTTCAATTCACGCATTGATTTCGCTTCACTATTGGCAACTTCACTGGATACCCCAGCGGTATTTACCAATTCCTGTATATCCGAAACCATCCATTCGCGCCTAAATTTCTGCACGTAATTTCCGAGTTTCGTTCTATTGATTACTTTATTGGAAAAGGATGTTACATCCTCCCCCTCACCGACACCATCAAAGGCGGGAGCCGACAAATTATCCGTTTGCCACTCCACGAAAGTTGCCGATGCGGGCAACTTCTTAGCCATTGATACCACCGGAGTTTCTTCAGGCTCAAGAATAGTGAGAACATCCAAAATCTGCTCACGATTCCCTGCCACGTTATAGCTTGTTGCTGTAGCCACTTTGCTATACCTCCTGTTAAGTTTTTAACTCATTTGAGCTTGAACCTGTCTAAGACGGGCCAAGCTTTGGATGGACCCCGTTTTCTCGAATGCTTTCTTGGCTTGATTGACTTCCCTTTGAATGCGTGACCCGTCGCTGGTGGACACGCGCTTGGGAGCAGCCGCAGACGCCAATGCTGGCGTTACGGGCTTTTCCTTCACTTGTCCATTTGCTCCGTTCTTGGCGGAAGCTCTCTCCCTTACGCGCAAATTACCTTCCACCACCAGCCCAGCGAACACGTTCGCCTCAGGTATGGAATCCAACAACTTGACGTACTTCGGATTTTGGACGAATTGCTGATACTCCCCGAACTCGGACGATTTATCATCCGACATCCAAGGGAAATACTGCAACGCCTCACCGTCGAAGTGCTGTCGTTGGGAAAGGAAGTCCTGCCGCTTGTCCAGCGCTCCTCCCTTGCGTAGCATTTTACGAGCGTTGGAGCGTATCCCAAGCAAATCCTGCTTGGTATACCTTTTTCCATCCGCCTCGACCAAGTATTCCTCCCCGTCATCATCGTACTGAGCTTCAGATTGCAAAGCATCCTCAGTCCAATCCTCGATGGCTTGAAGGTCGGCCTCTTTCTTTTGCAGGGTCTCCGCCGTCCATACCTCGGACATCGGGTCATCCCCTCCAATTACGGAATTTGACTCGCCATCGGTCGTCGCCTTGCCTTCAAGATCGCGTACCTTAGCCTCCGCCTCGCGTTTCTGCGCGGTCAACCGCCCAAATCGCTTCAAACTCTCCGTTCGCAAGGCGCGTCCAAGGCTCATCGCCTCATCCTCGCCCAACTCGTCCAAGTTTATTCCGTAGTTCTCCAAAAGAACCTTCTTGTCTGTCTCGCCCTCGTCGGTCTGCGCAACCAAACCCGGTTGCTCGATCTTCTCGGGTTCCGTTTCTTCAGGCGTTTCCTCGGACGCAGTTTCTTCAACGTCCGCCTCCCCGCCTTCCTTTTGCTCCTCATCCCTAGCAAGCAGTTGAGTTGTCAACTCGCTCAAGGACATATT
>Ga0208299_1003305_pt1 | contig 10219 bp, 17 predicted proteins | sample 15_taG_FD_184089 | JGI IMG/M metagenome (GOLD analysis project Ga0208299, IMG submission 184089) | Marine viral communities from the Subarctic Pacific Ocean - 15_ETSP_OMZ_AT15312 metaG (SPAdes) (version 2) | ecosystem: Environmental > Aquatic > Marine > Oceanic | place: Pacific Ocean | collected...
GTTCTACATGTTCTGGAAGTGGGCCTGCTCCAAATAATCCTCCACCAGAAACTGCGGATGGGGAAGGAGCTGATTGACCCGAGAGACTCTTTAATGCATTGTCAATCTGAGTTAAACTTGCAGTTCGGCCTCTTCTTTTTAGCTCTTCTTGTAATTGTCTTGTAAGATTGTCGGCCATTATTCACTGTTATATATATCAGACCATTCTTTATAAACCTCTATAACGTCATTGGCCGCAATACCAAGAGCTACAACATCCATTAAAGGAAAAGCGGGTGAGTCAACCATCGCAGTAGCTCCAGCCTTGGCAGCTATTATTGGGAATTTACTCATTAAATAATTCATAAATGTTCTTTTGCCTATGCCACTTCTAGCTACTTGATTAACTAATATAGCAGTACTTGCAGTCCTTCCAGTAGCTTGACCAATATCTCCACCAATTGCCTCACCAAGCATGGGTAATACAACTGGAGCCGCTAAGGTACCTATATTAATTGCAGTAGGGCTCTTCCAATTTATGTCAAGTTCTTTTGCCCATTGAAAAGGAGCTTTTATTCTAGCAATACCTTTACCTAAAGTAGTTTGGGATTTACCATATTCTAAAGCTTGCCTTGCTAATTCTTTTTTACCCGCAGCTGTCTCCGCAACTTTTTTAGTCATATTATATTTTTTCTTAAATTCAGAAGCGTTCATCATAGACGCATCTCCCCTAGCTTTAGTCACAACATTTTCAGAAACTTGTTTTAAAAAGTCAACTTGAGCTCGTTGTGATTGGGATTCAGTTACAGCTGCTCCTATCGCTCCAGTCAATGCAGTACCTTTTAGAATACCTCCTACTGGAATATCAAAATCATCTTCTTTACTTTCGGCTTTTTGTTGGTCAATAATACCTTCTATCATATCTGCGGTCTGTCCAACTTCCATATCATTTAATGATTTACCAATCTTTTCGGTCTGAGTTGGCTCAAGAACAGATATTAATTCTTCATCAAAGTTATAATCACCTTGAAACATTTCTAATCTTTCTTTCATTATAACATCTTGATTATGAAGGCTGGCAGATGCTTGATTAAGTGAATGCAACATACCTTCTTCAGCTTGAAGATTTTTGAAAGCATGAATCATTGTAGCATCATTTGAACTTAATTTTGCACCAGTCTCCATAGCTTCATTTGACCTTCCATATACACCTCGTATATCTTCAGCTAATGACATAATTGAAGAAGGGTCTTGAGTTGTTTTAAAAGCCCACAATGCAGATGCTATTTCTTCAGATTGTTGTCTAGAAAAAGCAATTCCACTTCCTTTTCCTTCAGCTCCTTTAAAGTATTTCTTATCTCTTAAATCTTTAGCGACATCACTTATATTATCTTGCACATCTTCATATTTAGCCTGTGGGTCAATAGTCATAGCATTAGCAAATTGGTCAAGATTAGACTTTTGTATAAAATCTTGAGCTACTTTTATCTGAAGTTGTGAATTATATTTAGAAGAATCCTCAATCATCTTAGATGCTAAATTATAATCAGACACTCTTTTCTTAGCTGCAAACTCCATCAACCCTAAAGCCTCTTGCACATCAGACCTATCACGTTGCTGTTGATATTGTAGTATCCTATTTAATGCTTGTAATGCTTCAGCTGCCATTATATACTAATTCCTAAAGAGTGCTCGCATAGTTAGCTGAGCGGTATGACGTAGTATTGCTTGCCTTATCCCCGCTCTTTCCTAAATACCAAGATTCGGATTGCTCTTTTGCAAAGTCTCTTTCTCTTGTAAATTTTTCTCTTTCTGCTTTAATTCTTGCTTTCTGACTTTCGTAATTTTCCATTACAGAACCCATATTTCGACCAAGTTCAGTAATCAAATCTTCAGTTTTACTTTTACTTTCTGCTCCAATATTTTGCTTAGAAGTCTCTTGAGCTTTTGTGACAGTGCCAGACCGAGCCATTCCACTTTTAGCAGCTAAAGATGTAGATTCTTGTCTGGCTTGGTCTAAAGACATACCAGTTTGTCTTGCTAAATCTTCTGTTGATTTACTAAACTCTTGTTCAAAAATATTTCTTTGCGCTAAAACTGATTCTTCCAGTTTCCCCTCAGCCCCCACCAGAGATTTAAGACCCTCTTCAGCTGCTATAAATCTATCCTTAGACTGTTGCTCCTGAATTTTTCCAGACTGATGAGCTGAATATGCTCCCAAAGCTAGGCTCCCAAGAGATACGGCAGCCGTAACAAATGGTAGAAATTTCTCTTCTTTACCAGTCTTCGGATTTATTGTTCCAGAACCAACTGCATCTACTAATTTCTCTCCCCTTAGCCCATACATATTCATAAGTCGTTTTTCGTCCTCATTCACATGCCATACTTTTCCTTTACCGGGGCCAAGTTTAGAAGTCTTATACATCGCAGTATCACGAGGCCCACCATCTGGATGGCTTCTTCCATGTTTTGCTAAATGATTATATGCTAATGTATTAGCCATTATTCAATTAATGAATGAAATCTTGGTATCATCATCTCCTACACCAAGAGGATTAGTTATGCTTTTTTCACCCAAATCCCACAAACTCATATCTATTGTTTCGTCAGGAGCCCATTTATCTTTTCGGTACTGTTGTATTCTAGACATCATTTCATCATATTTACTTCCACTCTTTGTATCATCACCTGATTTTTTATTTAAATCATCTAATGGTGTTTCAGTTTTACCAAATCCAATACCAGCTTCGTCAAGCATAGATTCTCCTAGTAAACGACCACCTTGTACACCAACTCCAGCTTTACTAAAAGTCCTAGCGTCTTTTCCTTCTCCAAAAGTATATTCTCTTTCAGCCCCAAATAATTTTTGTCCAAAACTTCTTGCATCTGGCTGTAACTCTCCATATTCCTTCCCAACAGCCTTTAATTCTCCTTTAAAATCTTGCCTGTCTTTCAACCCGCCAGCAATAGTGCTAGCTAATTCTAATCCAGCTCCTATTGTTTCTACATTTCTTGATAGTTTTTCTTGCTCCCATGCACCTCTCTTATCGGCAAATGCCATCTTATCTGATTTGCTCTCTACATCAAATAAACTTGCTTTGTACTGACCTGAAGAGGTTCCAGCACTACGATAAGCCGAATAAAGGTTTCTTGCCATATTACTAATTTACCAACAATGTTATGCTTTATCTAATGGTTTTTTATATAAGACATTGTTATGTTTAACATATTCAACAACGCCTTCCGATGTTTTTCTTAATTCTGGGACTCCTTCTTGTAAATCATTCGTACTTGGAGAACCTTCCTTAACTTGTAATCTTTCTTGCTTTTTATGTAAAGCAATTCTTTCTTGTCTTGTCATTTTATATTTTTCATCCTAAATACTACATTAATATCATTAATCTCAAAACCAGCACCAGCAGACCCACTTAAATGGAATTTTGCACTATAGAGATTATTAGCTTCAGATGATGTAGATGGCTTTAACTCTGCTAAATGCCATTGCTCTAAATTTTCAGAGGAACTTTTGTCAGCTAATGGAGTATTGGTGCTATTAAATTGTAGAAAATCCCCTGAATCTGTTTCACCATCAATAGCATATTTAGCCACTAAAGAACTAGCATCTCCTTTGTATGTGATATAAACTTTATGAAGTTTCTTTCTTTGCCCCGGTTGACCAAATGTCATATCTTTTGTAGCAAATAATAAATTAGAAGTAGCGACTGATGTATCATCCCATTTCACCACAGTTCCACTTGTGTGAGCATGAACTAAATCTCCATTCCAATCTGTAATAAAGTTTGTTTGCCTCACATTGTCCGTTAATTTTGAATCACCCTGCACCCAACTCTTAGTAACTAAATCATATAGATAAATATTACCATTATTAGCTCCAGTACCAGCTGATGTAGCTACAATTAGTTGTCTCTTCTTTGGGACATATCCAATCATAGGAGCGGTTCCAATAAATGAACGCCATTCGCTTTCTTTAATAATTTGCACCCCACCTTTCTCAAGTAAATCATTTACTCTCTGTCCGTCATATAAATAACAACCATTCTCATTTACCCAAGCAATCCCATAATCCGTTTTGCAAGTTGCTGACGGAGCAACAACACCTTTATGCATAAATACATCCTCTAAAAACTCTACGTTTTGAGATATATTAATTAATGTCATTTTATTTTCTTTAAATTCTAATAACCTATCTGCAAATTCTTCTAACTTTATTATCTTAGCACCATCATTAATAGAAGCTTCAATTCTATTTTCAAATACAAAAGCATCAAAAGCGTTTACATTAGATTTTAAAATAGCATCTGGAAGATATTTAACATTGCCACCACCATCTTTAATCCTTACATTTCCAACATAAGCTCTTCTATTAGCAACTACAGCTGTTGCAAACCCTAATCCATCTGCATTAAATCCAATATTCTTATTATAAAAATTAAAACCAGTTTCACTTTGATGACTTTCTATTAGCCTCATAGAAGTAGTCCTTTCGGATTCCGCCCCAACCGCATTTCCTATAACGGGAGTATAGGCATCAGCCCACATATTCCAAGTCCCTTCTCCCATTAATTTTATACCCCTAGTGACATCAAGTTCAGTTTGTAAATACCAAGTGGGAGAATCTTGTCTTCTCATATAGATTTTAAAGCCAGAAACTCTCGGATAAGTAATATGTAAACCAGTAGATTCGTCAGCCCAAAGTAAAGGAATAAATTTTATTTTATTAAAACCACTAGTTAAATTATCTCCTATAAACACTGCTGGGGTCATTAAGGATATTTTATAAACATCTCCATCGTCCCAATCATTGTCATCCCCTCCAGATAATATTCCATTAACAGTAGTGGTGGTATTAGAAGTAATTACAGCAGTACTATCGTCTGTTACATTTTCAACTACCCAATACTTTAAATGAGTATTTGGAAAAGCTCCATCAGCATCATCTAAATGATTAGAACCGTCTCCACCATCATGTACTCCTGTATATTTTATTTCAAACAATGCGCTTTCAGCTTTGTTATCATCATATAATGTTGAAACAGCCCATTCAAAATTAGGATTAGTTGAGTCAAACCAACCAGACTTTGATAAGTTTGTAATATATAACTCATCGTTATTATCATCAGCACCACCCAATGTTTCTTCAGTTTTAAAACTATTTGTTGAGCCAGTGCTTATGCTTGCGACGGTTAATATTTGACCATTTATAGATTGACCATTAGCTTCCGCTTGACCAGCCGATGCAGTTACAACAACCTTATCTCCAACAGAAACAAAATTTTCTATATCTATATCTTTATCCGAAACAGCAGTATCAGCCCCTATTTGGTCTGCAGATACATCAACATCACATTGCCAAAATATTTTATCTGTATCTGTCGTTGTATTTGGAGCACCATCTCTTACATCAAGAGCTTCTTTTTCATAACCGATAGCCCAAAGAGTTATTGGAACATTCTCTGATGGAACCATCGCGCTTGTGACAGGAGTAGCCCCAGATATACCTATATTAACTGCCAATGGTTCTATACTAGCATTAGCGGAATGCCATTTGCTCACCTGAGTTCCATTACCATGCCCTCCAGAATCAAGTCCTTCCACTCCATCTCCATAAAAATATCTATCTATATATCCATACCATTTAACTCTTTTATCTGACCCAAAAGCTCCATCACTTACTCTTAAATTACCATCAGCTATATAATAAACGGCTTTCATACCTGCAGTGCTACTGCCATCTCCTAACACTATTCTAGAAGAAGAGCTCCAACTATCATCATCATCAGAATATATCTCAATATCTGCACCAGTATCTGAATTAGCTAATGCTAAATAATTATTACCAGTTTTATCAGTAATATAAAGAGAAACATCATCAATGGAAAAGACACCTTGAGTAGTCGTGCCTCCAACATCATCTGTCCCAGTTATAGTAAATTCTCTCGAAGCACAACTAGAGTGAGAAGTAAAAGTCACCAGATGTGTTCCAGCTGTAAATGGTAGCGTAGTTGAAGATGATGGGAAATTATCTAATGTAAGTGTAAAATAATCTGGAGCTGTTGTAACTGCTACAGTATATTTAAATGTATATTCAATATTTGGGACACCTAATTGAGCTCTATCTCCATATACTTGCTGAGCTGTTCCGTCTAAGGCTCCGCTACCAAATGTCCAAGTAAGATTACCTCCCGAGTCAACACATTTACCAGTAACATCCCAATTAGCATGTGTTGCAAAATCAGTTTCATTCAAATGCTCTGTGTCAAGATGAGCCCCCATCCTATCGTGTGAAAAAGAAAATAAACCATGACCTTCAGTAATAGTTACTGACTTAGAACTAGAGTCATGAGCAACATGGCTACCCATTGTTCGTACTTTACCTATCTCATCTACCATAATATCTTGGGCTTGAGATAGTTCTTCTACTTTTATATCTCTTGGGTCTCCATTGTTATTAAGACCACCGTGGAAAGGGTTAATCTCTAATATCTGTTTAGGCATTAGAGTCTTCGTACTCTATATCTTGTATAATGTAGTCTTGCGCATTTTCAGGTAAATCACAAATGCATTGTAAATCTTCAGGGTCATCATGGTCGAATACGTCTAATCGTAGACCACCTTCAACTCCTTCTATAGAACCACCGTCTTTTACTCGTAACGCTTCTTCTCGTTGTTCCTGTAAGGAATTATCTTGTTCAATGTATCTCGACGCTTTTGGCATCCTCCACACTCCTCTATTTTGCCACGAGTGACAGTTTTAATTATACGGCTGATAGTATCACCAGCTCCTTTATCATGCCCAAATAAATCTACTCGCTTAGGCACTATGCTTCCTTTGCAAATCTTTGCCAGTTTGCTTTTCCATCAATTTTTCTTGTTGACTTTCTAAGGTAGTTTTCTTTTGCCCATAAGAGGTGCAATCTTTCATGCTCTTATACCCCATCTTTTTCCAACTTTTACATTTTTCTTTACTTGGCATATCTACCCCTTTGGTTTCCAACCATGTTGTTTCGCTGTATTAGTTTGAGCTGCGAATTGTATTTTACAGGCTTTTATTTTACGAGCATTCCCTTTTGCATTTTCCATGCAGGATATTAATCTTTTAGATTTACTTGGCATATCTTATTTCCCACCTATTCTTTTGTGATATTCTTTTAGTTCTTTAATCTTCTGTTTTCTTACTCGAGTTGAATCAGAAGTATTTAATTCAGGATTTTTTTTACCACCAGAATCCCAATATTCCCCTCTCTCAATAGACTTTATCTGACTTTTTAAGGTCGACTTCTTAATAAGCACACACTTACCACCAACCTTTTTAAATCCTTTTTTACACTTCTCAGCCATATTATGTTTTCTCCTACCACCTGTTTTTAATTGACTTCCTTTACCTGTATCTGGTGTAGATACATCTGATAATCCAATGACATCAGCCATTACATACCCATTCTACCTGCGATTTTATCAACTTTAGCTCTTAGAGAATCTAATTCATCAAGAAGAAATGTGACAGCTTTGTTAAGGTTTTCTGACGTATTATCAGACTTTGAAACCTTCTTAGGTTGTTTCTTTATTGCTGGCATATTATTATTTCCTCCAACCTGTAAGCGTCTGATTTTCTCTCTGACTCTTAGTCAATTTTTTTTTCTTTTTTAATAAATATTCATGTTTCCGCTTTCGAGCCATTTCCAATTTTGTCCTATCGGATTGTCCCACGGTCTTTTCATATTCTTCAATAGTTACCCAAGGGTTCCCCTTTTTCTCAGCTTCTTCTTTAGTGCCAAGATTTATTCTTTGTTCCCGTCTTTTTTGAGCAGGGGTTAATTCTTTTTTCTTATTGACACAAGATTTGGTTTTTTGGTTCCAAACTTGTCCTGTTTTACATTTTGCCATTACTTACCCCCTTTAAATACACCTTCTAAAACATCTGTAACAACATCAACTACTTTTTCAAAGAATATCTGTTCTTTTTCTTCTGATACAAATGGGATGTCAATACGCTTATTAATTGCACTTGCAATCTGCTCAGACATTTCATCTGAAGCTAAATGCTCCATAGCCTGTTCTTGCATTTTCTCAGCTTGCTCTTCGGCAAGTTTTAACAACATTGATTTAATGTCCATTTTATTTTCCTTTTTTTATGTTCATTAGTAATAAAATTATTGAAAGTAATGCAACTATAATTTGCATCATCTCATGTATTTCAGTTAATCCTATTATGTAATTGCTAAAGCTAATTGCGGCTATCTTTAGAGTGTCCATTAGTTCACACTTTGAGACTGCTTAACCGCCCCTTGGCCTGGATTAAACCAACCAACTTTTTCCCACATAGAATTATTAGATGCATTATTCATATTGTTTACTATCATATGAGAATACAACATATCTAAATGTTTAATCAAAGCTGAGACTTCTGGGAACTTAACTACTATATTCACATTAGACTTGTTTGGTTTATTAGGTTGTTCCGGCTCCTGTGGGGATGCCTTTTGTTGCATACCTTTATTATATAATTCTGCTAACTTCATTAGTTTCTTCCATTTACTCTACTTAAAGAACCTTTAATTTCCATAAGGACATCACTCATGTCATTTATTTCTTTTACTAAATCTTCATGTCGCCTGTCTCTTGTTTCGTCAGAACGGTTCCATCTATCTAAGAATTTAAGCACAATTGCCTCAATATTCTCAATATTTTTTGACTGCCCTTCATTTTCAATTTTTAGGGCTTCAATAGCCTCGGCTTGCTGTTCGCTTCTTTTCGCATTTTGATAAACCATAAAAACAAACATACATCCAACAACACCAATCATTCCATATTCTGCGTATAATGCTAAAAATTCATTCATTTTATTTTTTCCGCTTTCCCCAACTTAATGGATTAATATTAAATTCTTTTTCATAGAAGTTTACTTTTTCCTCTAATTGCTCTCTTTGTATCTTTTCTTCAGCCATATGCTTGTCAAGTAAGTCTTCAATCTTAACATCAGCGGTGAGCATTTCATCTTCAAGCTGTCCCAACCGAGACTCGATGCGCCAATAACCATAAACAAGCATGCTGACCAAAACAAGTAACTGGCCCAGCCATTTGAGGTTAATACTAACGACAGCATTATCATCAATGACAGTGCCCTTATAACTCCTAGCAGTCTGTACTTTTTCACTCACTTAATTCCCGTAAAAACATAGTTTACAGGGATGTCATAAGATGTTGAAATATTATTCATATTATTTACCTTTTTGAAATTGGGCCCTTTGCCTTTGTTTTAGCCATTTTACTACTCCTTTATATGTTTAGAAACTTCTGTATCACCACTATACATAGGGACTATTCTTGAAAGAAGTTCTGATTTAGTTTCACTTCCACCATAAACAACTCCACGTTTATCATAGAAATCTTTTATTTCTGATTTAGTATTACTATCTGTAGGATAATCTGCTTGTGTAGTAGCGACACCATTAATGATATGATGACCTCCTACTATCAATCTACCATGTCCATCACCATGCTTCTTAGCACATTCAGCAACAAAGTATTCTTCAACAGTCTTAAAACTATTAGTTTTCTTAGCTACTGTACCATCTACATCAACAAAGTAATCATAAGACGAAGGGTACGTCAGAGTCTCAGTAGACCCATCTGCATATGTTTTAGTGCGAGTAGCACCGGGAGTTGTATTTCTATGAATCCTAACTCGATGACCCTGACTACACCTTCTTACAATCATAACATTACCCACCACGCGCAAGCAGTAGCTATGAATATATCAAGGAATGAATCTTCAGCCCATCTCCTCACAGAGCCATAAGGCTTCCAATTTTCCACATAATATTCAATAGCTTCCCATAGGATTGCCATAGCAAACACTAATCCAATATTCTGAAGTCCAACAAATCCAAACCAGTAGAATACCTTTGTTAAGAATAGTCCACCAAGTAGATGCCAGAAACTCCAGACATTTAACTTAGAATTAACCCATGAGAAATACTTGCTTATTTTCACGCTTCTGCTTCAGCCTCTTCAGGTTCAGCTTCCAATGATGCACGTAGCATATTAATGAATGCTTCTTTACCAACAGAAAGTTGGTCAGCCATAAACTGATTCGTATTCTGTTTGTTCTGCAAATCGTTAATGTGATTTACCATCATTTTCTGTTCGTCAGTCATATCTTCGATAATGTACTCTTTATCATCAAGATTCAAGACTGGCTTTTCTTTTTTATCTTTAG
>Ga0208299_1003308_pt1 | contig 10213 bp, 8 predicted proteins | sample 15_taG_FD_184089 | JGI IMG/M metagenome (GOLD analysis project Ga0208299, IMG submission 184089) | Marine viral communities from the Subarctic Pacific Ocean - 15_ETSP_OMZ_AT15312 metaG (SPAdes) (version 2) | ecosystem: Environmental > Aquatic > Marine > Oceanic | place: Pacific Ocean | collected...
TTTTATTTTCAGCATTTGATGTAGGTGTACTTAAAGCTGTATCAGATGAATCTGCTGGAACAGTAAATTCATCATCATCTATAATTGGGTCTCCTATAAGTTTAGGTATTTTTACATCATTAAAATCAACTCTTTCTACCTTTAATACTTTAGAATCTAAAGCATACCATCTTTGTCCAGCTACAGAATCTAATAAATAACTCTTCTTCACAACACCTGTATCTATAGCTATTTTATTAGCAGCTCTTTCTATATAAATTTCACATTGTCTAGAAGATAAATTAATATGATGCTCTTTTAAAGATTCTAATAATTGTAATTTATTCATTCTGCAATCTTTCTTGGTTTACCATATTTAGCTATAACATAGTTTAATTCTTCATTTTTCTTACCTAATAATGCTGCAGCTTGCTCTTTTATTAAAGAAACTAATTCAGTGTCTTCTTCATTGTAAACAAAATCAGCCATATATACTTGTAGTAAATTTAAAACCATTTCTAAATAAACTAATTCTCTAGCTCCTGATGGTATCCCGTAAAATATAATACCCTCTTCAGGTTTAGTTATATCAGAAAAGTTTTTTCCAGATAAATTAAAAGTATTATCTCTATCTGGAGTTTGAAATGAGTGAAATGTAGGAAAAGTATGCCAAAATATTCTTCCTTTTGGTATTCTTGTATTTCCACTACCATCATAAGTATCAGAAGGTAATATCACAATTTTAGAGTCATTGTTTATATAATATTTTGGGTCCCATCTATCGTTTTCATAAAATAAACTATTTACATTTGAAGCACTAGTTTCGCCTTTTAAAAAGGAAATCTTGTAACAATCGTAATATTTATCATCTTTAGATACTCCATAAAAATTTTTTCTTTGAACAGCAAGTATTCTTTTACTATCTGAATAACCTTCATCATTCCAATCACATTGAGAATCAGTTGTTCCATCGTAGGTAGTAGAAAATTTGTCATCATCTAAATCTTGAGTAAATAAAGCTTCTAATACGCTCTCATCAGTTATTAAATTATTAACAACTCTATATGCATCTACAAAAGATTTATTTATAATGTCTTCACCAAACAAGGTAATTATATCATCATTCAATAATTTTTTAATCTTATCTATCGGTGCTATCATTTTTTCTTTCTGAATATTTTATCATAGTTATACTTATAGTCTTTATCGCCTACAGGAACTCTGTAAGCACCACCCTTACCATTTCTATTTTTTCTTTTTGGTTTTTCCATTATACTTTCTTCTATTGTCTGGTTTGACCTTAGAATTGTATTTATTTCCTACACTATTACTATATACTTTTTTTGCCATATTCTCTCCTTATAAGGGGCCCGAAGACCCCTTATAATTTGTTAATTACTTAACCACTATGATGGGTCAGGTCCTACACCACCGACAGCACTTTCTCCTAATGGAAGATTAACTCCATCAGAAAGAAGACCAGATACAAAAAAGTATCCTTGCCAAGTAGTATTATCTTCTGTTCCATCATTCCATATTAGTCTAAGCCAAGGATAGTACTTGTCACTTAAGTCAAGTTCATATTCTTGAATACCAGCTACATCAGGAGTAACATCTGCATCTAATTCTGAAATTAAAACCCAGTCCTTACCATTGTAAGAACCTTGAACTCCAAAATCAGAAGTTACATTAGCACCTGCTGTTGTAGTATTAAAACCAACTCTTAGTTTACGATTTTGAGCCATAACACCTGGTATTCCAGGGCTAAGTAAAGCAGCATCAGTATCAGTAGGGTCAACAGTAGCTGATAATAAAGTAGCTATGCCTCCATCTGATATAGATTTTTCCCAAGTTCCGTAAACACCAGTATCAGAAATATGATGAGTTCCATCAGTAACAGTTTGATTTGTAAAGCTTGTTTGTGCCATAATCTACCTCCTACTTAAGAAAACTTAAGAATTGCGTGAGTTTCTGGTAAACTAATTTCAAGCCCAGCTTCAGTCAGAATCATATCTTGTCTGCCATCAACACCATTGTCTTGAACGTTAGTTTCTATGAAGGTATCTCGACTCATACCATTACCCACAAGTGGTCTATAAGCTACATTCTTAAGGTCAACTGCAACACAGTAATCTTCCCATGGTCCTCTTAATAAAGGCTCAGCAACAAAATGTAAACTACCAAAAATAGTATTTACTTTTGTAACTGTATGACCAAAAGAGCCAGGAATAGATTCTACATCTAATCTATATTGAGATGAACCTACAGAATTGTTCATAAAAGAGCCATTACCTAATTTATTTAAGTAAGTAATAACTTTTCTTGAAGCTAATACAAGTTTATTTCCACTGTTTCCACTTTCAGGTGCAAAGAAATCTTCCATTGCATCTAAGAAAGCATCATAACCAGATGAAGCATAACTCATATTATATACTTTACCATTAGCTGATGTATAAGGAACAATACCATGAGAGTATCTAGTTGGAGCACCACCGCCAGAAGCTTCTGCAGCCGCAACAGTTATACCATCACCAAATAACATAGCTTGTTCTATATCCATTTTATGTTCCATAAGTTTATCTGTCCAGATTCTTTGGAACTCATTTTTAATACCTCTATACTCAGTAGCAAGAGATGTACCAGAAAATATGCTCATACCTGTTTTAAAGATTTGAGTATAACCTTCTCTATCATACATACTATCTTCCCAACCAAGTGGAGAGTCAGTACCTTCAGCCCATGCTGAACCGATTACTTGCCCTTTGTTACCAATTGAAAAAACTGTTCCATCTGGAATTGTAGTACCTACCGCAGTAAGTTTTTCACCAGATATTTCAGTATTACCAGTTGAAGTTTTATGAGCAATGTCAGTTCCATCATGAACAGTACTAGCAGAAGTATTTACTACAGTATTTTCTTCTACTTTAAAACGGTAAACATTACCGTCATCAGCTTTTACAGCTAGTATACAACCAGGTACAATAAAAGAACAATGTGAACCACTGCTTATTTTACCATACTTATCATATTTAGCTGTTACAATTAAATCCTCACCAGCATCAACTGCACCATCATGCGCTTCTGCATCTGTTATCGTTAATGCCGCTTGAGTGATTTCAAAATTACGTCTCTGCCATTGATGACGCTGTTCTAAAAATTTAAAAACAGGGTCGTTAGTAGCTTTCTTAGCAACCTTATTTAGATAAACAAAGAATGGGCTTTGTTGTGGAGCAAGTTCTGAAACTCTATCTCCAAAATTAAAGACTCTTCGTGTATTATCTAAGTCGGCTGTACCGCTACCAGCGGCAGAAGCAACGTTACTATAAACTGTTGCCATTTCGTCTCCTATACACTATTTAATCCTCTCTCAGCTGTCGCGTAGACCTTCGAGTAGGAATTGTTAATTTACCAAGGGTTACTCTTTTTGTAACCGCTAATCATCGAATCAATAATGCTATCCTCTGTACTTTGTGTAGATTCGTTCTGTTGTGCAGGTAAAACACCCATCGGTGATGGAACTTGCTGTGCTCTAGCTTGTTGATTAAACGTATCGCTAGGTCCAGTCTGTTGTGTTTGTACTGTCTGCCCAGAACCTTTCTGCATTCTATACAGTTGGACAAGATTATCCATAGTTAAACTTTCTGGTTTTGACATTGTTTGAACAAATTCAGTAGCTTCATCAGCAGTTAAACCAAATTCACCTTGTACTCTTTGATGAACTTCATTTACCTGTTGTTGTTGCTGTTGATAAGCTTGGGCTCTCTTTATCTCATCTTGCCTAGCTGATTCTTGTTTTTGAAGTTGTTCAGACACTAATGCAGTTTGGTATTCACTTTTTAATGAATTATACTGTATTATATCATCTCTCCAGTTATCTAACTGATTTAAGTATTGAGCACTTGCGCTGTTAGGGTCTTCATTAGCTTCCGCTCTATTGAAGCCTACAGGTGCTTGTGGTTTTTCTGGAGCAGGAGGAAATTCTTCAACAGGTTTTTGTTCCGCAGGAGCAGGTTGTGCTTGCTGTGGTTGTGGCTGTTGATTTAGTTGTTCTTTTAATTTGGCATTTTCATTTTTAGCTTTATCAGCTTCTGATTGCCAATATTGAAATCTTCTCTCATCATTTTCAGTTTGAGTTTGTTCAATATTTAAATTAGAACCATCTCCAGCAGGAGTTTCCTGAGTTTCAGGAGTCCCGACTGTCTCGTTAGTAACCGTAGGTTGCTCTTCACTTGTGAAAAACGCCTCTTCTACCGATAATTGTTCAGAGCCCTGTGAAGGGGTATCTGTATTTTGGTTAGTCTCTAATGCGTCCATTTATTATTTCCTATTTTTAGCTGCCTCTTTGCTACCAGAGGGTGAGCCTTCTTTTTTGCTAGCATCAGAAATCTGACGCCTAACAGTAGCTAAATTATCATCCAATCTTTTTTCGAACAAGACTCCAGCAGATTTTGCTTTATTAGATGTTTTATCTAAGTCACCTTTAAATTTCTCAACTTCAACCTTTTTACGTAAACTTACAGCTTCTCTATCTCTTGTTTGTAAGTCACCTTTTAGGTCTTTTATTTGCTCTTGTTGTTGTTCTACCATTGATTGTAATCTTTGTATCTCATCAGTACGTTGCATAACGCCTTCTATATCAAATATTTCTGTTTTCTTTAGAACTTCTTGCCTATCTATTAAACCTTTTTGATATGCATCCATATAAAACTCAAGTTCAGCATATCTATTAGTAGGAAGTGTACTTCCACTTACTACCATTATATCGTATTTACCTATAGTTATATCGTTAAATACTTGAACTTCTCCTGTTTTATCATCATATAAACGTTTATTTACAACATACTCACTCATAGAATTGTTTGGATTAACAAGTCTAAATGTTTTTTCTGTACTATAAAGTTGTTGCATTAAAGGTATTGCAACTTGACCAACTCTAACTAAAGCTTGCTCTATATCTGTTAACTTAGATTTAATTTTTCTTTGACCAAATTCATCTAAAGATATAGTCGCCTTATAAGTTTGAGGAGCTGCTGCTGAATTACCCATCATCATTTCATATAAACCTAATTGGTGGTCAATATCATTTTTAGCTGTCTGCTCATTAGAATATAACTCATTAGGTAAAGGACTTGGTTGTACAGTTACAGGAGCACCATCAGTTGGGTCATAAGGTATAGCTACACCAGGTTGTGCCCATTTTTCCTCAAAGTCTTTCATATCTACACTACCTTCAGGAACTAGTATCTTAGTATTAGTACTTGTAGTAGCGTGAGCTATTATTAAAGAACGTGTTTTATTAATATACTCTTGTAAACCTTTTACCATTCTTACATCAGATGTAGGATAAGGTGTTCTAGTGTGTAGATTACATACAGGCACTACTGGGTAATGCTCTATAGGCATTATGCGTGAATATAAAAGAGTTTCTCCCATTATAACACACTGCTTTATTCTAGTAACTACTATTTTTACTATATCAATTATTTTCTTTAATATTAAACCTTGATAATCAGTCTGCTCAATTTGTGGTGGCTTTATATCAGATTCTGGCATTGGAGCATCTGGGCTCATTCCAGATTTATCCATTTCTGTTTGTATCTGTAATAACTGTTGTTCTTTAGCTATTTCGTATTGCTCTATAAGTTGAGCTGCAATTTGTTGAGCTTGTTTTTCATCAGTTATAACTTGACCCTCTATTATCCAAGCTGGTTGTTTTATATATTCATCAAATTCTTTTTTATCTAGTAGTTCTTCCTTACCACTAAACGATTCATAAGTTCTTATTTTTTGAACCTCTATTTTAGAGTATCTTTCATAACCTCTAACATATTCGCTTTGTTCGTGTAATAATCCTACATCTTCTGGAAAGAAAACTTTACTTTCATTATCTCTACCTGTTTCAGGCATATTAAAGTCTTGTTCACTATTAGCATTATCTATTTGTTTTTTATATTTAGGATAAAGTTTTTTAGCTTGGTCCCTACTAAACAAGCGAGATATAATTATATTCTCAGCATCGTCAAAGAATCTATCTCTACTATTAGGGTCTACATATACGTCAAGTGGGTCAACATCGTGCATACAAACTTCACCTTTACCCATATCCTTCATTGGGTCTTGATACACATTTATATAACCTATACCCATAACGTAATAATCATCTATTACTTGACGTATAATTGTCCTACCATCTGATATATCGTACATATAACTAAGTAATGCACTCATTACATTAGCTATTTTTCTATCTGAATCTTCTCTAGGTGCACATCTAAAAGATGGCCTATTAGAAGTAAGCATAGCTTTTGCTGTCTCTACTGCAGGGTGTATACGATTAACGACTATAGCAGCCTGTCCTCTAGCCTCTAATGTTTCTGCTTGTTCTTTAGTCCATTGTCTACCTAAACGAAACTCTTTGTCCTCTTTAGCTTGTTGAGCCCAAGAGTCACGTTTCTTAGAGTAGTCCTTAAACAAACGAAGTGTATCATTCACTATTTCTGGTGTTTTTTTCTCGTTAGTTGCCAATATTATACCTAGTTTTCATCAACTTAATATACAACCTAAAGGGTCATCCAATCAAGCTTTTTCTTTGGTTTAGTTAAATAATTATCATCTTTATCAAAATCTCTTACTCTAGAAGGCTTTGAACCATACAATGCCGTCCACACAGCATCCATAACATCATCATGTTTACCTCTAGGGTAACTTAAAAATTCTTGTTGCGGTATATTGTCCTGTGGTCTAAAGTAAAAAGAACCTTTAGCAAATAAAGGGACTAAGGATAATAAGCGCTCACTTTTTCTGTTTCTTGGTTTTACACCTTTTTCAAGACCTGGTATATATAAACTTTCTTTTAACATAAGCTCTCTAACTGCTGTTCTTAAAGCTTCTTGATAACCTACTGTTTCTATTTTCATTCTTCTAGGCCTATACTTCTTAAAAACATCAATAAGCTTTTGAGGCTGTTCTGCAGGGCTAATTCTATCCCTATAAATATCAATAATATACTTATTATTATCGGAGTCAATACCCATTGTAGCAACAACAAAGTAATCGGCAGTGGAACTAAGACTACTAGCAGGGTCAACTCCACAATAGACTTCAACTGGTTTAATTTCTTCTTCTCCATCTACAGTCCTAACTAGACAATTTTGTCCGTTAATTCTCTTATAATCATAATGGTGCATTTTTATCCATTCTGGTTTGAATGGTGCCATATCTGGAGATTGAGCTATATTCATATACTCTTGATAGAAACCATTTAAATTTCCTACAGAAGCAAACTCTTTTTTTATTTCATTTATACGTGACTTAGGGAATCTTTCGGGCCATATACTTTTTTCATCTTCATCCCAAATAGAATACCATAGAACATTCCAAGCAGGAGATTCTTTAGCCCAATATAAAAAACAATCCTCTGATATTACCGTACCAATCATAGCTATTTTACCTTCATCAGATAATGATGGTATTACAGCCTCTGTAACCCATTTTCTATTTTTAGCTCTAGCTTCTGGAGTAAATGCATTTAACTCAGACTCAAAATCATCTACTATAATAAGGTTTGGACGAGTATCTCCTTCAATAAATCCTCTAACTCTTTGCCCTGTACCTACAGCTATAATTCTAGCTCCATTAGCTAAGACTATATCATTATTAGTCCATCTTCTAGCTGTAGCAGGACCAAGGTCCCCAAATATAGAACTAAACTTATCCGAATGTGTTAAATGATATTTAATACGTGATAGAAAGTTTATGGACTGAGTCTGTGACTCAGATATTATAACAATAAATAAATCTTCATCTGTTCTTTTAAAAGCAAGTCTCCATAAAGGGAAGATGAGGGTGGTAACTGTAGATTTGGCTGTACCACGGGGAGCTGCAATTAACACCCTCCTTTTGTCGTCATTAGCGAGATAAGAATACACATCTTTATGAAAGGGGGGTGTACTCTTTCTCAAGGCTGTAGGGAAGCAGTGCCTTCCGAACAGCGCCATATTATTACGAAGCTTTTTTAAAGCTTGCATTTGACTATATTGTTCTTCGTAATCCATTATTCTTTCATAGATTTATATATATCATACATTGCCCAAGCATTCATAGCTATACCTAATGCACCAGGCAATCTTCTACCTAATTTAGACAATTTAGTAGCTGTACTTACTGCAAAATTTTTTCTTTTATTAGCTAAGTTTTTAAATCCTTCTAATTTATATTTTTCAATTCCTTTTATACCTTTTACTTCTTGAATATCATTATACTTATCTCCAAATAAATTTAGTTGCTTTCCTGATTGACCTGCTCTTCTTGTTTCCCAACCTTTTAAAGCAGCAAGCCTTCTTTTTTCATATTCAGCAGGATTAGTCTTTCTAAGACTATTACTATTCATTTCTTTTACAACACCTTTATCGCTTATCGTAATTTCTTTAGAATCAACAAATTTAATTCCTGGTACTTTTCCTCCTGTTCCAGGTAATGGAGTATCAGGTACATCAGTAGCAATAAACCTTATTTTATCAGGTCTACTTTTATTCCAAATGCCTACAGCATTATACCCACCCCAATCATATTGACTCTTTATAGCTGGGCTAATAGCGAAAACAACATTATTACCTATTACAGTAGCATTATTTACATTTTTTAAACTAGAAGCTAAATTAACTAAATTACCTTTTCCTCCAGAATTTTTTAATTGCAACATAACCCTGTAAGCATTTTTATCAAATTGAGCTCCTCTTAAAACATCTCCGTATTTAACATTTTTATATTTTATAAACTTTAAATTATCTCTATTAGTTATATCTACATTTGCAAGTTTTCTATTTCTGATAGGAGGTTGTTGTTGTAATACATAATTACCTATTCTTTTATTTATACTACCCCTTTTAGAGTGTCCAACACTTTTTATAAAACCTTTTGTATCAGTTTCTGTTACCATATCACCTACAATATTATCCAGCTCTCTTGAAGCTCTACCAAAAAATATAATTTGGTTAGCTTTATCACTAGATGCTTTAAATAGCATTCTTTTTTGAGCATTTTTTACTTCACGAATAGCAACATCTTTTGTTATTGTATTGTTTTTTAATCCTTCTATAACACTCCCTTTTGTTAAATCAACTTCCTCTATATTCTTTATCAAAGTAGGAGAAATACCTGTTTTGTTATAAAACTCACTATTTGTCACACCATAAGCAGCATCTCTACCTATTTTAAGACCTGTCATTCCTAATTCTTTTGTATATTGTACAGCTTGATTTGCTTTGGGATGTAATTTGGTTAGAAGATTTTGAGAATAGAAACTTGGCAAAAAGTTCCTAGCATAGTCTGCGGTCATTCTTCTAATTCCACCAGGAGTCTGACCTCTCATCATGTATACTGAAGAACCTAAAAGACTTGTTCCAGTAATACCTTTCTCTAAAGCACCAAAGCCAAAACTTTCGTCTTGGCCCGCTTCTATCAATAGTTCTTCATCTGTTGGCATTATTTTTCCTCAGTGGTAGTCTTAGTTGCTATAAGCTTATCTTCCTCTTCTCTTAATTCATCTATAAGTTTAGTATTACTTATAGCTTCTAGCTTTTCAGTTGTTTTAACAAGTTGTTTTTCTTTCATACCATGCATATTCTGTAGATTTTCTACAGCACGCATTAAGTTAGTAACATCTTTTTTATCCTGAGCCATCTCTATTACTTTAGCAAATAGGTCTAAAGTATAAGTCTTATCTAACCCATGGTCAGATAGTAAATCTGCTAATTCTTCTTTTATCATTTTTTCAAAAACCTCCGTTTTCATCATACGCTTCCATTTTTTAAATTCAGAAGGCGTATAGCTACCAAGCACCATATCAAGTGCTAAATTATAGTCCCATGTAACAGAGTAGGCTTTAGCAAGGTTTTTCATCATATCTTGCTTAGACTTAACTTCTAGCATAGGTTTGCCAGTCATTGTAGTATTGGTCTTTCTACCTGATACTTTTAATTTCTTAGAATCATATTTAGGATTAAAAAAAGTGTAACCCCATGGGAACCTGAGATATATATTGTCTTTGTCATGATTAGATGGGTACTCTTTACGATTAATGCATTTAGCAACATAGTCATCATCAGATAAAGCATATCCCCCAGGTTGAACCATTTTCCAGTATACATACTCAATTCCCTTTTTATCTGCTTCTTCTTTTCTGTATATAGTATAGGTTGTATTTCCCACATCTTTGTGGTCTATGTTTACTGTA
>Ga0208299_1003309_pt1 | contig 10212 bp, 16 predicted proteins | sample 15_taG_FD_184089 | JGI IMG/M metagenome (GOLD analysis project Ga0208299, IMG submission 184089) | Marine viral communities from the Subarctic Pacific Ocean - 15_ETSP_OMZ_AT15312 metaG (SPAdes) (version 2) | ecosystem: Environmental > Aquatic > Marine > Oceanic | place: Pacific Ocean | collected...
GCTGTCAGCTACAGTATTCTTAGCTATCAGTGCGCCCATCTTCTTACTTACTATCCCGTTGAGTGGATGGCCGCTTACCTCGACAAAGAGCCAGAAGGAAGAAAGGAGCGAGCTATTAATATTGTGCGAAGCCTTGGATATAAGATAAGAAGGCCAACAATTAATAAGTCTGGTGTGGTGTGGGAAATCGATGACGACAACAAGACCCTAATTCAGCCGTTGACCTCTGTTAAGGGATTGGGTGACAAGGCGGTTGAACAGGTCTTGAGCCATCGCCCATTCAACACAATTGAGGAGTTGTTGTTTAATGAAGAGATTGTTTATTCTAAATTAAACAAAAAAGCCTTAGACGTTATGACTCGTTGTGGTGCATTAAATGAATTGATGGATGGGCGATTTACTGGTATGAAACACTTCTGGTCTGCCGTCGCTGTTGATAGGCCCAAGAAGGAAAAGAAATTATTGGAAAATATTGAATTGTATCGACCGGAAGGGGACTTCACAAAATGGGAGAAGATGGAGTTTCTAACTGCTCTAACTGGTATTTATCCAATTAATGAAGTTATAACTGATAAACTACTGAAGAAGTTTAACAAGCTGAAGGTCCCACCAATTGGAGAGTTTGATAGAGATCTAAAGCTTTGTTGGTTTATTATCCGCGATGTTATCGAGAAAAAGACAAAGCATGGAAAAATCTATTGGATTCTTAAAACAATTGATAATGCCAGCAATCAAGTTGATATTAAATGTTGGGGAGTTAATCCGGACTATGATGTCGTTAAAAGAAACGTCCCGTGCATGGGAAAACTAGATTATAACGATACATGGGGATTTAGCACAAGGTCGTTTAAGTGGAATATAAAGCTTATAGAGTTTAACTAACTTAATGTAAGTGCGTTTAGTTTTTATTTACACTATTTACATATATACCGCGACAAAGGAGATGCCGGCATGAAATTAACCAGAACCCAACTTCAAGAAATTATTAAAGAAGAACTCGAAAAGGCTTTAAATGAAACGGACGATACTCCTCCGGAACCAACGATCGAGAAACAGATCGAGGACGCTGATGCTGATGCTGCCAAGAAGTGCGCTGGTGTTGGAGCCAAAACGTCTGCATGTAGAGCCGCGACGAAAAAGGTTAAAGACCTTAGAAAACAACAACGAACCGGGGCATCCGCAGTCCGACGTAGCGACAAAACAGCCGGCTAAAGAATAAAAAAGACTTGTTGACAAGCGCCTCGCTTCCGTGTATAATAGTTATATGGAACGCACGCGGAGGTGAATATGTTTCAAAATCTAAAAATCTTATCTCTTCTCTTTGTGGCTCTCTTGTTTTGCACGCCGGCCCTTTCTGCCGCCGGTCAAGATGACAATGGCAAAGACAAAGATCGAATACTAAAATCGACAAGCAAGCTCTACAAGGAAGGCCATCCAGCCTCTTGGGACTTGTTCTCCCATCTCAAGAATGGAGCAACCATTTCTCATTGTGGACTGAAACCCGGTGTAATTTGGGTGATCGATTGGGCACACAAATGCGAAGAAGAAGAATTCTCACACCATCAACGCAGCGGTCTGTTGGGATATCGAATTTGGATGGCCGAAGATCAAGAGGCGCGTGCAAGGCGCGAATTTTTATGGAAAAAATTGATTTGGATTGAGTGGTCTGATGAGTGTGAGTCTGTTGATTGGTGAGTCGCTTTATTTGAAGGCAAAATAAATTATTGAAAAGCCCCGGTGAAAGCCGCGGCTTTTTTATTTAATAATATCATTAAAGGGCTTGACAAGATCTTTATAAATTGTTAAACTTATATCAGAAACAAATAAAAAGGAGCTTGAGTGAAAAACTTAACTTTTAAAGAAAAACACATTCTTGAAAACAAAGAACGGCCGTCTGTTGTATTTTTTACATCAGATGGCTGTCATCTTTGTGTGGAATTAAAACCAAAATTAGAGAAACTTTCTGAAGAGTTTTCTGGCTATTTTGACTTTTATAAAGTTAATATTAGCGAAGAAAAACAACTATCTGATAAATTTTTATCAAAAGATGAGGGCGTTCCAACCGGATTTATCATCAGCGGCCAGAAGGTCTTCAAAATTAAAGACCCCGAAGAACCAGACAAAAAAAGTTGGTATTCGGAAGAATATATAAGAAACATACTAGATTTAATCAAATAGGAAATATAATGAAAAAGGCTTTAACTTACGACGATGTGTTGTTGATCCCGCAGTATTCTACAATTAAAAGCAGGATAGGCGTTGACTTGAAACAAAATTTGGATTCCAGTATCAAACTGGAAATACCCATTATTTCTAGTCCGATGGATACTGTGACCGGCCCCTTAATGGCACAGACCATGAGTGCTTTAGGCGGTTTGGGGATTCTCCATAGATATCTTCCTCTAATGGAGCAGGCTAAACTGGCTTTTGACTGTAATGAAGCGGGTGTTAAAAATATCGCATACGCTATTGGCGTCACTGGTGATTATTTAATAAGGGCCGAAGCGTTGGTTAATATTGGAAAAGCAAACATACTTTGTTTAGATGTTGCCCATGGCCATCATGTTTTGATGGAGCGAGCTTTAAAAGCTTTAAAAGATAAGTTCGGCGCCGCCGTTCACCTAATGGCAGGAAACGTAGCAACCTTGGAGGGTTTTAATGATTTGGCTGATTGGGGCGCTGATAGCATTAGATGTGGTATTGGAGGTGGCAGCATTTGTACTACAAGAATACAAACGGGACACGGCGTCCCGGGGCTTACAACGATACTTGAGTGTGCCAAATCAGACAGAGATGCAAAAATCATTATTGACGGCGGTATTAAAAATTCGGGTGATATTGTTAAGGCTCTCGCTGCTGGCGCTGATTTTGTTATGCTGGGATCACTTATGGCGGGAACTGATGAATCTCCCGGGGAAGTAATAACCTATACAGACGGCAGCAAACGCAAGGCTTATCGGGGAATGGCAAGTAAAAAGGCTCAGGAGGCTTGGCGTGGAAAGTCCGGTACCCCTGAAGGAATTGCGACGACGATACACTACAAAGGTTCGGTTAAAGATGTTGTAAAAGATTTGGTCGGCGGAATTAAAAGCGGCTGTTCTTATACGGGTGCTTCTAATTTAAGAGAATTGAGAACAAATTCTGTTTTTTGCCAACAGACAAATGCCGGCCACCTTGAAAGCTCTGCACACATCCTAACAAGATGAATCAAACCAAACAATTAAAAATAACGATACCGGAAAAATTACATGTTGAATTAAAAGCTCGACTGTTATATGATAATTTATCTATGATTAAGTTTTTCTCATTCATAACTCAGGAATATATTGAAAATAATCCCCTGATGAATGATTTAATATGTGATATTCTTAAAAAAAGAAAGCTGAAATCGGGCAGATTGATAAGAAATAAAAATAGTTTAACAAAATTGGGAATTAAAAATATGAAGAAAAACTTTCTAACAAAGGAGGAAATAAAAAATGTATATGATATATTGGGAGAGAGTGACATAGATGAAGTGTAAAGAAGATATAATAAGCCAACAAACCCCATGCACAAATACAGAGTGTAGAAAATGGATGAATTATAATAAAGATCTAAATTGTTGTTTGGTTAGTGTAGAAAGACACGGCAATTTAACTTTGGTCCAAGTGGCAGAAAGGCTTGGCGTTAGTCACGTTAGGATCAAACAAATACAGGATAAGGCGCTAGAAAGAATAAGGATAAGGACAAAGGATCCGCTTTAAGGTTTTTTGTGATTTAAAAGACTACTTATTATAGATTCTTTTCAAGGAGTAGAATTAATCATGGGCAAGAAACTTTTAGAAGAAAACACAATCCGCAAGTTTATGAAGTTGGCTGGTATGCAGCCTCTGTCAGAGTCATTCATCGAAGAGGCATATGGTGATGAGGTAGCAGAAGCCACCGTACCTGAAGCACTAGAAGAGGTCGAGAACCTAGAAGAGACGGGTACGGACTACTACAGCGAGGCGGATGAAGATCCTGCAGAAGAAGATGCCGCTGAACTCGATTTAGAAGAGCCTGCCCCTGAAGAACTTGATATAGAAGAAGAGCCGGAAGCCGAAATCACCATCACTCCGGAGCAGGCCAAAGCCATCGTGGCCGTTGCTGAAATGCTTAAAAGCATGATGCCAGAACTAGAAGCCGAGCCTGAAGAAGAGGAAGAGGTCGAGGTCGACATGGACCTAGAAGAGCCTGCCCCAGAAGAGGAAGAGCCTGCCCCAGAAGAAGAGGCTGAAGAAGAAGTAGAAGAACTGGAAGAAGCCACCGAAGAAATCGCTGAAGAAAAGGTGGAAGAGTCTAGCGACGATTTAGTTGAGTCAATTACAAGTCGTGTATTTGCTCGTATTAAAAAATTACAATAAATATTTTTTACTCCAATTGAAAAAGCTGCAAATTTTTTGCAGCTTTTTCTTTTTATACCCTTGACAAAATTTTAAAATAGTATATAATAGTATTAAAGCTACAAGTGAGGTTTAAATGAAGTTTTATGAATCAGATAACAAACTACAAGAGAAACTTTTGTCTGGTATAGAGAAGCTGGCGGATAACGTATGTTCTACTTTGGGGCCAAAGGGTAGAAATGTTATTCTTAAAACAGAGAAGGGGAATCCAATCATCACTAAGGACGGCGTAACAATCGCCAACTTTATTGATTTAGAAGATCCCTTTGAAAACTTGTCTGCACAAATTGTTAAGCAGGCAGCCTCAAAAACAAATCAAGTCGCAGGGGATGGCACCACGACATCTACTGTTTTAGCTAGGGCAATTTTCAAAAAAGCATTAAAATATATTAATAGTGGTGCAACTCCTATTGATCTCAAGCGTGGGATGGATAAGGCAAAAGAAGATTTATTGAAAACAATAAAAGATAATGCACAAAAAGTTTCCTCTATGGAAAACTTGAAACATATTGCAACCATTTCAGCGAATGGCGATGAGGTTGTGGGGGATTTGCTTGCCACGGCAATTGAACAGGCCGGCATCGATGGTGGAATCAAAATTGAAGATGCTAAAAGTTCATCAACAACACTAGAGATGGTCGAGGGGTTCATCTTTGATTCGGGCTGGGTTTCACCAAGATTCATTAATGATGAGCGCCGTAATGCGGCGTCTCATGATGATTGCATCTTTTTTATTACTGACCACAAACTTGAATTTATTGAGCCGGTGTTGCCCATTCTTGAGGTCGCGGCCAGAGAAAGCAAGCCTCTTATTATTATTGCAGATGAAATTGAGGGGCAATTTTTAGCTTCTTTAATTGTAAATGTTATTCGTGGATCCATGAAAGTGGCAGCGGTAAAGCCCCCAAGATATGGAGAGGAAAGAAGGGAAATTCTTAAGGATATTGCCTTGGCTACAGGTGGTACCTTCTTTACAAGAGAGAGCGGCAAAGAGTTTTCAGAGTTTAAATTAAAAGATTTCGGCCGCGCAAAGAGTGCGGATATAACAAGGTTTAGCACCACTATTGTTGGCGGCGACGCAAACAACGAGCAGGTTGAAGAGAGAATCGAAATATTAAAAGAGTTGATAAAGAACGAATCAGACATAAAAATTTGTGCAAGGGCGCAAGAACGAATTAATCGTTTAGTGTCTGCCGTTGCCGTCATTAAGGTGGGCGCAGCGACAGAGGTGGAGATGGTGGAGAAAAAACATCGCATCGAAGACGCACTAGGAGCCGTTACCGCCGCGCAAAAACACGGCTTTCATGCTGGTGGGGGTATCGGGCTTTTAAGGGCCTCAGAACAAGTTTCAGCGCCCGAAGATTTAAATGAGGATATGGCACTCGGTTACAAGATTATTCGCGAAAGCTGCACAGAACCTTTTAGACAAATCAGCATTAATTGTGGTTTGAGTTCTGATGTTTTGATACAGGCTGTCTTACAATCAGAAAATGCAGATGTGGGAATTGATTTCACAAATGGCGAGGAGTGTGACATGATAGAGGCAGGTATCATAGACCCGGCGCTTGTTACATCGATTGCTCTAGAAAATGCGGTTTCCGTTGCTGGAACTTTAATTACAACGAATTACGCGGTGGTGGAAAAATGAAGACAAAAAAAGTAAAACAATCTATTACGATTGATGTTTCTAATTTAGAAAAGGCTTTAAAGTGGTATTTGAGTCTTAATGGCACACTCAAGAAATTACAGTGGATGGACAAAATAGATAGCAGGATGGGATACCAAGATATAAAAAACCATATTGTCAACCTTCGCTTAGAGTTGTCTAGCCTAGACACAACTTTATTTGAGTTTCAGGAGATATATGAGGCTCTTGTAGAGAAAAAACAAGAACCTGCTGCTCCAGCGTTAGAGTCTTTAAATGAGCACGCGCAGGATTTGCATGAAGAAATTGACAATAGATTAATAAAAAATTTGCAATATAGCCTTGACAACAGAGATTAGTGTCTTATATTGTTAGGGAGTGATGGACAAAGGGCCATCAACAAATAGGAGAAATAAATAATGACTACACTAGCACGAAGAAATAACAATCTGTTCGATTCACTTTTTAATGATGTGTTCGATGACTTTTTTAACGATAGGACAATCGCTCGATCGTATATGAATAATGCTCAACAAGACATTCAAGTATATAACAACGACGAAGAATGGCAAGTTGTTTTTGCAGTTCCCGGTGTTAAGAAGGACGCTGTTGAGATTAAGGTCGATGACCACATTCTAACGGTCTCATATGAGAACAAGGCAGAGGATAATCGTTTAAACTTTGTTGCATCGTTCAATCGATCTTGGAATGTCGACCGCGATGTTGATATTAGTAAGATTGATGCTGCACATGAAGATGGTGTCCTTACCATCACGATTCCAAAACCAGAAGCAAAGAAGAGAGTGGTTCGTACAATCCAAGTAAATTAAGGGTCTTGGGGGGCCTAAGCCCCCCTTGCCCATATTTACTTTAGGAGTTGTAATGATGAACAGACCTTTATGGAAGGTTGGTGACTTAGTTAAAATTAAACACAAGTTAGGAATTATTCTAAAAGTCCACACGATGGCAGGGGATGGTTTTCACTATTTAGTAAGTGAAGGAGAAACCCAAAAAGTTAAGTGGTTACGAGAAGCCTATATTCAACCTGCCAAAATTAAAACTAAAATATAAGAAATTCCTTTATTGGAATATTTTGGCTACATCCATTAACACAATAACAATTTATCGTTATTCTAGTAATATAACTTTATCTATGGAGTTGTCTGCTGTACTTATGTTTAGTGTCAGTACTTTATATTATTTTTTTCAAAAGTTTTGGGAAACATACGAACAGACAATAAAGAAGAATGGTGGGTTTTAATACAACTAATAAACTATTTATTTGTAGTTCAGGGTTCAACAAAATGAAAGATATTAAAGAGATTAATAATGTTTGGCAGCTTTTCTTAACAGAAGGCGATGAAGGTTCAGAAAAAAAGTTTGATGCGGAAGAGTTTTATAAGACCGCACTGGCTATGTTTAAGCCCCCAACTGAGTTGGCAGGTAAACTGGATACTGAAGAGAGATCGTTCTTTCAAAAATATATCACCAACAACATCGTCGGTAAAACACTACCTGATAAGATCGCGCAACTGAATGTTCTGATGGAGTCAACAGGGGACATTAATGCGGATGACACACCACTGAACTACATTCTCTCATCTCTTGGAGCTTTGAAGATTCTTCAAGAAACTATTGATGATTTTAACGAAGCGAGTGCTGGTTTTACTTTTGAGGCATTTCTGTCCGGCTTGTTGGGTGGCAAGCAAGTTACTGATAAGGTCGGCGGAACTTTGCCCATTGAAGATTGTATGTTTTTTGTTGACCCAAAGACCGGAGAAGGTGGACAGCCTGTTAGTTTAAAATTGTTGACAGGTACCGGGGGCAGCACCTTGGTTAAAGGCTCAATTAAAAATTTGCTGGGATTTTTTCAAAGGCCCGATATTGCTGCAGTCGCAAATGAGAAGGGTATTGAATATATCGTAGCTGTTAAATTTTCTGATAAAGGATTGGGGATCTACTCTTTTAATATTAAACCAAGCAACTTCTTTAATTGGGTTGAGGAGAAAGCTTTTGATTTTTCTAAACTTAAAGCCGAGCCGGAAGAAAAGGAAGAACTTAGTGAACAAGAAGAGGGCGATAAACTTGCGGCCATGGTAGCTCGATTTAAAAAGGGCGTTGGAGAGTTGATGCCTATGATGGGGCTTTCAAGAGAGTTTGAACCAGATTTATCACAGCTAAAGAGTGGCAACTTAGAGGCTTTTAAGAGGACCATTATTCCTTTTCCCCCTGCTCCAAAAGGGACAAGCAAACAAGCTAAACAAGAAAAATTAAATTATTATAAATCTTTGGTTAGCGGCGCCCTTTCAGATGAGGGCAAGTCAGCTTACGAAAAATTCTTAACGATACCAAAAGAAGGCGACAGGGTTCGTTACGAGAAGGAGACTAGAATTCCACAAGAATTAGTACAGGCTTATTCACAGAGTCCAGACGAGTTAGAGATAGTAAAACAAATTGCAAAATTTATCGGTAAAAGATACACAAAACTAAAAGACGCAATTGAGAAAGTTAGTGCTTTAGAAGATGTCAGCATCATTCCTTTGATGATACATGCGGGCAAGTATGTTAAGACGAGCTATGATAGGAAGGATGTTGTTGAATATCTTCATACGCTAGGGTCATCAAATGATGCTGAAGATATTATTAATTGGTCAAAAACATTAAGTGCTATGCGTACAGAGCCTCAATTCCATATTGCTTTGCGCCGAGTTATTACGAGCGCCGAAGGAACTGATTACGGCACTATCACTTTTGATAAAAAGAAGATTCTTAAGATAATTGATACATATGCTGACGTTTTAAAAGAGCAGGTAGCCCCTGTTTATAAGTCCTTTGCTTATTTAAATCAGTCAATTAATTCATATTTTATTGAGAATAAGCCCGGGTCGGCAGGGAAAGCAAGCGAGTGGGCTGTTAAATTACAAAAAGATGTTGATGAGTTACCGCCGATTAAAGATTATGCTGACGCATCTCCAAGGATTGGTGGAACACAAGACGCCGGCGGCCTTGGAATGAAAGGCTTAGACTCACCCCTGCGTACAAAAAAAGAATCAAAGGACAATTCTTTAAAGGAAAATAAGAACATTAAGTTAATCTTGAAGAGAAAATGAAGGTGGGCGACCTTGTTTGGGTCCGCTTCACGGTGATTACAACAGCACCAAAAGTCCTTTTAGACAGAAGAAAATCATTTAAATTGGGAATAATAGTAGACGACAAACACACCGATGCCGGCCTGTATAAGGTATATGTGGCCGAATATAACATAATTGAAAAATATTTTATTTCTGATTTAAGTCCTGTTAAGATTTTAACTCCTAATTATGAAACCGAATTGGAGGATTAGGATGAAGAAGTGGAACGTTCATTTGGTTGCGGTGTATCATAAGGAGGCCGATGTGGTAATACGGGCAGAAACCGAACAAGAAGCTATTGAACTTGCAGAAGAAATCTTGTCGGAAGATGAAGACGCATGGTCCAATTGTGATCTTGTAGATCAGTATGTAGAGAAGGTCAAGAAAATTTAATAACATGTTTGTGACTATTTAATATATGAGTTTAAAGAAAAAGAAAGATCCTAGGAAGGAGATTAAAAGACTTGAAGAGGAAAACAAAAAATTGATTGATGAAAATGCCTCTTTATGGTTTTTATTAGATGAGTTCGAAAAGAGCAGTATCTTAAACGAAGAACACAAAGAAAAGATAAACGAGGCGCTAGGAAAGCTTAAAGAGGTGGGCTTGATGATGCACCCAAAGACTGGAGAAGCTTAGTAAAAAGTGGGGAAATTTTATGACGAAATCTACAGATAAATGGTTTAAATATTTGGTGGAAACAGGCGACGGAGCTATATGTGAGATATGTGGTGATACCCACCAAACCAGCCCGTGTCCCCATCATAGTGATCCCCCTACTCGTAAGGTGGTACCCCATGACCAAGAGGGCAAAATGGCTAAGGCCCAACTTTATAAGATAATAAATCACGCTCAAGAACTTTATGACAATCTTCATGACGATGATGAATTGGAGTCGTGGATTCAATCAAAGATAGCAACGATGTCTCATATGATTGGCTCTGTTAAAAATCATTTAGAGTATGAACATAAGCAAGGTGTGCTGGAAGAAGAATAAGACAGGATAAAAGTTGG
>Ga0208299_1003313_pt1 | contig 10203 bp, 12 predicted proteins | sample 15_taG_FD_184089 | JGI IMG/M metagenome (GOLD analysis project Ga0208299, IMG submission 184089) | Marine viral communities from the Subarctic Pacific Ocean - 15_ETSP_OMZ_AT15312 metaG (SPAdes) (version 2) | ecosystem: Environmental > Aquatic > Marine > Oceanic | place: Pacific Ocean | collected...
ATTCACATCATAGCGTTCTGAATTGGCAAAATCCTTACGGAAGCGATGGTCAACTCCAGCAAGCTCCTGCCGTAACACAACAGCAAATGAATCCATATCAACAACAGATGGGACAGATGAATCCATACGGTCAACAGATGCCAATGCAAAATCAGTCAAGTATGTTTAAGCCTTGGACTTGGTTTGGAGTAGGTACAGCGGCTGCAGCTCCACAGGCATGGCAAATGCCACCTCCACAGATAGACCAGTTATCTAATGGAGAACAATATTATACAGCAAATGGCGGAGGACCTCCACCATTGGCAGCACAACAAGGGTACACTACATTACCAGTTGGAGCAATAGGCTGGAACATGGCAGGACAACCGATAGATTTCAATGGAATGGTAGTAGCAACTACTGGCGAAAAGTTAATGAACACGGCCCTCAGTAGGATATTGTAATGGCAACCTACTACTGTGCACACGGAGATGTTTCTGCATTCATGCAGGTCGATGCTTTCGCAGATGGCGGAACGGCTACAACACCTACACAAGCACAGGTTGAAACATTCATTAATATGGCAGAAGAGCGTGTCGATCAATTAACAGATCACGCATGGAACACGAACAGAGCCAAAGAAGTTACAGACGAAAGAGTAAGAATACAGAGGGTTAGATCCAATGTAGTAAACTTACGAGGCCGTATGCAACTAAGACATTATCCCATTCTTGCATTCTCACAGCATGCAACCCCTTCTTTAGCGCAGACTAATGGTAACGTCAAGCTATGGACAGGCGGAGGATATACAGACTATTTAGATTCTGACAATGGTAAAACAATGGGTACTTCGGTAACTGATGTGGTCAGCAAGAATTTTTGGTCTGATGCAGAAAGGGGAACTATCTATATAGATAATTACTCCACATTTAACATGGTAAATAGCAGTCCAGCAGGAGTCGATGCTTATGTGTCTTATAAGTATGCAACAGCAAGTACACCTGATGACATAAAACTCGCAACTATTTACTTTACAGCAGCTATTATAGTTGCAAATGATGATTTAAACATATCACAAACCACAGAAGGTTCTATGGATAATAGAACTAAATCTGAGAAGTTTGAAGAGATGGGGATGAAAATCCTGAAAGATCATCACAGAATTGATCGGTCCATGGCCATGGCAAGAGCTATAGGTGGTTTTGGTACTGGAATGGTTACTCCTTGACGGTATCTGTCGGCATAGAGGATCCAGTCACTACGCTTGTATCACTTATAGATACTAATTATAGTGCAGGTGATGACGCTACTACAAGTAGTGCAGGAACTAATGGGGGAACCAAGCCTCTAATTGATGAATCTTGGGATCTAGGAAAGAGAAATATAAAGAATAAAGATCTTGTACGGGTGTATGAGATCGCAGGGAATCACTACCCACAAGCGTTGGGTAATGGATTAGATAGAGGTATCTGGAGAATCTCTATTGATATATCAACTGCTAAGAGTCGTCCAAGGCTCAGGCAGATTTACGGAGAGATAGTAAGGGTTTTAAGGACACTAAAAAATAGTCCTGGAACTGATTATGCTTATGCAAGGCCAACATCACGAGTCGATCAGACTGACAAGCTAAGGCGATGGTACAGATATGTCTTTGATGTTGAACTCATAAGCTACGAGGTAACATAATGGCAGACATACGACGACCACAGCAAGTAAACGCATACTTCCAAACCGAGACAGGGTATGCAACAATAGGTAAAAACACTCAAGCAGAGGGTGCATTATCTCACATAGGTCTACTGGACACATTTGATCCTAGAATGTTGGATCATCAATACGCAGCAGTATCAACGGTAGGATACTCAGTTGCACCACATGTATTGAAAGGAGCTACAATGGTTACGCTTCCACTCAAGATAGGTTGTTGGGGTGATGGTTGGAAAACATTACTTGGCAGGTGTATTGGTCAGAGTACGATAGACAGTGCAGCACGTCCAGCATACTTACGTAATGATATTCAAACAGTAGCTATAGTAGCAGAAGAACAGTTAGCATCTACTTGGCAGGGAAGTTTAGCTTCAGGAGTAGCATTTAACAAAGCAACATTAGATTTAGATTACACAAGCAATGCACCAGTAACGATTGATTTTGATGCAACAGCATATTATGTAGTTGATGAAGCAACCGCAGGTACAAGAACGGAAGCCCGAACATTTGCAGGAGATTTCATTACAGGAGATTATAATGCTCAGACATTACCCTCAGAACCAACAACAGATCCAATATTACCAACAGATGTATCAATACAATATTCTACAGGATCAATGTCAGAAGGAGTTACAATAGATGGCCCCGATGGAAGTTATGTAGAAGTAGGTGAGAAGTATATGTTATTTTATACTTCGGCAGGTGCTTTATCAGGAGGTGTTCCAAATGGTGATGATGCTTCCATTGTAGCAGATGGTGTTATTGATCTTACACACGCAAACGCAAATACGGTGGCCGAACTTGCAGGATTAGATGCTTCGGGTTGGACAGGATGGACTGTAGCAGCATTAGGTGGCGCATCAGGAGATTTAACAACTAACTTACAAAAAGGGGTTTACAATACAACAAGTGCTAAGAACATCTATATGCCATCAGCTTTGACAGATTGGCCATACGTTAAGACAGCAAAGTTAACTATAGACAATCAGCACATACCACTACCAGGAGTAGGAACAGGTGTTGACAGTACAAAGAAGCTTTTACAGTACAATGATGTTGCACGAGGTGAAAGTATAATTACGCTTGAGATCACAAGTACAGCTAAAGATGAAACGTTCTACGATCAAATGGTAACAGGAACATCTTTACCATTAGTTAGATTAGATTTTGGAACTAACGGATCCATAGCACTTACAAACGGTAGAATAATGTCCCGAACCGCAGGTTATGCTGCAGGAACGGAAACAACAGAGACTGTAACGATGCAGTTTTATGGAGCAGGTGATTACACTAATTATAGTAAGTATGCAATATCAGGCGATTTCTAAGGTAAAACATGGTCAAGGTAAGAGGGCAGATGGATCAGCCCATAGTGGATATAGCACAAGTTCAGGAAGAGTACTGGGAACGTAGGACATTTGAACTTCCGAGCTTAGCCCATCTCCACAGGCCAACAGGCTGGAGGAAGTACTTACCCTGGCAGAAAACACAGACTCCAGTAATAATATTACGTAGAATGTCTACAGAGGAGTGGATGGAATTTGAAGATAGATTTTACAATTTAAAAACAGAATTAGTTAAGGAAGCTCCAACATATAGAAAAGTAGTAGACAAGATGATGTCAGGTAAGAAACTTACCAAAAATGAACAAGCTACAATGGCTATGGCAAACAAGAAATCATTACCGATGTATATAGCTATGTTAGAAAAAATGCTAGATGAGCCTAAATTAAATTATGATGAAGTTAAAATCTTAGTAGACAGCTTAGATGATTATGATCGTAGCACACTTATGGCACAAGTAAATACGATTACTTCGCAGAAGATGTCGGTAGCTAATAAAGTAAATCAAGAGCGTGTAGCTGAGATGGATAAGATGCACAAGGAGACGATGGCACAGTATGGCAGATAGTGATTACACAGTAGCAGTAGTTCTTCAGGCTTCAGACGAAGGAATGTCTAAAACACTTAAGAAGGCATCAAAAGGCATAGAAGAAGTAGGTGATAAATCTAATCAAGCAAAGGTGGATATGATGGCTACAGTAGTGGCGTTGGAAGGTCTAACAAGTGGGCTTAACCAAGTAACAGGAGGCGCACGAAAGTTTACTGCAGCCATGCAGCAGACGGGGAAGATGAGTGATGAGTCTGCCGAGAAATATAATAAATATATAGCATATATAGAGTTGGCAACAGGACCTATGGAATCTATTATTGCACTTCAGAAAATAGGGACAATTACATCAGCAATATTTACAACGCAGCAGGTGGCAGAAAACAATGTTAAAGGACAATCAGTAGCAGTAAACACAAGCCTTGCAGCAAGTTGGTTTGCACTTGCACTTCCAATAATTGCAATAGTAGCTATATTTGCAACATTGTATATTGCATTTAAAAAACAAGATGAGATAACTAAAAGTCTTAAGGATCAACTTGATAGCATTAAAGGAGTTTTTCAAAGTGTAAATCAAGCAGGTCGTGATACTATCGCAGTTTTTGCAGGTATTGCATCAGGGGCCGAAGCAGTTATAGATCCACTACAAAGAGTAGTTGGTATAATTCCAGGAATAGGAGGTGACTAATGCCAACATACGTTCTTTATGATCCATCAGAAGGTTCGCATGTAGATGCAACTACCTTAATCACTGGCGCAAGATCAATATATGAAGGTGATTTTGATAATGATTCAACTTCTGGAGATGATGTTGTTGATGGTGGTGTAGGTAATATTTGGGGTCTAGGAGGCACTACAGGTACTGAGTTAGGATTTGGTAAAAGCAATCCAGGTACATCGCCAAGTGCAGACAAATATATGCACACTTTATTTAAAATAACTTTACCAGAGGGGCCAAAAGCTACAGCTTCAGGCGCAGTAATTCAAGATAGCAACACCACAATAACAAAAGTAGTATTAAAATTTAAAGTATATGGTTTTAATGGTTCAGGAAGTAACCACCGTATAATATGGTCGCCAATAGTCAGGAGTCCTAGTGCAATAGATTATGATGCAGTTACATGGCAAACATCAGATGGGACAGTACCTTGGGCAGCTAGTGGGGCTAAAAGTACAGGAGATGTAGATACAACCTCAGATTTTGGTATGGGTACGGCAGGTCTCCTTAACTATCAGTCACTATCTACAGGTTGGAACTCAGTTATATTACAAGATACTCAGATAGTAGGATCATCAAAAGTAACAACATTAGGGTTTGATTGGGGGACAACAATAAACGTAATAGGTTATCCTCCAGCTTCAAACACAGATCTTAATACTTCAGCTACAGTAGCTAAAGTTTATAATGTAGACGATTCAGCAGCCGCCAATAAACCGTATGTGGAAGTTTATTATCAAGACGATCCTCCAGAAAAACCATTAATTCAAGCAACTCCAGGAGAGGATTTTAGGAATTGCAAAATTTCATTAGTAGAACAATCAAAGGAAAAAGATTTAGTAAAATATATTGCGGTGCATAATGCTAGTGCCGACCCTGCATACAATACAGGTACATCAGGTGCGCATTATGGTACAACAATTACAGATACAAACAAGGAATATTACGATAATTATTTTGATTTAAACCAAGCATCAGGCACTTTATTCTTTCCAGGCAGTACGAGTGTAGCAGGTACGGCCAATAAATTAATATTTTGGGCAGAGGACAATAATAATACTGGGGCGAGTGGAGCAACACAAGGCAATACATTATCAATAACTAGGTATCAACCGTACACCTCTGAGGATCCTGACGCTAGTAATTTTGCTAAATCATGTAGCTGCAGTTGGATAATTGTAGGTAAAGCTACAGCAGGGTCAGGTGCAGCATCACTTACAGATACAACAAGCGGCACAACAGAACCTTGGCTTAGAGGGAACTTTGTGGCTAATGGGGTTGAGTTAGGAGATACAATTTACAATATAGGAGATAAAAGCGGTTCGACAGCAGGATCAGGCACAGTCGCAACAGTAACGGATACTACTATAACGGCCACAATGACAGGAGGAACCAGCAATAACTGGGACACTAACGATGAGTACGTAATTGTAAGGAAAATAGACATAGGAGAAAAAGTATCTATGACAATAAGAAGCACACGAATTAGTGGTTTAAAGTTTGACAAGATAGGAGTATGGTGGACAAGTACTACTAACGATCATATTACAGATGATATTAATGTAGACTTATCTAATTTTGATATAATAGAATTAGATAATGCAGTTACTGAGCATACCTTGTCTTACAGGTATGTAGAAGCAGGTTCTTATTATCCACAATTCTTTTTTGTAGATTCTTCTACAGGATTTAGAACAGCGATAAGACAAGCTGGTAGACATACAGATCCAGATGTAACGGGTTATGTTTTAGATGATGGACCTAAACCTGTTGTAACTGTACAGCAGCCAAAGCCAGTGCCAAGATTAACGTCTTCTAAATCAATAGGAGAAAGTGCAAATGTAGCATTAGATCGTAGTTCAGCAGTAGTTTATTCTGCAGCCAATTCAACGGCATCAGGAGCTGATGCATATGTTAAAAATTATAAATGGCTAGGTGAATATGTTTCAGGTCAGATACTTACACAGGGTAGTTTAGATATAGATAATACGCCTTTAGTAAATGAAAGTAAGAAGTTATATATGAGATGTAATACAGCAGCTTACAATGACACAGTATTCACAATATATGGTTTAGCATCATTCACGGCTGACAATGCTACGCCAGTTAAAGATACAGCCACTACATTTTCACACTACAGATATGTAAAGGCTACGGTGTCGCCAGGTTCGGCTAAGTATCTAACATACAACACAGGTAGTACATTTGGTGATGCGGCAAGAACAGACCCTTCAGCACCAGATACTGAAGTATTTTTCAAGCAGGTAGATTTTATTTATTGTACTACTAGATCGAGCACAGCAGGAACGGAAGAGTGTTATCAATTACTAGCAGCAGACTCAGACAATGATGGAACTATAGATGTTTCAGGCACATTAGATATAAGTACAATATGCAAACGTTTGGTGATCGATTCTAACAATGCTTCTCCAGGATATAAGTGGGGGGGTCTTTGTACAGTAACAGGATCTAGCGATATTACATTTACTAAAAATTCAGGTGCAGATGAGATTGAAAGTACAGCTATTGATTTTATTGCGGCAGGTTTTGGGCCTGGAGATACAATAACTGTAGAAGGTACTTCTAACGATGGAGTTTACACGGTCCAGAAGATAGAGAAAGTTAGTAGTACGTATTCAATGTATTTGAATGAGGAGTTAGCAATGACAGAAGCGAGTACTAGTGCTACGATATATACAACACAACCAACCATTTCAGTAGCTTCTAGTTTGGCAGGTACAGCTAAGATTTCTTTAGACGTTACAGACAACCTAACTAACACTGGCGAAGCTGCAGCTAATATTTTTACAACCTTCAGAGATCAAACTAGTTTAGATCTTAACGCCACAGCAGATAGTGGTTTCATAGCCATACAGAATGCAGTCTTAACACGATCAGGAGGAATCAGTGCAGCAATGCCTTTAGGAGAAAGGCGTTACCCACAAGGGGCAGCACACACAAAGCACGGTTTACCTAAGCTGTCTATGACAATACGAGTAATTGATGAGACAGGATTTAACCGCATGTACAGGTTACTTAACAATTCATACAATTATGCTATTTATCAACATCACGATACTACGTTTGCATCATGGGTAAAGTATAGATTAAAGGTGGAATCTTTTACAGTAAACAGAGATCCTCAAAATCTACAGCATCAGGTAATTAATTTTTCATTTTTTATTGTAGGCGAAGAGGTGTGAAGTGCCCACAAGTTATGGTGCGAATCAGTATGTCAATGAATTTTATAATATACGTGTAACCATTGATGGCGTAGAGTTATCAGGCGTAACTTCTTTAGATTTCAAGCATAAGGTCAACTCATCAAGGGTAGCTTCGTTAAGTTTTGAGAACAGAGAAAGCCTCGAAATGTTAAGAATAGGTGCAGTTTTAAAAATAAATTTCGGTCTTTCGGACGCTTATGCAAATAAGATGATATCTGTTGAGGAAGGTACAAACCAAGGATTAACACATACTCCATATCCAAATGACTTTTATGGTAAGATTAAAGTTATCCAACCCAGTCTAAAAACAACTTTTGTTACGGCAATGGATTTAATATCAGACCTTGCAACTTCAACAGAAACAAATATCCAATGGAGAGACTATGGCACTCAAGATCTTTATTTTGTGGCAAAGGATATTTGTGACTATAAAGGAATAGACATTAGTTTACTTAACGAAACTACTAAATACGGAAATACTAAGAATGAAGGTAAGTTAAGATCAGATTTTAATATATATGGGGTTCAGACAAGAAAATCCTTTCTTGATAAGGTGTTTGATTTAATGAGTTTTAATGCCACAGATTCTACTACTTTTATATCTTCTACTTCAGGCAAAGATGCTTACATGTCAGATCCACTTCCCTTTATCCAATTTTTCTATGCAATACGGCAGGGCAAACAAATGGAATTTTTTGCACCTAATAGGTATGATAAAAGAAATCAGCCAGTGCTAAAGATAGGTCCTAATGAAGCAAACATAGTGGGCGATGGTTTAGTAGGGAAAATAGACTCTTCTACTATAATTAATAGCGTAACTGTAGTTTCAAAAGATGATAGTACAAAAATAGCAACATTAGAAGATGAATCATCAATATCGAACTATGGTTTGTTTTCCAAATCATTTACGTTTGAGTCTACAGATGTTAATAGGATGAGGGAGTTTGCTTACGTAATTCTTCAAAATTTTAGGATGCCTACCATAACATACACTATAGAATTAGCAGGGGCTGAATGGGTACAACTTGGTGATCTTGTAGAGATAACCAGTCCAATTATAGGGACCAAAGAGTTGTTTCCAGTAATTGAAAAGGGAGTCTCCGTATCAGATAAGGTAATAACAAAACTAGCAGTAGGTAAACGATCAATAAGCACAAAGAAGTTATTAGAATTAGTACAAAGATAAGGCCCATCAAGTATATATAGACATACTTTTAATAGATAAGTATGGGCTTAAATCAATCAAACCCGAAAGACGAGGACAGAACAATCAAGGAATTTGACAAAGTTAAAGACATTGTTATCAGATTTCTTAGAAACTTACCTGAGACCAGGAACAGCGACAAGCTATTGTATTATGAGATAATGAAGGAGAACTTCCTTAAAACTGATCTTAGTAAAAGTATAGACAAGTATATTTTCTTAGATGTGTTGTGGGAATTACTTACCATATCACCAGACAAATCTACAATGGTAAGAGTAAGGAGACAGATACAGAATACAGATTGTATATTTGAACCAACGGATCCAGATGTAAGAAGGAAGCGTAGGATTCGTTCAGTAGACATTGAAGATTGGGTAGGTGACAACTGATGGAGTTTCACGCTAATATACATGCAAATATAGAGCACTGTTCAGATTGCAATGATGTTTTAACAGATAATGATCGGTCAGTAAAGGGTAGGTGTAGGCATTGTACAGTTAAGAGAAAGTATGGTGTTGTAGATATTAACAACTGTTTTCAGGGATCCGTAATAATTATGGAGGACTAATGGCAACTTACTTTATTTACTTAACAATTAATAAGTTAGATGAGAACAATAGGTCAATGGATGAGTTAGACTATACGGAGTTGGGTAGTTTTAATACATTGGCAGATGCAGAATTGTTTTATAACAACATGAGGGCTAAATAATGCCTTATAGTAATTGTTTACCTTGTAAGCAGGTAGGAAAGATAGTTAGGTTAGATGTACCTACACAGGGGCATCATAAGTATTGCAGGAAGTGTAGAGTAGATAGGGCCTCCGATAAATTGATAAGGCAGTTAAGAGATTACAAGAACTTAATGAAGGAGTTACTATGAAGTGTGTGGAATGTAAACAACCAGTGAAAGATTTTTGGGAGTTTTGTGAAGGAGTAGTATGTGAGGATTGTGTATTAGATGATCCCGTAATACTTCATAAGTATAACTTATACTTATATGATGAGAATGATGAGAAGGTAGAGGGCGTAGTGTCCGCTAATATGGTAATAGATGTAAGGAGATACAAATGAGAACAGTAGAAGAAATAGTTGGTGCTATTGAATCACTTACCGATTCATTAGATACTACAGAAGAGCTTAATGAAGCATGGAGTAAGATAAGTCATGCAATACATTATCTTAGTGCTAAGGATAGCATGTATAAGTATAAGAAGGAGGCAAAGAATGATTAAAGATATTACGATCAAGCTTGGAGGAACCAAGCAAGCTAAGAGACAGTATGAATCGATCAGAGCAGATATAGAAACTACGTTTACTATACCTCATGAGACGGCAATGGACACAGAGAAGGCTATGGAAGCATACAAATGGGAGCTAAGGCGTGCAAAGATACTGTTTAGAGAGGCGTTAATGGCCGTTACAGAGGAAATAGATGGTAAGTCATCTCCACCTAAAGCACCGCCCGTTAAAGCGCCACCA
>Ga0208299_1003315_pt1 | contig 10193 bp, 10 predicted proteins | sample 15_taG_FD_184089 | JGI IMG/M metagenome (GOLD analysis project Ga0208299, IMG submission 184089) | Marine viral communities from the Subarctic Pacific Ocean - 15_ETSP_OMZ_AT15312 metaG (SPAdes) (version 2) | ecosystem: Environmental > Aquatic > Marine > Oceanic | place: Pacific Ocean | collected...
ACATTATATGAAAATAAATATAAAACTGCCATACAACAGTTTGCAGGAATGCAGCTTGGAAGACGTAGAAGGGATGACTACACTGATGGTACTGTTAGAATACCAATCAAGTCACCTTCACCGTAAAAGGAGTATAAAATATGGCAAACACATCGGCAATTTGTAATAGTTTCAAAACTGAAATTTTAAAAGCAGTTCACAATTTTACTGCTTCAACAGGTAATACTTTTAAGATAGCTTTATTTACGAGTTCAGCAACATTAGGAGCAGGTACAACTGCTTATGCTGCAACAGGTATGAATGAAATGAGTGGAACAGGTTATACTGCTGGCGGAAAAGCGTTAACAAGTGTTACTCCTTCTTTAGACTCTACAACAGCTTGTTGTGACTTTGATGATATTTCATGGACGTCTGCAACTTTCACAGCTAACGCATGTTTGATTTATAACGATGATCAAGCCGACAAAGCAGTTTGTGCTGTTGCATTTGGAGGAGACAAATCTGTTTCTTCTGGAACTTTTACAATTCAATTCCCCGCTAAAGCAGCTACTACAGCTATAGTTAGAATCGCATAGGAGTAAAAAATGGCTGACGTTACATTCACAGTAACGGGTCTTTCTTCTACTGCATCAATAGGAGATCTCCCATTTTCCGGTAATGAAGATGGATGGGGTCGTCTTACTTGGGGCCAAGCTGATTGGGGTGATGCAAATACTGTAGATCAAGGATGGGGACGTTTAGCATGGGGTATTGAATCCTATGGTGATTCGCCCAATGTATTACTTTCAGGACTTCAAGCAACATCTGCAGTTGGTTCAGTAACTGCAGAAATTAGACCTGGCTGGGGAACTCTTAACTGGGGTGAAAATGGTTGGGGTACTGTTGATGAAGGAATTGAAAATTTAATTGGTCTTCAAGCAACTTCAAGTGTTGGATCAATTGTAGTTGGAATAGGTGTATCATTAACAGGTGTATCGGCTACAGCTTCTTGTCCAACTCAATTAGATATTCCACAATTAATTACAGGTGTATCAGCTACAGCCTCAGAAGGTCAATTAAATATAAACAATGGCTCGGATCACGTTCAAGGTCTAGCAAGTTTAGTTGCTACTACTGCAGTTGGTTCTATTTTACCAGCTGATGTAATAGGAATAACCGCACCATCAGCTGCTACTTCTGGTGTAGGTTCACTTACTGTAACGGATGCTCAAGTATTTACTATTGGTTCGGGTGGTGTAGGAACTACAAGCGTAGGATCAGTTATAATTGAAACTACCTATATTCTATCAGGTCAATCTGCGACTTCAGCAGTAGGCTCAATTACCCCTCAAGATGTGGTAGGATTGACAGGCCAAGAAGCAACTGCTAGTCTAGGAAATCCCGCAGCTTTAGGATACGGAGATGTTGATATTGATGGCAATACAAGCTATACTGATATTAATAAAACAAATAGTGCAAGTTATTCAGATGTTGACGTAAGTGGAAATACGTCGTATACAGATGTTGACCACGCGGCTTAGGAGAAAAAATTTATGGCATCAAGTTATACAAATTTAGGTGTAGAGTTAATGGCAACCGGAGAAAATGCCGGTACATGGGGTACAAAGACTAACACCAATTTAAATATTATAGAACAAATTCAAGGTGGCTATGTTTCACAAGCATTAAATGATGGTAGCACTTTAACTTTATCTAAAACTGATGGTGGGACAGGTGCAACTGTTGCAACAAGAGTTTGGAAATTAACAGGAGCCTTAACTGGTTCTTCAGTAGTAACTGTACCAAACAGTTTAGAAAATTGGTATATTGTACATAACGCTTCAACAAATGCTCAGACAGTTCAATTAAAAACAGCTACTGGAACAGGTACTACTTGGACTACAAGTGATAAAGGTCATAAAATAGTTTATTCAGATGGAACAAATGTTGTTGATCCATTTGCAGATTTTTCAGAAATTACTTTAAGTAATCAAAACCCAATGAAATTTGCTGATGCTGATAATTCGCATTATGTAGCATTTAAAGCCCCTGCAACGGTTTCAAGCTCAGTAACATGGACTTTACCAGATGCTGATGCAACTGCTTCAGGACAGGCTTTAACATCTAATAGTTCGGGAACATTATCTTGGGCTTCAGCAGGAATAACAACAGGAAAAGCTATTGCAATGGCAATGATTTTCGGGTAAAAAACACAAAGGAATTAAATTATGGCAAATCCAAATATAGTATCAGTTGCAACAATTGAAGGTGGTAACCTTGGTTGGAATTTAACAGCAACTACAACTACAACTTTAGTTACTGTTTCAAGTAACTACATAATGAAAATTAATAGAATTTCATGTGCTAACGTTGATGGAAGTGCTGCAGCAGATTTAACTTTATCTGTTACTAAAGTAAACTACACACCAACTGGTATTACAAACTTTGACGTATCAGGAACATTTCATTTAGCAAAAACAGTTTCAGTCCCTGCTGATGCAACACTAGTTGTTCTCGACACACCAATCTATTTATATGAAGGGGACATATTAAAAGGTGGAGCTAACGCTGCATCAGATCTAGATTTATTCATATCGTATGAAGTCTTAATAGACTAGGGGGTTTAATTATGGCGCAAGGCAATGGCGGAATAATTGGACCTACACAAACAGTAACCGCATCTCAAGCGGAGAAAAAAACAATCTTTAAATGTTCAGGTACATTTACATCGCAACCTGGAACTACTACAGCTAAAGTTTTAGTTGTTGGTGGTGGAGGTGCAGGTGGAAAAACTGGCGGCGGAAACGGCGGCGGTGGCGGTGGTGGTGGTGTGTTATTAGGTTGTAAAACTGTTGCAGGCGCAACAGCTTATGCTGTAACAGTCGGAGCTAAAGGAGAATATACAGGACCAGGAAATACTACAGCTGGTGGAAATTCAGTTTTTGATGTTTGCGGAGCAAGTCCGGGTGGAGTAGCTACTGCAAATGGTGGTGGTCTTGGTGGTAATAATGATAGAGGTCAATGTGGTGGTGCTGGAGGATCCGGTGGTGGCGGTGGTGGTGCTGGTAATGCTGGAGCAGGTGCCGCTAATCAATCTCCTTCAGGAGGTTTAACAGGTTTTGGAAGTGCTGCTGGACCAGGAAGTCCAACAGGAACAGACGCAGCAGGTGGTGGCGGCGGTGCTGGTGGAGCAGGAACGGCAGAAGTTGGGCCAGCTTTTGGTGGTTGTGGAGGAATTGCTAAAAGTGCATATCCTGTAGTTGGAACAGAATTTGGAGAAGCAGGATTTTTTGCTGGTGGTGGAGCCGGTGGTGGATGTTGGACAGGTATGGGTGGTTATGGTGGAGCAGGTGATGGTTCTACTCCATGTGTAAATGTTGGATCATCAGGAAATACAGGAAAAGCAGGAACAGGTGGTGGAGGTTCTGCTAATTGGTATTCAGGAAGTGGAAACTGTGGTGGTAAAGGTGTTGTTATTGTAAAAGAAGCAGGAGTAGGTGCACAAGCTCCAGGTATTTGGTCAATGAACGAAGTTTATTGTCAAGTAAAATCAGATAATTGGGTAAGTCCCGGACCTGCAGGTGGACCTTTAGATTTCTTTTTAGTAGCTGGTGGTGGATCAGGCGGTGATGGTGGAACTGGTGAAGCTGGTGGTGGAGGCGGAGCAGGTGGTGTTGTTAAGTCTTATGATAATTTATGTTTTACAAAAGTTGATGCAACTCCAGGAACTTATTGCATAACAGTTGGAGCTGGTGGAGTACCAGCAGCATCAGGACCGGGTGGTGGAAACACTGTTGGTGGTTCTGGTGGAAATACAATATTTGCATATACATGCACTCACACTGCTTATGGCGGTGGAGGTGGAGCATCCGGTGGATCAGCTGCACCTAAAGCTGGAACAGGTGGTTCTGGTGGTGGAGGAAACGGACGATGTGGTCCAGGAACTCCAGGTAACTCAACAGGTCAAGCTGGAAATACACCTTCAATTGCAGGTTCTGCTGGAGGACCTCAAGGAAATACGGGTGGTAATGGAAGCCCTCCTAATGGTAATGCTGCAGGTGGCGGTGGTGGTGCTGGAATGATTGGATTCAATGGACATGGTTCTCCACAAAACCAAGGTGGTGAAGGTGGAACAGGAGTAATATCAGGAGTTAGTGGTGGTGGAAGATTTTATGCTGGTGGTGGCGGTGGTGGTGTTCAAACAACACCTCAAGTACTTAGTGGTTTAGGTGGTGTAGGTGGTGGCGGTCAAGGTCAAAAAGGTGGACCAAGATGTGCTGGAAATGCAATTGATGGTACTGGTGGTGGAGGTGGAGGTAATGCCTCTGGTCCCGGATCAGGAGTTTGTGGTTGTGGTGGTAAAGGTGGAAGTGGAGTTGCTTTCTTTAGAAGTAGTGTAGGCTTAACTGCAGCACCAGGATGCAATACATCTTTCTATGATGGTGAACAATGGGTTGCTAAATTTGCAGCAACAGGTACTCTTACAGTTGGATCAAGATCAGCGCCTTCTCACTCATTTGAGTATTTAGTTGTTGGTGGTGGCGGTGGTGGTAACACTAACCAAGGTGGAGCTGGTGGAGCTGGTGGTTATCAAACATCTTTTCCAGGTGGTAAAAAATTATATTTAAATCCAGGATCTAACGTAATTCAAGTTGGAGCTGGTGGAGCTGGTGGACCTTATCCAGGTGCGGCTTCTAATGGTGAACCTTCTTTTGTAGGATTTATTGAGTCTATTGGTGGTGGAGCTGGTGGTGGTAATCCAGGAATGTATCAAGGAAGAGGTCAAACTGGTGGATCTGGGGGTGGAGCTGGTGCACAAGGCGGTTCTAACCGTACAAGATATGGTAGAGGATTAGTTGGTTTTGATCAACTTCAAGGATACCCTGGTGGAATAGGAAATAGTAGTTCTGGTTACCCAGGTGGTGGTGGCGGTGGAGCAAGTGCTAGAGGTGGATCCGGACCAAGTGGAAGTTCTGCTGGTGGAGCCGGTGGAGCTGGAAAATCAAATTCAATAAACCCTCTTCACCCAGTAAGTGCATTTGCTGGTGGTGGCGGTGGAGGTGCAGCAAGTCCTTCTCCTGCTGCTGGAGCTGGTGGAACTGGTGGAGGTGGAGCTGGTGGAAAAGGCCCTGCTTCTGGAACTGCTGGAGCTGCAAATACTGGTGGTGGCGGTGGAGGATCAATGTGTGGTCCTGCTGGAGTTGCTGGTGGATCAGGAATTGTTATTTTAAGAGCACCTGGACCATTAGGTCCAAGTTATACGGCAGCCCCAGGAACTAATACAAAAGCAACATTACCAGGGCCTGCTGGAGGATGTACAGTATTAACATTTACCGTAGATGGTACATTGACAATAAGTTAAAATTAAATTAATATATAGATTTTAAGGAGTATAAATATGGCACACTTTGCAGAATTAAATGGATCAAATCAAGTAGTTAGAGTCGTAGTTGTTGGAAACGACGTTGAAACAGCTAATGGACCTTTAGGAGAAAATGACATGCATGTTGATGGTGAAACATGGTGTCAAAACTTTTTCAAAGGTGGAACTTGGAAACAAACTTCTTACAATTCAAATTTTAGAAAACAATATGCAGGTAAAGGCTTTATTTATGATGAAGCAAAAGATAAATTTATTTCACCACAACAATATACTTCGTGGTCTTTAGATGAAAATGATGATTGGCAAGCGCCAATTGCAAGACCTTCAAATGAAGGTGATGATGTAGATAATCCTAAAAGAGCACAATGGGACGAACCAAATCAACAATGGATTGCAGAAACTCATTACAACGAATCAACAAAACAATTTGACCAAAATTGGGTCTGGGATACGTCAACATTAGCTTGGGTATCCGCATAAGGAGAACTAAGTTATGGCCAGATCAAATGGCGGCATAATCGGAAAAAAGAACTCAGCTTCTTTTGGTAAATGTAAAGTTACAACCGTAACAGCCACAGGAAATCATACTGTTGATTCTGGAACAACATTAGTTAAAGCTTTTGTAGTCGGTGGTGGTGGATCAGGAGCTGCTGATAGAGGTGGCGGTGGTGGAGCTGGTGGTGTTAGAACAATTGACAATATACCTGTATGTGCTGGAGCAGCTGTTCCAGTAGTTGTTGGTGGTGGAGGTGCTAAAGTACCAGGACCAGCACAACCGGGTAATATAGGAAACGTTTCAAATATAGTAAGTGCATGTTATCAATCAGCAGGTGGTGGAGCTGGAATTTATGCTGCATGTGCACCTAGTGCTTTAAAAGATGGTGGATCAGGTGGTGGAGGTTTATCAACTAAACCAGGTGGAGCAGGTAATGTACCTCCTACAGATCCTCCTCAAGGATATCCAGGTGGTGGATACCCTAGTGGAAGTCCAGGATATTTATATGGTGGTGGCGGAGCTGGCGGTGCTGGTGGTCAAGATAATAGTGGACCAGGTGGAAATGGTGGAACAGGAGTTTGCGTTCCAGGATGTTTTCCTTCTCCAATTTCAGCAGTTGCTGGTGGTGGAGGATCAGGAAGTGACTCTCCAGGAGTAGCAGGTGGAACAGCAACACAAGGTGGTGGAGCTGGTGGAACAAGACCAGGCGCAGGAACTCCAGGAACAACAAATACTGGTGGTGGAGGAGGATCAGCAGGTGGTGGACCAACTAATGATTGTTCAGGAAGTGGCGGACCTGGTGTAGTAATAGTAAGAGAATTAACAAAAGCAAGTGGTGTGTGGTCAATGCAAAGTCAATTTCAAGCAAAGAGTCAAGGAACATGGCCAGGCTTAGTACAAACATATAGTTTAGATTATTTAGTAGTAGCTGGTGGTGGAGCTGGTGGATATTTCAAAGGTGGTGGTGGTGGAGCAGGAGGTTTTAGAACTTCAGAAGGAAGTCCTTCACCTATAAATGGATGTTCTATGACTTTTACCAACGTATCAGTTGGATCAACTTATGACGTAACAGTTGGTGGTGGAGGAACATCTACGCCAACTCCAGGTCCTCAAGCTGCTGGAGCTGGAAGTAATTCAATATTTAACCCAGGTGGTTCAGAAGACACTACAATGATTACCTCATCTGGTGGTGGATATGGTGGTAACCAATCTGCTCCAGGTACTCCTCCGGGATCAGGGGGATCAGGAGGATCAGGAGGTGGTGCTTCTGATACAACTTCAGGACCTCATGTAGGATCAGGAAATACTCCTCCTCAAACAAAACAACAAGGTAACCCTGGTGGTGTAGGACGAGCAAGTCCTCCGTCTGCTGGTGGTGGTGGAGGTGGTGCCGGCGGTGCTGGTAGTGGTGCTCCTGGAAATGGTGGAGCTGGTGGAGTAGGACTAGCAAATGATATTACAGGATCTCCAGTTTTCTATGCCGGTGGTGGTGGAGGTGGTGGAAATGGAACTGGTGGTGCTGGCGGAAACGGCGGTGGTGGAGCAGGAGGAAATGCTCCTAATGGTGTAGGTACAGCAGGTACTGCAAACACTGGCGGTGGTGGAGGTGGTGGTGCGCCTGCAGCAACTCCTCCGGGACCAGGATCAGGTGGTGGTAATGGTGGCCCAGGAATTATTGTTATTAGAGCACCAAGTTCTAGAACATTTACAGTAACACCTGGAGTTAATTCAACTTCAACTCACCCGGGTGGTGACAAATTAGCTACATTTACAGTAACCGGAACATTGACAGTCGAATAAGAAATGCTATATTAAGTTTATAAAGATATATGAACTTAACAAATTATTATTGGTATTTTAAATCAGCTGTTCCTTCTAGAATATGTGATGACATTGTGAAGTATGGTAAATCATTACAAGATCAAATGGCAGTTACTGGTGGATATGGTGATCCTAAAAAATTAAATCAACAACAAGTTAAAGATTTAAAAAAGAAAAGAGATTCTAATATAGTTTGGATGTCTGATCGTTGGATCTATAAAGAAATACAACCTTATATTCATGAAGCAAATGCAAGTGCAGGATGGAATTTTCAATGGGATTATTCAGAAGCATGTCAGTTTACTAAATATGAAAAAGGCCAATATTATGATTGGCATTGTGATGGTTGGGACCAACCTTATCAAAGACAACAAGGTGATCCATCTCATGGAAAAATAAGAAAATTATCGGTAACAGTAACACTATCTGATCCTAAAGATTACAAAGGTGGAGAACTAGAATTTGATTTTAGAAATTTAGATCCTGATAAAAAACCAAACATTAGAAAATGTAAAGAAATATTACCTAAGGGATCTTTGGTAGTTTTTCCTGGATTCGTGTGGCATAGAGTATGTCCAGTAAAAAAAGGAAAAAGACATAGTTTAGTAATTTGGAGTTTAGGATGGCCGTTTAAATAAAGGAGAAATATGAAAAAGAAAAAAGCTAAAGCTAGAAAACCAAACATAAGAAAAAAATTAGATGAAGTATCTTGTGGAAGCGCAAAGGGATATCCTAAACAATTATCAAGAGACGAATTGTTTAAATGTCCTTTGTGGTATGCAGATGAACCAAAGTTTGTAGATAAATTAAATAAAGCATCAGACAAATATATTGAAAAATCTAAAAAAGAAATGCAAAAAAATATCGATACAAGAAATCAAACGTTTGGTGATAAAGGAGATATGGGTCACGTTTTTCACTCAACAACTTTATTAGGAGACCCTAATTTTAAAGAACTTACAAATTATATAGGAGCTACATCACATAATTTATTAGGTGAAATGGGTTTTGATTTAAGTCAATACCAAGTATTTACTACAGAAATGTGGGTACAAGAATTTTGTAAAAATGGTGGGGGACACCATACATTACACACTCATTGGAACGGACATATCTCTGGTTTTTATTTTTTAAAAGCTAGTGAAAAAACATCAAGACCAATATTTGAAGACCCTAGAGCAGGGAATGTAATGAATCTTTTACCAGAAAAAGATAGGTCAAAAATAACTTATGCATCTTCACAAATTAATTATGAAGTTAAACCAGGCCGAATGATATTCTTTCCATCCTATATGCCTCATCTATACACGGTAGATATAGGATATGAACCCTTCAGGTTTATACATTGGAATTGTCAGGCTATACCAAAAGGAGTGTTAAATGTCGTTCAAGAAAAATAAATATCAAGTTTTAAAAAAAACTATAAGTAAAGAATTAGCAGATTTTTGTTTTGCTTATTTTTTAAATAAAAGAAAGGTAGCAAGATTTTTATTTGATCAAAAATACATATCTCCATTTACTGACTACTATGGCATATGGAACGATCCACAAGTTCCAAATACTTATTCTCATTACAGTGATATTGTAATGGAAACATTATTAGAAAAAGTTAGACCAATTATGGAAAAACACACTAATCTTAAATTAAGTCCTACATATTCCTATGCTAGAATATATAAAAAAGGAGATATATTAGCTAGACATAAAGATAGATATTCTTGTGAGATCTCTACTACATTAAATTTAGGTGGAGACACATGGCCTATATATTTAGACCCTACAGGAAAAACAGGTCAAGCTGGTGTTAAAGTTGAATTAGATCCAGGAGACATGCTTATATATTCTGGATGTGATCTTGAACATTGGCGAGAGGAATTTAAAGGCAAAGATTGTGCTCAAGTTTTTTTACATTATAATAAAAAAAGTTCTAAATTAGCAAAAGAAAATGAGTTTGATAAAAGACCATTTTTAGGTTTACCTGGTTATTATAAAGGTGCAAAGTTGACAAAACCTAAAAAATAAATTATAAAATAACCTTGCAGGGGGATGATCCACCACTGATTCCCTCTGCTTAAATCTATTGAAATCACCTACAATCTGATATAACACCTAGTAAACAGGTTTTTATATGTTACAGAAATTAGGTTTTATTCCCGGATTTAACAAACAAGTCACTGAAACTGGGGCCGAAGGGCAATGGTTTGATGGCGATAATGTTCGTTTTAGATATGGTACACCTGAAAAAATAGGTGGCTGGCAACAGTTAGGACAATCTAAACTTACAGGTGCATGTAGGGCAGTTCATCATTGGGATGATAATGCTGGTATTAAATACGCAGCCATAGGTACTAACAGAATTCTTTATGTTTATTCAGGGGATGTGTATTATGATATTCACCCTATTAGAGCCACACTAACAGGTGCTGATTTCACTAGTACTAATTCTTCAAAAGTTGTCACAATTACATGTACCGGGACTCATGGATTAGTAGCAAATGATATTGTTAAATTTGA
>Ga0208299_1003316_pt1 | contig 10191 bp, 22 predicted proteins | sample 15_taG_FD_184089 | JGI IMG/M metagenome (GOLD analysis project Ga0208299, IMG submission 184089) | Marine viral communities from the Subarctic Pacific Ocean - 15_ETSP_OMZ_AT15312 metaG (SPAdes) (version 2) | ecosystem: Environmental > Aquatic > Marine > Oceanic | place: Pacific Ocean | collected...
AACAAATGAATGAGAGGGTGATATGAAGATGAAACTAAAGGCATGGTGGGTACGAGTAATGATCGACCGACATTACACACGACTAATAGGAAGGGATGGTTGGGCATGGTGATGCATGAATACGACCTGCTTGAGCAGGGTGACAAGAAGAAACTAGCCAAATGGGTTACCCCGGATGGGCATGTGATGATCGGCAGCGTTTCCTATGCTGCCGGGTTCGATTTCTATGCAGCGTCTGTACGTGCAGGTGCAAGCATTGGACTCGCTCACCCCGAGGGTGCGTGGGATGAGACAGGAGGCAGTTGCCTTATCGATTGTCCCTTGTGCGATGCGATCCAGCACCCCGAAGGGGCACTTCACGAACGGGTACAAGACTTTGCGCGGGAGGTGCGTGATGAGTAACCAAGAGTATCGTGCTAGGATAACGGCACGAAATGTGGAGCATGCAAAGACTATTCATGCTCAGCAGATGATGACGAACGAGAGGATTCGGGCACGGCGTGCTGCTATTGAATCCGTACAAGATCGTGGACGCATATCGTTCATGGGCAGAGTCAAAGCGGCTCTGATGAATAACTTCTCCCGAAGGAGGGAGTCACATGGAAGCGAAGGATCCGGCCCTTGGGGCAAGACACTTCACAAGGCCAGCCACATTCAAACCCGGCACACCAGTGGGCCGAGAGGTGGACGGCGACACACATCACAGCGGGGCCAACGATGAGTTAGTGCGGTTGGCTTATGCCATGATGGAGAATCCAGATGAATGGATTCTTGCTCAGACATACCATGTTATTGATACCAAGACAGGCCGAGACATGGGTCTGCATTGGCGGGTAGGAACTGGCAAGCATACCCTTCGACGCTTTATCTTTGTGGGTGTCAACAAAGAGGGGATGGTCAGTATCTATAAGCCCATCAAAGGTATGTATGGTCCGAATATCTTTGAGACTCATGGCATTGAGGCCAAGTTGGTCATCACTAATGCTGATGATGTCGAAGTGTGGGTACGTTGGACTGAAAGGCTGCACAACGTAGCCTAATAGGAAAGGTGGGAGTTGCCAGTCCCCCGATAGAGAGCGTTGGTGCACCTCGTTCTCGTCTAAAGGTCAGACGGACTTGACCAACTGGCACACGGGGTGAATGGATTAGATCAGTGTTTCCCCTCCGTTCGCACGATCTGAAGGGTTCGATTCCCTTCCACCCCACTAGGTAACCCGTGTGTTTAGAGTCATCTCACTGGTAACAGTGAGTGTTCACGACACGCATACCCTAAGACGTTGGGGGTAGTGGTGGGCATGCGGGTTGCCTAACTACCTATATGAATAGCATCCGAAGGAGGATGACATGGAGGATAGTAAGACATTCCAGTTGGTTGAGGATCTTCGTGACTTCGCTGACTTTCTTGAAGAGCATGGGCCACAGTTGCCCGGAGTTAGTGTTGAACTACGGAGTTGGATCTGGGGCTACGAAGTTGAGGATCAGGGTGTACCTGAGGGCGTAGCGTTGGCTCTGCGTGCTGGCATCAAGTCAGCAGATGAGGTGACCAAGGAATACTCTGATGATTACTTCCGTTTGTATCTGAGGTTTGGGAAGTTGCAGTACCGAGTGGTGTGTAATCGTGAAGAGGTATGTGAGAAGAACGTTATCGGTACCAAGACAGTAACCAAGAGGGTGCCACCTGAGGGTGACTGGACTGAGCAAGAGGTAGAGGAAGAGATCGTTGAGTGGGTGTGTAACCCGTTGCTTTCGATTGCGACTGACGCATGAGTGAGCCAGTGTCACAGCCTGCACCTAAGATGGTGCCTATCTGCTCCACTCATATATGGGGGAACACACATGATGCGGAGCGTGTGATCTGTCTTAACTGTGAGTGTTCACCGTTGAGTTGGGAAGCGAAGGAGCCGTGCCAGTATGGGTGACCAAGATACCTTGTGGGGTTTCGATCCTAAAGGAGAGGGAGGGAAGGTAGGTCGTGACCATCCTGAGACTAGCAAGTTGGCTGCTGTCAAGGTGAAGTCAGGTAGTCAGAAGGCTCAGATCCTAGAGTTGTTACGCATCTGCTACCCATCAGGGGACACGGGGTATGCGTTGAGTGAAGAGGTATTCAATGGGGCTGGTCGGTCGATCAGTCCTAACCAAACTTGTACCCGCTTGCAAGAACTGCGTGAAGAGGGGCTGGTTGAACGGGTACCTGATGTGATTACCGGTGAACCAGTAGAGGCAATGACAACACCGGGTAACAGTGGTCAGTTACATAGACTCACGATGAAGGGGATGAACGTGGCTTCAGCGATGGCTGGTATGAATCGGTGGACTAAGTGATGCCGACGGTGCCGGTAAGGAAACGTAAGCGGATACATAAGACTAAGCCGTTGGTGATACCGATTGTTGATAACACTACGGTGAATGACACTGTGACATTAGAAGAATATAAAAGATTAAGGGGTGATGATGGCGATAGTAACAAGTGATGACATATTGACAGTTATCATTTTGGAATCTAAAGACGAAACAGAAGCATTGATTACCTTATTAGACATTGCACCACCGGATGTAGGCGTGGTGTTAGATGAGTTGACTAATGCGTTGGTAGGTGCAGCATGACTGACGTAGGTACATGCCCTAGATGTGGTGACCACTCGATGATGACACCGATAGAGATCAATGCGTTGAGTCGTACCACCCGTAAGGCCAATGATACACCGGCATGGGTGTGTTCTGATTGTGGTATGGATGAGGGATTAGAGGATGCATTCCTTGCCGGTGCTACTGAACAGACCAGTTGGCCTTTGAAAGAACGTACCTTTGAGTTCTTTATTCAAGAAACAAATCTTCAATCAGCCCGACTAATGAATGAGGTAGAAGATGAACGAGACAACGGTTGATCAACGTAATACTGAACTGTTCTTTGAGATTGCTGACATCGTACAGTTTGAACCACACAAGTATGACCAAGGATCATGGGGTTATTTCACACCTGATGCCGATCAACAGATGGCCTTCCAAAAGAAGTACCATATGTTCCCGAAGAGCGCATACAACAGGGCAGGCAACGACGACGATGGCAGGTGGGAAACACTGGAGTGTGGTACCGCTATGTGTGTAGCGGGTTGGGCTGCTTCATTGAACAAATACTACCCGTCATGTGCAATCATTACTGTCTCAGAGAACGGTGAATCAATCAAGCGTCCCAAGTTTGATTGGGGAATGGTAAGTAAGAGCAAGTATTTCTTTCGCCGTAGGCGGACGGAATGTAGGGATGTGGCTACGGTAGGTGCGGAACTACTTGGTATCAATGAGGAAGAAGCAGACATCTTGTTTCATGGTGACATGGAGTGGGATGGCAATGACCTGCGTGAGTTCGGTAAAGGCAGAAGCATCCTCAACCATCAAGACGAAGTGTATTGGGAAGAAGACTAACCGAAGGGAAATGCAATGAGTCAAGCAAACCAGATGGTATGTTGGGGTAACCTGACTAGAGATCCAGAACTGAGGTACTTTGAGAACGGGAGCGCCGTCTGTAACACCGGCATGGCGATCAACAAGACATGGACAGACCCGCAAGGTAAGAAGCAGGAGAGCACGGAGTTCTTCGACCTCTCTGTATGGGGGAAGATGGGCGAGAACGTGGCTGAGTCTTTCAATCGTGGTGATCGTGTCATGGTTGTGGGTAGTCTTAAGATCCGTCGTGTTGAGGGTGATGACGGTAGTAAGAAGCAGTTCCCTGAGATCAACGTTGAAGAGATTGGTCCGACGTTGAGGTGGGCTACCACTACTCAGACTAAGAACCCGAAGGATCAGACTGGTGGATCAAGTAATAGAGGTGCAGGCTTCACCAACCCGGAGCCTGACTTCTAAACACATGGATATACCTAAGGGATTGGACCTTACTCGATGGTGGGATAAGGCTCAATGCCTTGGGCGTGATGTTGAAAAATTAACTAAACATGATTGTTGGGGTTGCCCGGTGCAACGTGAATGTATCTGGGTTGCTATCACTGATGATGACAGGCTGGCTGACCATGCTCTGTTTATTAGGGGTGGGTTGGCTGCTTCTAAGCGTGAAGAGTTATGGTGGTGGTCAGGTCGTGACAACATGAAGACATATGTGGCCTGCTTAATGGAGGCAGATCGGAGTGAGTTTGCCGCAAAGAGACGAGGGAAAAGTAAGACTAATAAATAAGTTGATTAATCAGTTTGTTAGTAGCATAAAGCACAAGCCCTTTGAGAGTGAAATGGATAGGGCTAGGACGTTGGGGTTTATCCATGCGTTGCGTAATGCTATTACTGATAATGGTAGTCAACCTGTGAAGAGGCGTGTAGCAGATTACACACCGCCACCATATGTAGAGCCTACTGCTGAAACTAAAGCGTTGTCGAAGCAGGAGATCCAGAAGATTAAAGACCGACTAAAGAAAAGGAATGCTAATGAGTTGGATGGACAGGATTAGTTACACGCAGAAGGATCAGCATCCGATGTTGAATCAGCGTGATGAAGAAAGCAAAAACGCATTGGCTGTGATGGAACGAGCCGGTGCACTATTTGAAGTTCACTACCCTTCAGCCATGTGGGTTGGTAGTCAACCTCCGTTGGTTGAAACAGGTGTGAACCAAGGCACTCCGCTATACAAGTGGGCAGTGCGGGCAGACAACAACGTGCCATTGGGCTTGCATTCAGGTACCTATGCACAATGTGATAGTTATAGGTACGTCGGTGAGATGGCCGAACGTTTGTTCCCTGACAGCACGGAGTCATGCACTCTGTTCGGTGAGGGTGAGCGTATGGCGTTGGCTCAGAACATCGGTGATCCGATTGACTTGGGTGATGGTGATGTCATCAAGCCTCAGGTGTTGTGGATCAGTTCATTCAATGGACAGTGGTCAACATCTGTCTATCATCTGACCCATCGTTGGTTCTGCATGAACCAGTTGGCTGGTAATGCACCCATCTTCAGTGTGAAGCATACGAAGAACCACGACTTCACGTTTGAGCAGCGCAGTACGATCCTGCAAGAAGCGATGGAACATGCTCAGACGGTGGCTAGGATGGCACGCACATTGAAGGATCAGCCCTATGTGGAGGCACAGTTCGATGCGCTGGTGAAGCGGATCGTGCCACTACCCAAGCCGTACAATGATGAGGGTGACATTCATGCTATTGCTGAGCGTCGGATGAAGCAGAACCGTGATGCTATGCAGGCAACGTGGCGTACCGAATGCACTGAGTTCGGTCATGTGCACACTAAAGTCAAGTCACCATCTGAGAAGGTAGATGTGTTCGATGGTAACAAGTGGTTGGCTTACAACGCAGTGCAAGGTGCGGAGCAGCACAACATCAATGCACGGTTCAACACTACTGATGTTGGTAAGCAGCGGTCGATGACTAAGATGATCAAGGGCACGACGCCGTATGCTGTTAAGGCATTGGATCTGCTGGGAGAGGTGCGAGGCCACGCTGTATGAGGACATACACTGAGCAGCAGTGGAAGAAGGCACTACTGAATACACATGGTGGTACAGAGAAGTACCCTTGGGAACTATGGTTGGATGGTAGACCACACCTGATTGAACGAGGCGTGGATTATATCTGTACCGATGCAACCTTTCGTAAGAATCTGTATCGCAAACAACGTAAGTACGGACCTATCCAATGCCTAGCGCATAAGGCTGGGTTCCTAATCAAACGGAAGGAACACCATGACATTGGCATCAGCGGAACACCGGCTGTTCGTACATCGGATAGCCGAAGCGTGGGCTGAAGGCAGCGAGGCCCCCAGCCAGCCAGAAGGAACACTCTGGCGTGGCTCTTGGGCTGGGATGTGTGCCAGAAAGGTGGCATACATGACGCTGGGAGAAGAGAAGACTGATCCACCTTCGACGGCGGACTACTGGCGTATGGGATTGGGTTCCGTAGTACATGAGTTGTTGGAGCCTGCCATTCAGAAGTGGTTAGATGATGACAAGACTGTAACAGTTGAAGAAGAGATGAGTGTCAGTCTTGGTGAGCATGGCAATGGACACATTGACTTGGTATTGAATACTGCTGATGGTGTGAAGATTGTGTTGGAGTTGAAGACCATCAACGGATTTGGTTACAAGATGTCAGTGGAGAAGGGTGAAGGGCCACGGTTCTCGCATGTGTTGCAGGGTTCCATGTATGCTCATGCTGTAGACGCAGACCTGCTCGTTATTGGATACCTGTCTATGGAGAACATCAGTCCTAATCGTGCTGCATCATTTGGCATTGACGACATCGGTCGGTTTGCTAGTGAGTGGCATTATCCTAAGGCTGTCTTCACACCGTGGGCTATTGAAGAAACGGAACGGTTGGAAGGTATCGCTGTCGCTGCTCATGGTGCAGGGTCAGCAATAGATATCCCTCGCCGCTTTGCACATAGTGATCCGGACATTCCATTTCCTGCGGAGATTACTGATCCTCGTAGTGGGGCATGGATGCAAGGCACATCGTTTGGCAAAGCGTGGCAGTGTAGGTATTGTGACTACCAATCACGTTGTATCTCAGAGATGGAGTAGGCATGGATGACCGTAATGGCCGTCTGTGTATCGATTGGATATGGGACAATGACAGCGAAGATGGTTGGGAACCAGTCGGTGCACTAAACTATTGGCAAACGTACGCTGTAGTGGAGGCGTTGAAACCTTATGCATCCAGATGTAAGTCCAAGTTAGATTATTACAAAGCCAGAGGTGAAAAGAACCGTGGCACTGATGTGTTATCCGATGCAGCAGAGTGTGCCGAACATGCGCTGACTCTGTTCACTAGTGTGTTGGATGATATGAGAGACAGGTATAAACAAACAGAGGACATATGAAACCTATCAAACCATTGGCCGAACTAGGTCGCACGCCTGAACAGGGGCGTATCAGGTTGGGTGTGAAGACGGAACGTGCCATGAAGTCATTGGATACGTTCCGTTTCACATCACCAGACAAGTCAGCAATAGAACAGATTGCTTTTATTTATGGTGGTACGGTAAAGAGTTGGACACCACCACGCCAGAAGCAGCAGCAATGGGAAGTAATCACCACCACTAGCGAGATAAGGGTGTATCTACCTCCTCGCAGCATCGATGTCTGGTACGAAGCGTGGTCTGGTGGAGGTTGTCAGCGTCGTTGCGATGGGATAACTGCTGAGGTTCCAATGCAGACGCCAGATGGCATGGACATCGACACGGTTCCATGTCCTTGTGATGCTGAGAACTCAATGGCTTGCGCTCCTTATACCCGCCTCAGGGTTGTGTTGCCTGAGATCAGGTTCGGTGGGGTGTGGCGCCTTGAGTCTAAAGGTTGGAATGCAGCAAATGAAATGCCCGGAATGGCTGGCATGATGGAGCAGATGCAGGCTATAGGGCTGGCTGAATGCCACCTGATATTAGAGAAGCGAAGTAAGGTATCGGGTGGTCAAACTAAACACTTTGTAGTTCCCCGCCTCACTATGGATGCTTCTCCGCAGGAGATCATGGCGGGCGGAGGGCAGGCTACGGCGTTGGAGACGCCCCTCCCTACTCCAACGTCCGTACCTGCCCTTGATGTGGTGATAGATGCTGAGGTAGTAGAAGGCTGGGATGTACCCCCACCGGGTATTAAAGTAGTGAAGAACCCTGATCCCCCACCGAAGTTCTTACCTGCACCGTGACTGTGAAGTTAGAGAAGCAGACGGTTTACTTGGGTGCGGGGCTGACCCGTGTCGGGTGGGCTGTTTGGGATGACAACCTGCTAGTTGGTTGGGAAAGCGATTGGGATGCTGCCCATCGGCGGGCACATATCGTGAAAGAACAGAAGGAACATCGGGATGGGGTATGAGCAATATCTATGGCAAGGGGCCGAAGGGTAAGGCAACTCGTTTACATGCTCTGATTACTAGGGCATATGGTAAGTGTATGAGATGTAGTAATACTCATGCATTGCAGTGTGCACATATTATTAGTCGCAAGTATGCACATACTCGCACTGATTTAGACAATGCGTTCTGCTTGTGTGCATCATGTCATATGTATTTCACTGACAATCCGGTGGAGTTCGGTCAGTTCACCATCGACCAGATAGGTGATGAGAACTACACTGCACTATTAAGGAAGAGACAGACAACCAGTAAGGTTGACTGGGACGTTGAGGCTAAGCGGTTGGAAGAGATCGCTAGGGAGAGGGGTTTGATGTGAGCGACGACTGGGTAGGAGAGGTGCGAGGCCACGGTGAACCACTAGAGGCACCGTTCATGGCTAACCTATTCTTGGATAATGAAACAAGACTCTGGCGTCTTGAACTACAAGGACCAGCAGCCATGCTCCTATTCTTTCTGTTGGATAACACGGAGAACAGCATCACCCACAAACTTTGGGATGAAGCCAAGTTTGATCGCTTAGTCAAGTACGATCTTGGGGAACTGAATGAAGAAGGATGAACCTCATGGTCGCAGCAAAGGCTATACGAAATGCTGGAACTGTAACGGTTACATAGGTAACGGTCTGTTAGATGAGGACCACTATGATAACGAGTGCCCGCTCTGTCATGCTACAGGGTTGGTTGACTAGTCATCCACCAACAGGGATGTCTGCCACAAGATCCCCTTCTCAGGTACGTTAATCCATAACGCCTGCTGTGGTACCTCGTAAGCAAAGTTCTCTATCGCAGCATACTCATCGTATCCTTTGAGGCTTCCGTTCAATAGGAACCCTGATGATGGGGCCATGATGAGTTGATGGAAGTGTCCTAGTACCATGTAATCGAAGTCGGTGTTGTTGCGTTTGCGTGCAACCAGCCGCATGAGTGGAGGCCAGATACCTCCGATGCCTCCACCGCCACGGGCCTGATCTCCATGAGTGAGCAGGTATGTCGTGTCCTGTACGTCAACCATAAGGTCGGCGCCTGTTGCTACCTCAAAGGTAACCTTCTTGTTCTCGATGAACCGTTGCTCCAACGTCTTGGCTAAGAACCAATCGAAGTTATCCTTGGCTCTGAGTTTGGCACGGGGCTTACGAGTACGACGGCCATGATTACCAACCACACATGGAATGTGAACATATTTGAAATGCTCTGCTAAAAGGTTGATACCTGCCGTGATCTGCTCAGTCCAGAAGATAACCGAAGACAGCATCGTGTCTTCATTCGTCTGCGTTAGTTCCTCATGGATATCGCCACTGAAGATGTCACCACCTAGAAACAGGACGCACCCTTCATAGTTGATACCAGTTATGTAGTCCTTGGTAAGTAGGATTATCTTCTGGAAATAGTTTTCCAACCGGGCTACGGCAATCTCCCTGTTGTATTCGTTGCGGTAACCTATCTCTTCTGGCTTAACCACCTCATCAAAGTGGGTGTCTGACAGTATCGTACACACAACGCCGCTTGATTTCTTAGGTGGCTTAGTAAGCCACGCAGGAGGTTTATATGTGTGTCCCGCTAACTGTGTAAATAGTTGGCTTCTGATCTCTGCTTGATCTAGATCGGACTCCAACTCCCTGACCTGAGCCTTCAGGATGTCCCGCTCAGTGCGGGCCTTACTCAACTGCCGTGACATGGCAGTGATCTCTTGTATTACTTCGCCTTCTTCGGCAAACTCTTGGAGGCTATCGCCGCTCACGGGTCATCACCGTTTCGACACGGCCCGGTGTCACATCCTCGTAGCCCAACTTCCTAAGCCAAGCCGCCGCTGTCTCCTTGCCGATCTCACCGCTATGCCTACCATCCCACACCTGATTGAAGATGTCGTCAGGCAGATCATCGATCCACGCTTTCCCATTCTTGGGACGGTTAGCAAAGTCTGCTAACGATATGTCAGAGGCCATTCGGTACCTGTGGGTTCCACATCCTGTGCCATGTCTTATTGTTTACGATACCAGTCTCAGGTAACAACGAGATGCGTTGGAAAGCAAGCACTGCTTTCTTTGTCTTACGACCGAACACACCATCGGCAGCACCACACCAGAAGTCTAGAGCATTCAACCGTCGCTGTGCCATCTTAACCTCAGGCCCACGGGCACCACGACTCAACGGACACATGCCAATACTACGCCCGATCTCTTTATGCAAAGCAATCAGGGCCAACCAATCTGTCTTGGGTGCCTCTAGTTTCTCCGGGTAGGCGACACACGGGAACCACTTGTTCCCATCGCGAGGCTGGAAATGCCACCACTCACTCTTTACGGTTGGACGTATACCGTACTTGGCTGC
>Ga0208299_1003318_pt1 | contig 10186 bp, 9 predicted proteins | sample 15_taG_FD_184089 | JGI IMG/M metagenome (GOLD analysis project Ga0208299, IMG submission 184089) | Marine viral communities from the Subarctic Pacific Ocean - 15_ETSP_OMZ_AT15312 metaG (SPAdes) (version 2) | ecosystem: Environmental > Aquatic > Marine > Oceanic | place: Pacific Ocean | collected...
TCATAATATGTATTATTTTATCTTTTTTAGCAGCTCCTTGCCCGTAGTAATGAGCAATAGCATTTTCATAACCTTTAATATTAGTTCCATTAAAGCTAAACACTCTACTTTGCTGCCATGTAGGATCCATAATTTTATTAGCTGTTGATCCTAGTTCTCCTGTTTTTTGTTTTTCAACTAACTCTTTGATGTTTTTATCAGTTTTAATATTTTCAATTATTTCATCTGAAGGATTGTTTATATTTTTAACTACCTTGGTAGCTGTAGCTATATCGTCTTGATCTGGGTATTTTTTAGGAAAGACACCAAGTATTTTTTTATCTTGTTGTTTAACAATACCTTCAGATAATTCTTTAATATCTTTTTCTTCTCTTAAATATTTTTGTTTCTGAGATCTATCCATCCTAGAAACTTTCCAATGCTTATAAACTTCTTTTATTTTTCCAAATAATTTTTCAAATAATAAACCATCAGTAGCTCTAGCGCTCATATCAAGCATGCCTTCAACACTTACACCAGGTACTTTTTCATCGAACTGTCTTAATGATTTTAAAAATTTAGTATCACCAATAGCTTTTGAATACATATCGCTAACTAGCAATTCTTCATTTTTAAAGCCCATTCCTGATGCGAACATCCAGGCTAATAGATTTGCTTTTTGAACTCCAAAGCCACCTTGTAAAAATCTAGCTCTTGCTAAGAATAAATACGGAGCAGCTTGAAACATATATGTAGTTAATTGATTAGCAAAAGTTTTATCTCTTTCTGCATCAAGCTGATGCACTCTTTTAGATAAATCTCTTAAAGACATATTGAAGGGTCCAGGTGCAAGATTTGCCTCAGCCACTTCATCAACGAAAGGTTTTAAACCAGGGAAAACAGAAGTGGTTGAACCTACCCCATTTTCTATTCCTTTAAAAATTCCATAAATAGCATCCTCTGGAAGGTTTGCTACAAATTTAGGTAAGTGTTCTACAAAGAAATCTTTACTTAGTTCAGCAGCTTTACTAGCTACTTTACTTTCTACCTCAGTATGAAAGGGTAAAGGTTGCTCTATATCTAATTCTTTATCATCATACTTAGAATAAAACTTACCTGTATCAGCTCCTAGCTCATCAGCCTTTTTAAATGCCTCAGAGTTAAGAGTGTTTTCCTGATCGTATATTGGTTTTAATATACTTTTTTCTAAGCTTTCAGTTACGTTTAGTTCCATTATTTTTTCTTCATTAAGTTACTTATAATTGACGAGAATCCTCCTGCATTTTCACCTGAAGCAAAACTCAATCTTTCTTCTGGTTTAATTGAAAGATCTGATAAAGCGTATTTATATCTCATATCAAATAACTTTTGAGCTTTACCAAGGTTATCCATTTCAAATACAAATTGGTCGTGATTTAATTTTCCATCTCTATACATCTCTGCCATTTTGGTTTTATTCTCTATAAAGTATTTTGATCCACCAGCTGCTATGATTTGAGATGACCAATCCGATTCTTCTTGAAAACTAGGTAAAGGAAAGATTGACATATTAGGTAGAGCTGCTCCTGGATTAAACTTAGCTATTGTTTCAAATAAAGCATCTTCACTATTAATACCTTCATTCATAACTAAATTATCGTAATACTCTATAGCTTGAGATCCTATAGCCTTAACAGTTCTTGCATCTTCTCCTACCTCAAATTCATAACTTTCACTTGCAAAGAAAACTGCTTTTAATGTTGAGTAGTTAGATTTGTATTCATTATAAAGTTTACTATCTTTTTTAAGAGCGTTAATTTTTTTTAATGCTCTTCCTGTAGCCTCAGCAGATAAACCTAAGAAAGTAAGATCTGACTCTTTAACCTGCACTCTTTTAGAAAGAGCCTGTAATTCTATTGGAGAATCTGAACTAAAAATTTCTTCGTTAATATCTTCAGTAAGTCTTTCATCATTCAAAGGAACTACTCCAGCTCTATAATCAATAAGCTTATGATACATAGTTTCATCAATATCATTATTAACAAAAGCTCTTTTAATATCCTTATAGTGAATTAGCTTATCTGAAAAATCAGGATTATCTGCGTTTTCATGAAAATTTTTTATTCTTACTGCAATCTCGGCAAAGTTATGAGCTTGATCTCCAAGATTTTTAGCATCTATAATTTCTTGGTCTTGAATTTCAGATTCTATATTAGCAGCATGATTTTCATAAGCTTTTTCTAAAATCCATTCAGCCGTTTTAGTATCTTTAATATTTTTTAAAGTGTGTTTAGGATTATCAATAATTGATTTAGGATCATTAGAAGCTAAAGCAATACCCATATTCTCCTGAATCTTTTGTTTGTTTTCCTCTTTTTTCTTAATCCATTCAGCGGGTTTATAAAATAATTTATTATTAGAATTATTAAAATAATTATCAAGATAAGTTATAGATTCGTTGACTTGATTTCGATTGGTTGAAGATGCAACAATTTGTTGATGTTTGTTTATAGCAATTTCATCTGTAGCTACTTTTTCATCAAGAATATTTTTAGTTATAGTCTTTTGTAAATCTAATCCTAAAGTGGATTGCTTGCTTGCGAACCAGGAATTAACTTTTCTTTTAACAGATGAATTTTCTTTAAGTAACATCTGATCTTTCATAATACTGGTAGTTAAATTAAATGAAGATAAGTCTTTAATGTTGTTAGATCTTTCGTAATTAAGAGTTAATTGACCCATATTCTTTTCAAGACCAGCGGAAATAGATGCTGCTTTATTAGCATCTTTAGTCTTTTTAACTACTGCCCATAAATTAACTGCTGCGTCTCCAGCTCCTGCTGCCGATTTAGTTGTTGAGGCATAAATAGAGCTTGGTGAGATAGCAAGTTTAGATGCTGATACATTAGTTGATTTTGTATCTATTTGTGCCTGTGATCTATAAAGTTTAATAGCCATTAAGTCGCTCCATATACAGTTGCGCCAGTAGTAAGTAGAGATTGACCAGCATCGTAGTAGCTCTGTTGTTTTTTAAGTTTGCCTTCCCATTGAGCTAACATGCCTTCTGTCTCTCTCATTAATGCTGCGTTCTCAGATCTTGATTTAGCGTTTACTGCATTAAATTTCAAAATCTCAGCATCAGTTTTTAATTCATAGTCTTGGTCAATAAACGCTTCCATAGGAGTACCTTCCATAGTAACTCCACTTTTTAAATAAGAAACTGTTAATTGATCTCTAATTTGTTCAGCAGTTTTATCAAATTTAGGTTGCTCAAATTTTTCATAAAAATTCCAAGCTTGATCTCTTTCTTGCCTAATAATAGAGGCATCTCTATCTGCAAGATTTTTATTGTAAGTTCCTAATTGCTTTGCTGCTTTTCCACCTTGTAAAATACTAATAAATGACATTAATAAACCTTTGCGTATAAGTAATAATCTGAACCATCTGGTCCATATTGTTTCATTAAACCTTCTCTTTTAAATCCTAACCACTCTGCAAATCTAATTGCTTTTTGACAATCAGCTTTCACACCCGTTTGAATCCTTTTAATATTATTATTTGTTGCCAAATAATCCGTTCTAACCTTGATAGCTCTAGCGCAAGTAATAGGATATTTCCAAATTTCCTTACTTGCGATAACCCAACCCTCAGCTACGTTATCCCAAAGATGATTTACACCTCCTGCCGCAATAGGTTTGTTATTAACTAAACCAGTAAACGACATTCCAATCTCTTCGACAGCGACAACATACTTTTGATGTTCTGGTCTTAATTCCAGAGCTGGTTCATTTATTCCTAATTCAAGAATAATTTTAGCATGCTCGCTTTTAAAAGGTATAATTTCAACTTTAGACATTCTCTGTTTCCAACCTAGGATAAATTCCTAGAATTGTCATTGGCAGAGCTTGTGGTTGTTGAACGTAAACTAATCCCTCTGTACCATAGTCTGAGTCAAATTCTATAAATTTATCTCCTGTAAACAGCGGTACGGGTAAATTCATACTTGCCGAGCTATCTCTAAAATTAATAGCAGTTAGATTGTCAACATTGGGTCCAACGCTGGCTCCAACTGTTTCATGAAATCTAACCGACAAATCATAAATTCTTTTTGTTTTTGTTTGTGTTGTTTCTGAATATCCTTCATCTAATCTCATGGTTTGTAAATCAGATGAATATAATAATCCTATCTTAGCTTCTTCAGATGATGTGTCTATCGTAACAGCTCCCGATGATACTGTTTTATTATTTTGTGCAGCACCATCTCCTACAATCGCCACTTGTTCTCCCTCTAAATGATCTAAACCTGTTAAAGAGGTTGTGGATCCTCCACTATAAGTTAAGCCAGAATCTACATAATGAAATGCAGTTAAATCTTTACTAAAATTAAATGGAGTAAAATATTCAACATATCTTCTTACTGCTCCATTAATCCATCTTTTAATTATAACCCAAACTTGATCTTCATCTGCATCGCCATTAATAATAGCAACGCTTTCTACTTCTGCATGTTTTAAAATATTATCTGTTTGTTCTGAAGTATGAGCTGCTGTTAGATTTACAGGAGTTAATAAATCAGATTTAGCATAAAGCTGAAATTGATTATCATCTACTTTACCAACATAATATTTTGTATTTTCAGATAATCCTGTAATTGATGTTCCAGTATTATCATAATAAATAATTTCTCCAGATTGCAAACCATGTGCAACAGAATAAATTATATCTGTTTGAATATTAACACCTTGATAAATATATTGTGTTGTATCAGAACTAGGAGCGGAAGTTAAACTAATAGCTGTGCCAGCTGTTGCGTTTGCTGCAGTAGTGGCTAGTTTAATGGTATTGCTATCTGATGCAATCGTGTAATAAAGACTTGAATTATTTAATCCACCAATAGCATTAGAACCAGCGTAGTAATAAACGGGATCAGCTGTAGATAAACCATGAGAAGTTAAAGTAATTGTATTATTGGTTGTACTAACTATTGTGGAATTAGATGTAAAAGAAATTTGTTGTTGTATAATATTTTTTGTAGTATCAGACTTCCCGCCAAAGATATGACGATGCCAGGCTACTACTTGCTCTAATCGATTGTATGTTAGACCTGCTAGCACTCCATCGGTTCTAACACACCAGACTACCGAATAAGGCTCCTGCTGGTAATCCATTTGAGTAATACCCGATTCCGTTATATGTTCTGACAATATAGTCATATCAGGAGCCTGATAACCATCTGTGTCAAAATTATATGCTAGCTCTCGTATCTTTCTCTTCGCTCTTTGAAGAAAGATTGTAGCATTACCAATCGATAGCGCATCTACTCCTGCACTTCCGTAATTAGATTGTTTTCTAATATTAATATTTGTTGGTGTTATTGCGTCTTGTGCCGAACCAGAACTCACAGCATATTCACCGCCTGTTGTCATACAGATTAAAGTTCTTGTAGCTTTTAAAGATTTAATGGCATTTACTTGATTAGATGCAATCGTATAAACCATAGCATCACTTGCATTGGTTCCAGATGTCATATTCTCATAATCACCAGACTTTGAAAAAAATAAAGTTTGAGGTTGATCTGTTGTGCTGGCAAATACTAATCGTTGTTCAAAGAAAGATACACTTGAAGGATGACCTGTGGTATCTGAAAAAGAACCAAGCTGCCAACTTGCAGTAGCATCGGTATTTGCAAAGGCTTTAGTAATTGTGCAAACTACAACTGTTGTATTAGTTCTTCCTGTAATAACTGCTTCACCACTATTAAATTTTAAAATTCTTCCGACATCCGTTGTCGCCCAACCTACTCCACCATTAATACCAACTATAGCACTAGCTGTAAAATTGACGCTAGTTCCAGTACCTGAAGAAGCTGGAGTTATAGTTGTTGTTGTGGTGTTGGCATCCATGTAGGGTCCAGTCTCTGCAAAATCGACTTCTGATAATGTCCAGGAAGTATGACCCGTTCTTGTAAGTTTTGAAACTTCGTGGCTGCTGTGGCAAATATACATGGTGTCAGCAGATTGTGCAAATTTCAAATCAAATAGTTGTGCTGTTGTATAGCTAGTTGTGATTTGATAAATTTTGTTAGCTGTTCCTGCTGAAGAATAAGTTGTATAGCTAGATGAATTTATATCTGTGCCATCAACGTCTTGTAGTTCAAAAGTATTGGTAGTTTTATCGGCAACTTTAAATGTTTTACCATTTACCTCTGTCATTCCTACAACACTTGTAATAGTTACAAAATCTCCATTTGAATAACCATGAGAGCTAGAGGTAACCACAGCTGGATTAGCTTTGGTAATAGCAGTAATTGTTTTATCACCTTCTGTAATTTGACCATTATCTTTAAAGAAACGAATATACTGATTACCAAATTCTAATATGTAGGTTTGTTCAGTAGAAAATTCAAAAGGAATAAGTCTTGTTTTATTCGCGGATGTTTTTATTTCAGATACAAAATAAGTTCCTGGTCGTCTTGTAGCTGGTCCATGAGGAAGTACCACAAAGTTTTCTAGTTTTGTGCATCCACTAAAGTATTTCTGAAAGTCTGTTCTTCCCTCCATACGAGAAGAAAGCTCCCCAGCACTAAAGCTGGGAACTGATAAAAGTTGTTTTCCCATTTTATGTTCTTGAATTTATAAAGTCGTCTGATTGTATTTGATCTGTTGGTCCAAGTGTTTGATCTGTATTAATACCACCTTCTCCTGCGTCTGTGTGTCTTGCTTCAGATAATTTGAATTGATATTTTTCGTTAAACATTTTTGTTACTTGTAGATTGGCAGTAATTGAATAAGCCATGTCTGCAGCTAAAGCTGCTGAGATTGTTTCTCTTAGTAACACATCCATTTCATTTGGATCTGTAATTTGAGAAAGATAAATTAAATAAAGCGATGATTCAGTTGATAATATTTTTCTACCTTCAACTTTAAAATTAGTGTCGTAAGCATTAATACCTAAAACTCTTAAACAATCACTAGGTAGAGTATATGAATAAGTAAAACCCCAAATTGGAGTATCACTATCTTGTGCTAATAAAATTCTTTTAACTAAGCAGTTCCAGGGATGTGATCTAAATACCGAATCTCTAACTGTTGAATATCTTTCATTGCATATTCTTGCGTTTTTAGAATTTTCAGTAAGAGCTGTAATAGAACTAGCTCCTAGTTGATTAAGTGCAGAATTACAAATTGAAATTACTGATGCCATTTTTATTCCTTAAAAATTTTGTTTGGATTATAGGCGAGTTAAGTTTCCCGCTCCCGCCTATAAATTTATTGCCTAGTTACAAACGTAGTGAATGTTGAAAGACATATCGCCTTCAGTTCCACCCGCAGCAGCCATAGTAGCCGCTATGTAGTAGAAACCTCCAGGGTCAGATGACGCTCCAGCCATTTCCCACATTGCTGAACCAGCAGTATTAATGTTAGCAGCTTCGAATCTTACATCTGCCATTGCAGCAGCATCAGCTACAGCACTTGCAAAGTAATCTTCATCGACTACTGTACCATTTGATTGATAAATCCCAACATTGAAAGTGCATGAACCACCAAATGTGTCTGATCCTACCCATATTTGAGGTACAATCGCATTACTTGGTATCGGTGCAAGCATAACAATATCGTCATCATCACTATCACCAGCCGCTACAACTATAGTACCTTGAGCTACACGAACTACTCCGTGTAATAATGCACTATCTGTAAGAACTGGTGGCGTAGCTTCAAAATTTGCTACTAAGTCTGAGTTTTTAGTTCCCATTATGATTTTCTCCTATTATGCTTCATGACAAGGAATTTGAACAACTTTATCTTCTTCCATTCTTACCGCACCCAAAGACATACCGTAGTACACTTGAGTTGAATAAGATTTGTCAGCTCTTTCAGATATTTTTGCTGCTATATCACTTCCGATACCTAATTTAATAGCATCTTCAGTATATGCAAAAACCAATCTGTCAGAGGTATATGTTGCATCCTTGTTCAATCTTGTTGACATTATGAACTCAAATCCTAAGAAAGTATTTACAGCTCCAGTTGCTAATGCTCTAACTGAGTTATAGTCTGAGCTAGTAACCTGTGTAGTACCTAATAGATCTGAGATTTGTTGTGGTCCGCAAACGAGGTATCTTCTTAAAGAAGGGTCAACATCGTTATTATCCAAGATTTTCTTCGCAGCCAAAAGTTTAGTGATCGTCAAACCGTCTGATTGGTCTGAAGTCGCTGTTTTTTGCGTTGAAGGCAAAGCTGTGGATGTACCACCAGCAACACCAGTATTCGCAGATGCGTTCATGGCTGTAATAATTACATCATCCATCGCTCTGTTCATCGCTGCTGCCGCTGCTCTTGCGTATGAGCTAGTAGGATCTACAAGCATTCTAACCTTGTCAACATCGTCAACAAGATCAGCCCATTCATAGTCTGCTAAGCTCAATCTTCTTCTACTGTGTGGCGTATCGATCTGAGGTGTATCGCCATGTCTGCTCGTTCTTAATTGAGCAGCTGTAGCTCCGACTTGATCGAAGAAAGCGTTTTTCCCAGTAACTTTTTCCACATCAACAGAAGATCTTAGTTTACTTCCCATTTGTTGAGAAAGCATAGATACGTTTGAACTATACTGCTCTACAAAAGAAGTTGTTATTTGTGAACTCATTATAAGTTCCTCCTGTTTTATAGTTTATGTTATTATTAATCGGATGATTATCCTTACGGGTCTCTCCTCGATTTCAGTTCTCCTGGAACCTATACTTTCATAGTGTCAACTAGGGTCTTTCGATTATCCTAATTATTTTCAGCTATACAATATTTTTCTTTTCTCGTAAAGCTAAAACTTCTTGAACTGCGTCTGAATGGTTTGGATGGTTTTTTTCCCAATAAGCCGAACCTGTTTGTGTCAGTTCTCCAATTTGTTTGTCTATTTGTGATGGTGTTAGATATGTGGGTCCAGATGCCTGAACAATACTATCTTCCCCCATTTTATTTGCTAATTCTGCAAAAGCTTTAATCATAACTGGATGATCTCCCAGTTTAGTTCCATCTGCTAGATTAGCATTTAAAAGTTCAGTAGCACCAACTGATTTCGCTAAGGTTGCTGCCTGTGAAACTTTTTGGTCAAATGCTTGACCCCATTCTTGTTTTAGTTCCTTCGTGCTAGTTTCTCTAGCTGCAAGAGCTTTACTATCAGCATCTTGTAGAGATTTAGCCGTCATGTCATTATAGAATTGAACCATCCCTTGAGCTTGCCCAGGAAGTAATCCTAGCTTATGTGCTTGGGTTGAAAATTCTTTTAATGATGCCTCATCCACTTGTTTATCTTGTGGTAAGTCAAATTTATATCCATCCGAAGTTTTCGGTCTGCCTAGTTTTTCATAAACGGCATCCCAATCTTTTTCAGTTGCATATTTGTTTGGAACTGGAATTTTATCCGCTCCTACCATTTTTTGTGCATGAACATAAGATTTTGCTAAACCTTCTATATCTTTAATATTTTCTAAAGATTTATCAGATCTTACTTCATCAGAAAGACTTGCTTTCCAATCTACGTTTGTTTGTGGAGTTTCTGTTTTAGGGTCTCCAGACAACACCGAATTTTGTTGCTCTGGTTGAGCTACGGGTGTTGCTACCTCTTGATTTTCACTACTCATTTTTCCTCCTATGGTTTTTTATTGAGCATATTTTTAATGAACAAGACAACAGATCTTGTTCCTTCTAAAAATGCAGACTCATGACTATCACCTTTAATGTGAGTAGTTGTATGATAACTGCATCTCTTTTCTAAATCTTCCAATACTTTTTTTCCATTGTCAGATTCAAAAACTTGTTTGTAAGCAATATTTAATTGCTCTAAATCTTTAGAGTTCATTTGCTACCTTTAAAGCGGGAGCTACTTTACCCGCTGCTTCGGCTACTTGTTGAGCTTGTTGAAGTTGCATTTGTTCCATTTGTTGTTGTTGTTTTTCTTGTTGCATTTGCTGAACTTCTGCTTTTGATCTCATAATTTTAGCGGGTAAGCCTAACACATCTTTAACATGATTAACTAAACCATCTATGTCTATGTAATCAAATACAGGTGCAATATTTTGCATTGAACCAAATATTTCAATTCCTCTCATGATAGATGATAGTTCTTGTGTTTTTTGAGCTTTAGCTAATGGAGATACATATTCTATCTCAACATCTTGTTCACCAATTTCTTCTGGCATAACGGGTAACTTATTATTTTTTAATAATAAATT
>Ga0208299_1003319_pt1 | contig 10186 bp, 8 predicted proteins | sample 15_taG_FD_184089 | JGI IMG/M metagenome (GOLD analysis project Ga0208299, IMG submission 184089) | Marine viral communities from the Subarctic Pacific Ocean - 15_ETSP_OMZ_AT15312 metaG (SPAdes) (version 2) | ecosystem: Environmental > Aquatic > Marine > Oceanic | place: Pacific Ocean | collected...
GAGAGCGCCGATCTTTTAGCGCATCAAAGGCGCCAGAAAAGCGGCTGGGTTCTTCCCACTTTTCAAGCAACAAATCAAATTCACGATCAATGTCGCCTTCGGTTATAATAAAAGATAAACGCTTGCCATGATTTGGATTCTCCACCAACAAATCAAGCTCGCGATCAATGTCTTCCTCGGTTATAGTAAATTTATCAGCCACAACAAAGTTCTCCTTGGTATAAATAGTTTTCTAAAGGAAAAAAGCCAAAAAGCCTTTAATGGCGTTGAGGGCCGCGAGCCTTTTTTGCTGCTTCTTCGTGGTTTTTTCGTTCGTCCTCAAACTGCTTTGCAAGTCGCTCCAAGAACCATCGTCGAATAGTTATTGGAAGATTATATGCTTCCATAAACGACCACTTGCCGTGATATTTTAAAATAAAAAGTTCTTCATAGACGCCAGATATGTATTCATTGGTTAGTCCAAAAAAAGTCTACCGTCATCGGGATGTCGACCTCCTGTTCAAAGCTGCATGCTGGACACTTAAAGCCTTGCTTCATGTCTGGTCCAGGGACTAGTTTTGCATATGTATTTCGAATATGTCTCGCGTCAACGGCGGGACACCCATTTATAAAAGCGTTCAAGACATCAGGGGTGTCTAGCCCATTAACAGAAACGGTGGTCAATCGAAGCTGATCTGTAAAGCTTGTGTTGTCTGCGCTATTCTCAGATATCTTCTTCATTTTCTGGACTAAATGTGCTTCGTCCCTTGATGTCATCAGGCGCACTTCGACATCGAAACCGGTTCTGGGCGCCTTTATGATAAAAGTCCCTTTACCCGTTGGCCTAATTTCTTCCTCATCATAGTCATCGCCGTGATAGATGCCCAACTCGGACAAATCAAATGTAGTCTTCGCAACTTTCTCACAAGACGGGCATGTCATTTTGGTTTCATAATCAGAACCATACCCATTAATACGGGAAGCGATCATAAGAGCAGCCTTGTCTCCTGACAAAAGACTTTCTACTCTAATCGATTTATCTGCAATGACATTCTGAAGAAAGCGATCAATTGCAATGCCCTTCTTTAGAAGAGATGGAGAAGTTAAAATATCCTCATCTCTTGCTGTCATAAATTTAATCTCAACCGTCTCTTGTCCATGAAGTGGATGATCCGGAGGATAAAACCTGCCTTGTGATGGCAAGTCCACCAACTCTGTTGGTGTTGCAAAGTCCAGCATTGGAGCTTGCTGTGGTGCGGGATCGGCTGCTGCGCCTACTCGCTTACTATTGTCTCTCATGTTAACCTCTCAAAGAAAAACTTATTTATAATATAACATCATGTCAGGGCGCCGTCAAGTATTAAATTTTGTTTCGGTTCGGGCCGGCCGGTGCTGGGGCCCTGGCCGTTGACAGAAAAAGAAGAATATTCCCATGTTATTGTCAATTCAACCAAATCATCGCTCGAATAAGAAAGCGAACCAAAGTCAATTGCTGTTGGAAAAGGATCGTTAAGCACCCAGGTCTCATGGGCCTCTCCATCCGCGCCAATTACTTCTATTGTAAGACCATCCCATACCCCCATAAAAAGATCAGGATCGATCCTTGGGCCGCCACCGCACAAGCTGGCCATCAGCGTGCTAGCGAGCAGGCCTGTGCCTGTTCCTTGTTCGCCAGAATCTGGGTCAACCAGCGTCATCGTTAACGGCTGATAATCAAGTATCTCTCCCGGCCTTGTGTCGGGAAGGCAAGAGCCCAGATAATATTCATCCTTTCCAAGAACAGGGATGTTTACCTTTGGCTTGTCGCAGGTCTTTGCCCACCAAAGAAATTCTCCTTGGTGCGTAACACGAAAGCGCCATTGAAAAGCTGGATCGCTGACACCGTTTGTCCAGAAAGTGACGCTATCGTCGGACATCAGGAACTCCTACTATCCGCCGATGCCGAATATTGTGCCCTGTGATCTGCCGTCTCTGATGCTCTCATATTGAGCCCAATCATAGCGGAAAGTGCAGGTGATGTCAGACATGTCGTCACTAGAATAATCTAACCCGCTGAAGGCGACTGACTTGAGCCATGCATGTTTGAGCGTCCAAACTTCCAATTCATTTCCCTCTTCATCGATCATCATAACTTGAACATCATTAGAGTCGGCGCTGGGGCCTAGAGCTTGAGTAGCGGTTGCTTTAGACATAGAAGTAAGCTCAGATGTTTGAGTGCCGGCTGGGATCTTATACCCTGCTGCTGCGAGAGAACCAATCAAATCAGTGCTCAAATCCGGATCAACGGGATCGATAAAAACAATTTCCACCTCACTCCACTCTGCCCTTCCTGGCCAATAGTAGGTGTGATTCAGATAGCTGTGCGTAGCCTCCGAAAAAGATAGTGTTGGTCGAGCAGCGGTCTTCGCATACCACAGAACCCCAGATTGCCCAAATTGAACCTTAAATCTAAAAGCTCTCTTAGGATCTTTTGCTGGAGATTGGGTCCAAAAGGTTCCCTTATTTCCGCCTTGAATCGCCATCTTATGTTTTCTCCTTAGTGTCTTTCATTAATAAATAGTATCAGGGAACAAAAGCTCCCCTTGTTTTCGCTAGTCCTCGAACGAAGCTCCTGACCTTGTGATGATGAAGTCGATTGCGATGAACTCGATAGCGCGGGTTGGCTTGATAAAGATCTTGGCATACATGATGTTGCGGTCGACCAGATCAGGCGTGGTTGTGGTCTCGTCAAGGACAACCTTGAAGTCATCGACGCCGTATCGAACTTTCAAATCGCCCAAGAAATTCTCTGCTCTGCCCTTGAACGCGTTCCAGGTGTCCCTAACATTGGGCTGGAAGAGCGTGGTTGAAGCAATCTGAGAGATTCCTTTCTTCGCGTAAATCAGCAATCGGCGGACATTGATTCTATCAAGCGCTGATTGCGTTGACTGAAGAGTTTTCTGTCCGAAGACCACAATACCCTCCGATGGGAAGCTTGCGATTGGGTTAATGTTTACATCATAGAGATCATCTCGGTTACGAGAAGTCAGCTTTGTCTCAACACTGAGAACGGCGATTCCGCCTGCCCCCTGTGATAGGCCGCCCCGATTGAAACCGGCAGGCGCGAACCAGACATCTGCCTTTCTTTCCGTGCTTGCCATGACGCCCATGGCGACAACTGATGGTGGCGCCTTAACAAATGAGCCATTAATATCATCACGGATAGTAACCCATGGATAGTAGGCACAGCCATAGCTATTGTTCAGATTACGAGCCTTGATGTTCGTGAGAACACTGTCCAAGCTTCCCTGTCTGGATGCAATTGCAGCGCTGCTCTCATGACGAGGCTGGAAGCCTCCCTTAACATCAATGATTGCGAGACAATCTGCTCTGCCTTGAGCGGTGTCAATCAGATATTTCGTAATGCTCTCGTTTGTGATGCCGGGCACAGAAATTAAGTTACATGAAAGCACCTCTGGATCCGCAACCGTGTCAATTGCTCTTTTGATCGTGTGGTAAGTATAGTTTGCAGTCTCATCTGTGCTGTCATCGATCCTTGTGTTTCGGAAAGGATCTCTCTCCACGATATCAAGTCCGTCGAAGCCGCCAAACATTGGCGAGGTGAATCGATTACACTTAGATTCGAGGATGTTCTTGTAGCGAGTTGCGCCAAGAGCCAAAGCATTCTTAGCATTCCAAGAGGTCCCGTCTTTATAAGAGCCAGAAGTCCAAGTTGCCTCAGAGATTCCAGTTGTAGGCTTGGATGTGTCGAAAGTAGAAGAACCTGATGTCAAAACAATCTCGTCGAGAGTGAAAATCCACTGCTCTTCTAAGCCAGTTCCATAGCCGCTCTCTCCGAATGTGTCTGCCCATGATGAATCAGAAATAACATCTGCGCCCATGGCGCGGAGATATTCTCCGTATCCAGGATCTGCATTGGTAACTGAGTTGGACTTTCCAGTGTGAAGTCCGAAATATGCATTGGTCAGTGGGCCGGCGGCATCTTGTGTTGCCGTTGAACGCGTTGCGACAGCAGGGTAGCTTATTTTAATCTCCCCAAAATCACTAGCTGATCCGGATCCAACATACATGAACTTGCTGTCAGCGCGATGGCGTACTTGTGGGATGTTTCCGTCACCCAAAATATAGCTTCCAGAGTCTTTGGCTTGTGTAGTAGTTGTGCCGCTACCAAACGCAAAGCTCTTGAATCGTGGCGGGCCGTAGACACCAAATGGTAGCGTCTCTGTTCCGACAGTCAGGGCGTTGTTAGAAACCTTAGAACCCAGGACGACACGGATGTATCTTGACTGATTTGGGTAATCACCATATTCTCGATATCTCTTCTCGCCTTCGTCCCATTTTCTGTATGTATCTCCAACCTTAACAGCGACATAATCCATGGATTTTCTGTCCAAAGAACAATTAGAGAACCTCTCTAGAACAACTTGGCCCAAGTCTGAGTCAGACACAGACCGAACGACGACATCGAAAGTTCCATATGGATCGTTGTCATTTGAAGATGCTCGGATGTTGTCGATAGAGATCTTAATGTTGTTTTGCAGCCACTCTCCATGGCCATTAATTCCGACAAACTTAAACAATTTGTCCATGTTGCTATATTCGTAAGTTGAATAGGACGCGTCAGTGTTCTGAGCAAAGAACCAGCCTGTGTGGGCATCACGATAAGCCATTGTTTTGTCGTGAGGGCCATATTCATTACTGCTAGACGCTACTGCCAAAATGGTACCATAGATGTTGGCGCCGGTCAGGCTATTGTCAGATATGTATCTCTCATAAGTTTCCCCCAACCAATAATGAGTAGAGTTGGTAGAATCCTCAATGGAGCCCCTAGATGAGCCATTGGTTAATTGTGGGTTAGTATTGAACTGGTTCCTAATGAAGTTTGTGCTAGCTTCAGACATGTTAAATGTAGAATTTTTGGTCTGTCCTCCGCCAGAAGCAAGGATACGCACCTTAAAGTTTCCATCGCTGTTTGCCTTGACGACTGCGGCCGTGCTTTCTACCGCAGTGCCATCAGCAGTGTTTCCTGAAAGAACGGGGACGCCGGAATCCATGTAATAGATAGCTGCAAGACTACCAGTGGCCGTGCCGACAGATGCTGTCCCGCACGAAGCAGAAGCATCAGATATCATTGTGCCGGCACCAGTCAGAGGAGTCGTAGAGTTGTAGACCGATTCAAAAGTAATAGTAACGGTATTGTCGGAAGGCAGGGTGCCAGACATGATTCCGAAACCAGCTATACGGGCCAGATTCAGAGAGTGAGCGATGTGTTGAGCGACCGCGGTGGTTGAAACAGCCGAAGCGGAATAAGAAGTGGCCGTTGAGCCAGAAATACTGGCGGAGGCAAAGTAGGTTGTTCCGTCGTATGCGGTCAGGCCTAGGCTAGAAGAGTTGATGTGTAGACCGGGGGCGCCAAAATAAGGCCAAACAGCGCCTGGTTCCCATGGGGCGCGGTTGTCCGATGGCAACACACCGCTGGCATCTACAGTCAGCGTCATGGAGCCTCCAGAGGCGGAAGGCCAAAGGAAGAGGCCGAAAGCGCCACCGTTGCTGGCGAGCGTTGAATCAGGAGTATTGCTGGTCTGCCAGCCGGCTTGACCGCTCGCACCAGCCGTGCTGTGATGTGTGCCCATGAGACGAACAAAAGTTACAGGGCCGACATTGGCTCTTAAATAAGCCTGTGCAGCATATGCGCCATAAGTTGGAGATGATTTATTGGTTTCTCGCCAAACATCATCGACACCGCCCTTTCCATCGATAGGGTTGCCAAAAGTCTCAACAAACTCTGAGAAAGAGCCAACTCTGACGGGAATCATTCCTGGTCCTTTTTCTGTCCGGCCAATGATTACTGGCCCGACAGCTTCGGTTCCTGCTGGGAGTTGTGACTGATCGATCTCATCGATGAAAACTCCGGGGGATACAAATCTAAATTTTCTGGCTGCCATTACATGCGTCTCCTTAATAAACCATTATAACCTTTTCAGTTAGTAAATAGTATGAGAACAGGGCAAAACCCTATTCTCTGAAAAAACCTTTTCCCTTATCACTCTTGTGAAGGAAGGTGTTGATGTCTCCAACTATGACCTTTTCTCTTGGGATCTTGACATCTACTACATTTTCCACTATCGATGCCTTTGGTTTTTCATCATTTGGACCTTCGCCCATAAGATAACCCAAGATCCGAAGTTGAATTTCCGTCTCATAGCTTCTCTCTTCTTCTCCCATCTCGGCAACATTGTTTGTCTGCCCAAAAGAACCCTCGATAAAGCCCTCATAGCGATGTCCTTCGTGAGAGATGAAAAAATTGTTCATCTGGCCTGTCCTGGTAACAAAGGGCTGAAAGACATCATTCATCTGTTGTAAGTATTCTGTTTTGATCTTAAGAGAATACATGACCTTAACATAAACAGGGACGGGGAGAAATTTCGTCTGATAGACCACTCTGCTGTTATCCGTCTTTACCGAAGGGAAATTAACTTGCCCATGGCCAATATACGGATCGTCTGGTATACCGCTCTGTCTTGCAGACCAAGCGTTTCGAAAGTTTGAAGTCTTTCCTTGATTAACTATGCGGCCAGCAGGAATCGTAATTCTTCTCACATCCCCAGAATCTGGCACATGTGCCTGAAAAGTGCCTTTGAATCCCGGATCTTTCTCAACAGATGTTCTTTCAACTGTCATAAGAGGAAGTTTAAGTACTCCTTTTGAATCTCGAAGATCTTTGTCGCCTTTGATTTGAAATGCCCTTTCTGCTGAAACCCAGATGATTGGAACCTTTTTCCATCCCTTATTGGTGTTGACATGAATATTCAACTCTTCATTTGCAAAACTAAAAAGGGCTCTGTCAATGTTCTCCAAATTAGAAGGCATAAATTTGACCTCTTCAATGTTCTCGGCGCCCTCTATCTCTGTGTGTGTATAATCAGGTGGCATCGAATAGGCCCTCTCTTGCTCTCACGCACTTAGCAGATATTTCCAATAAATGATCGATTTGGCCAAACAATTGTTTTGGCTCTGCTAAAGTAACTATCTCGTAGTATATGCTTCCGTACAAAACAAAATCACCCTCTCTCACATAAAGATCTTGATCTTCGGTTAGGCGCCTCTTGTGGAAGTGAACCGTGAGGCTAGATTCTTTATCCAAGCCAATGTTCGAACTATACTTTGTATTTATGCCGTCGAACTCAACAAGGGCGTGAACTCGAACTGGTGGGAGGAAAGTTTTCTTTAGTGCCTCGCCATAGAGATCGTGATAGTTTGTCCTCTCGATGTCAATTGGATAGTAAACTACAGTCTGACCTACTACTCTCTCAATAAGCTCATCGTTAACTTGCTTAACTAGGTCTCTTTCTTTTTTGCCCAAGAACAGCGGAGGAGGAGGTGCTGATGGTTGTTTCCATTCATTACTCATTTAGAACCCTCCTATCCTTGGTAAATTAACATTGGGATTTCTTGCTGAATTGTGTCTATTGCAGTAATAATTGCTGCGTCCTGTTCGGAGAGCGCTTTATAAGTCATTTCATCAAGTATTGTCTTCAATTCTTCTTTCAGTGCAGTCTGCTCATCTTTTGCCTGTCCGAGCAAATCAGAGGCGTTTAGAGTGACACTCTCGCCCGGAATGGGTATTGCCCCGAATTTACCTCTAACCTGCCCTAAGACCTCTTTGGAAAGCGCTAAAGTGTAATTTCTAATCCACTGTTTGCCAATGGCGTTGATGTTCTTGTAGGGCACATTATCAAAAGGCAGGGTGCTTACATTGTTTATGCCCGTCGCGCCAAACTTTCTATCGCTATCTTCTGTCCATGGATCCTTGTCAATAGTAAATTGAACCCAAAATGTTGCAACAAACGCATCAGGAATGGGATAGATTCTTAACCTGTTGTTGTGAATTTCATATGAGTAGTGAGACAAGCGAGTCCATATGTGGTCCTCATAGGCCATGGCCTGAAGCTTATTGTGCCATGCTGGGATGATTTCAAAGGTTGTGTCGTCCGAATATTGGCCATAGTAGTTCAGGTTCCCAACAACATTGAGGCCGCCATAGTAGCCATAAAACCTCCACATTGATTGAGGGGTCTTATAATAAACTTTTTCTATTCTAACTTTCTTGTTTCCAACTAATCCGGCATAATCAACTGTCCCGCCAACGCCATTGGCCACATTATCCGCGGCAGATCGGGAAATGATTGTCTGTAGATCGTAATCTTGAACACTAGCAGAAATGGCAAATGATGCAGAATACATAGTGTTGTTCGTGCCCATGCCAGCTTTGGAGCCGATGCCATTAGACACTTGTCTAGCATATCCAAGCTCGAAACGAGGATAAGATAAGTTAACGGCTGAACCAGATGCATCCCCGCCGGTCATCATGCCATCATGGTCAAAAGTTCCTGTCGACATCCCTAGGAGACTTGAAAGGACATTCTTGGCTTGATGAATGTTTATCTGATAGGAGTACTCTAGCACTGCCTCTTCATATGAAGCATAGATATTTCCCGGCGTCAACTCAACATCAAGAACATCTCCGCCAAGTTTCTTATAGGTGAAGGCAACCTGGTCTGATGCTCCCGATATAAAATTTGCATCATAAAGATAAGCAGATGCATCCGCGTATATGCCAAATGGATAATGAGTTGTATTGCCCGCACCATTGCCACTAGTAGCCGTGCTTCCTGTAGATGTCAGGACGACGGTACTAGTTTGACTAGCAGGTGTTAAAGTTGGAACAGCCATTCACAGAATTCTCCTTACTTCCTATTCAGTAGTAAGTAGTTTACTATTCTGTCTTTTTGCTTCCGAAGATGCGGCCGGCGGCCTTCTTCTTGGCGGGTGCCTTCTTGGCGGGTGCCTTCTTTTCTTCAATAGCTGGTGCAGCGGCGGCTGCGGCCTCTGCTGCGATTCTCGCGGCCTTCATTCTTCTTTTCCGAGTTTTACCCATAGTAGTAGTCTCCTTTGATATAAATAGTTTGTTAAGACAGAAAACGCCACACCAATAAAAAACCCCACCTCCTAGGAGGCAGGGCTGCGTTTTAAAACGCTTTATTGGTTGCTATTAGCCGACGAGTCCGCTGACGATAACGAGTCCATACATATCAGGACGCACCATCTTCTTGGCGTACCGAGTCATCACACCCTTGCGAGGCACGAAGTCTTCGACACCAAAGATGGTGGGAGTGACCTGTAGAGGCACATAAGGAGCGTAGACATATCCACTTTCGAGGAAAGATCCACCCTTACGGCCAGCTAGCACCACATTTCGTGGGAAGTAGGGGTCAACATAGACATCCCACTTCTTAGAAAGTGAACCAGTCTTAACAGCACCGACAGTGCCGCTATCAGCATCACCAGTCACACTAGCACGGAAGCCAGCAGTGAACTCAAGGATGTTGGCAACTTCAGGTGAACACACGATGAAGTTAGCGCCACCACGGAGAGTCTTACGATGGATCTGAGCGGACACATCATTGATGGTCTCAATCAGAGTCTCGTACCACTCACTCACAGTACCGGTGAAGTCAGGAGCAGTAGTGGCTGCACCAATCTCCTCACCAGATGTGCGGTCGACGAATTTGCCGGCATGGCGTGACCAGTGGTAAACACCGGCAGTCGCACCCTTGACAAGATCACTGAGGATCTCGCGGTCGATCTCAAGAGCGATTTGCTCAGAGAGAATGCTTGTCAACTCAACCTCTGCATCCAAGTTATGGTATGCGTTGAGGTCTTGACCAAGCTCTGGAGACCATTTGGCCTTCAGCTTCTTGGTGATAGCTGTCACAGCAATACTGTCAACCTTGATGTCGATCTCAGGGATGACATCCTTAGCTTGACCATCGAACTCAGCAGCAGAAGCGGCCGCGCCTTCAAGTCCCCATTCTGACGCACCGACAACGGAACCAACAGCGCTTCCAGTGTCGAAAGTATCGATCATTGGGAAGTGCAGTGTGTAGGCAACATCGGTGTTCTCTGCGGCGGCAGTAGAGTCGCCGTGCATGGTGAACAGGATCGTTGTATCGCTTATTCGACGAGTCAATCGACGAACTGGGCGGATATCCTGAACCGCGGCGGCGCCATCGGTGTTCCCACCGAAGCCAACACCAGAACCAGAACTCTGTGGTCGAATGTCAAGGTACTGAGGAAGATTCCAGTTGATCTTGTTCATCTGTGCCGCAGAGAGCGTGACGATGACCTGCTGGACCTTATCAGTGCT
>Ga0208299_1003320_pt1 | contig 10179 bp, 12 predicted proteins | sample 15_taG_FD_184089 | JGI IMG/M metagenome (GOLD analysis project Ga0208299, IMG submission 184089) | Marine viral communities from the Subarctic Pacific Ocean - 15_ETSP_OMZ_AT15312 metaG (SPAdes) (version 2) | ecosystem: Environmental > Aquatic > Marine > Oceanic | place: Pacific Ocean | collected...
CTTCCAAATATTAGTGGAGGAATAACAAAAAATTATGAAAAAAACAGTAAAAGATTGGATTAAACTCTCAGAAGAGAGTTTACAGGAAGTAAAACATGATTTGTCATACTTTCAAAAACAAGTAGAAAGCGAAAGACCTATTGATACAGGTGATATAATGAATCCAAGGTTTTCTATGGTAGAATACCATAGAAAAGTAAATCAAGAGGCTTGGAACAGATTCAGGAAGCAATAATATAACATAATATAAAAGCCTTGTAAGTTAAGCTTACAGGGCTTTTATATTGCTTGTAGGTATTAAGTGGATTAAACTATTAAGCGTTACTTGTAAAAGAAAATACTTGACACTATATGCAAAAAGGTATATTGTATAGACAATACAAATTTAACAAAAAAGTATGGATTACATGTACACTGTAAAAATTGAGGGGCAAGTCGAGTTTACACAAAAAACTGATAATGGGTTAGAAGCCCTTGAATTACAAGGTATTGATTATGAGATTATATCTCAAAAGGAAATGATACCACATTACACCAACGTTGCTGAAGGTTCAATCTGGGATTACTAAACACTCAACATAATCAGAAAGCCTTGTAGGTTAAGCTTACAGGGCTTTTATATTGCTTATAGGTATAAAGTGTCGACTGTAGAATTTAAACGTCTTAGAATGTAATGTGTAGACTTGTAAGATGTGCCTGTATGTTTGACTTGTAGAGGTGTACTTACAATAGTTTAACCCACTTACATGCTTAACTTGTAATAGTTTAATCCACTACGTGGATCAAACTATTAAGTATTACTTATGAAAGTCTTATTACTAACTTAAATGGTAGACGTATATGTTGGGAATGGTTTATTATAAGTATGAAACTACCAATATAAACAATATGAAGGAGATAACTAAAAAACGTGAATATACGTTACCTAACGGATATAAAACCAATAAACCTACTAAGGTACTACCTAGTAAGATTAACGACCAGATAACTGAATATTTGACGTTTACACATACAAAAGGTAACCTTCCTACAGTAGAAGGCTTTTCTTTATGGATAGGCTGTAACTCAGCTTACCTTAGCGACAGATGTAGGACTAATAAAGTAATAGCAAAGGCAATGCAAAGAATTAAAGGCTTACAGAAAGATAAACTTGTCAATAATGGTCTAAACAGAAGCTATGATTCAAGCATGTCAAAGTTTCTCTTGATGAATAACCATGGTATGTCTGAGAAGAGTGAAAGCAAGAATGAGAATGTAAACATAACAGTTCAAGCCTACACACCAGAAGACACAAAGGAATGGAAGAAGACAATCATAAATGGTCAGATTATAGACGTTAAGCATGAAGAAGCTTGACATTAAGCAAAACATATGCTTAGACTTGACAAGCTTAATAAGCTATGCTTATAAGTTTGACTTATTTAATAATTGCCTAGTTATTATGTTAGTCTTATATGTATAACTTTAGTGTTCAATGATGTTATGCTTTTAAGAATCACCTAGTTTATTTTTAACTTACATGTCTAAAATAATAGATTTGTATTCTTGACTTTATGTTTTGCTTAATTCTTGACATAGGGGGGGGGAAGGGGGGTTTAACTTTGTTTTCTGATAAATATACATGAAGGGACTTACTCATATATAAAAGCACCTTAAGCCAATCATAAAGCCAATCATATAAGTTTATATTAAGAGGGGGGGTGTTTTACATTAAGTTAAGCATAAAGGTTTAGTAGACAATATTAATATAATATGTGGTAGTATATAGATGGAAACTAATAACGCTAAAGTATGAATGTAAGTATACCTAATAATTTTAAACCTAGGGATTACCAATTCCCTTTTTGGCAAGCAATGATGGGGGGATGTAAGAGGGCTATTACTGTATGGCACAGAAGGGCAGGTAAGGATAAGACTATGTTTAGCATGATGTGTGTCAAGGCTGCACAGAAGGTTGGGATATATTATTATATATTTCCTACATATAGTCAAGGTAAGAAGGCTTTATGGGATGCAATAGATAAGGATGGATTTAAGGTTGTAACGCATATGCCAGAGGAGTATGTAAAGAGGAAGGATAATCAGAATATGAGTTTAGAGTTATTAAATGGGAGTATAATACAGATAATAGGTAGTGAGAATATAGATGGTATAGTTGGTACTAATCCAATAGGGATAGTGTATAGTGAGTTTTCTTTACAGAATAGGAAGGCTTGGGATTATATGAGTCCTATATTAAGGGAGAATGGAGGTTGGGCTGTGTTTAATTTTACACCTAGGGGGGAGAACTTTAGTAGTGAATTATTTAGTATGGCATGTGGTAAGGATATATTAAGTGTAGGAGGCAGGGATGGATTAAGTGGGGTGTTTACTACAGGGAATGAGGAATGGTTTGCACAGTTATTAACTATAGCTGATACAAGGGTTGTTAATGAGGAGGAGATATGGAAAGAGGTTGAGGCTGGTATTATTAGTGAGGAGAAGGCATTACAGGAGTATTATTGTAGTTTTGTAGCTAGTATGGAAGATGCTTATTTTGGGAGTCAGTTAAGGAAGGTAGGGGGTAAAGGGAGGATATGTGAGGTTAGTTATGATGAGACGTTAAAAGTACATACTGCATGGGATTTAGGTATGAATGATGCCAATAGTATTATATTTTATCAGACTATTGGAAGGGAAGTTAGGGTTATAGATTTCTATGAGAATAGGCAAGAAGGATTACCTCATTATGCTAAGGTATTACAGGACAAGGGGTATATATATGGTAATCATTATGCTCCATTTGATATTAATGTAAAGGAGTTAGGGAGTGGTAGGACTAGGAAAGAGACAGCTAAGAGGTTGGGGATAGATTTTGAGGCATTAGAGAAGACTGGTTTTGAGGATGGTATAGAGACAGCCAGGGGGGTGTTGAGTAATAGGTGTTGGTTTGATGGTGAGAAGTGTAGGGATTTACTAAATAAGCTTAGATTGTATACTAAGGAAAGCAGGAAGTCTAATAGTAAGGAGCATAAGGAGATTAGTAATGCAGCTGATGCTTTCAGGTATTTAAGTCAGAGTGTTGATTTAAATAATGATAGTTTACAATTTTTTATTCCACAACCTGTGAATGTTGATGTTTACGATTGAGGCAATCTGTTATTATAGAGGCTAGGATGGGCTTATTAGAGGATTTGTATTTAGTGTTAGTTGTAATACCATAATTACCTAATGGTTTATTAGTGGTAGTTTTCCAACCAAATGTAAATTCACCTGTAGGGACTTTATTCTCTAAGGTTTTTAGTAAGGAAGGTAGTTTTTCTAATGTAGTTGGATATTTTATTTTATTGTTGTTTTGTTTTATTACTATTTCTATATCCATATTAAGGTGTTATGTTACAAATAGAGTATACATATGTTAAGTATATAAGTCAATAGGTACAAAAATACCCTCTTTTAAATAACTATGAAGCTTTTTACAGCCGTTATTTGATGTAGGAGGGTTAGATTTGCGAGTCTACATTCTACTATATATTAAATTGCAGTTAAAGTTAGTGTAAAGGGTTTTTGATTAATAACTCGGTTGAATTCTGTTTTTTAAGGATTATCCCCCCTACCCCCTTAAAGTAAAGTGGTAAGAAAGGTATATATAACTCGTATATCATTTCGTATTTATATCATACCCCAGTATTGCAACCAAGATTTTAAAACTCCCTACTGTCAATTCAGATTCCTTTTTCCTTTAATAGCACATGCCACTTCCCTGGCAATCCACCTCTCGTCTCATTGAGTCTGATTCACTTAGTTTCCTAAATGTCCAGTATGATAGAGGGTGATGAAACCCACTAGTTAACCTATTCACTAGATTCATTATTATAATAACAGAAAAGAAATAATTTTGTCTAGTTTATATACAAATATAACAAAAGTGTTACATATATAACAAAATTATATAAAATATAGACAAAATAACTTGCAATGTTTTATTATTATAGTGAAATAATAGTAAGTTATTTATATGCCAAAGAAAAAAAAGGTTAAGAAAGACTCTGAAAGTATGGAAAACACAAAAGATTTACTTAGTCAGATTAGTGATGAGTATGAAGTTGGTAAGAGATACTTGGATAGTAAGAAGGATAAGTGGGAGAAAAGGTTAAAATTGTATAACAATCAGAAGAAGGATGATAAGAGTATAGGTGACCCATTGTTATTTGGGGTTTTACAGACAATATTGGCTGCCCTATATGATGATAAGTTAATGGTTGAATTTGAAGGTAGGGAAATTGGAGATGACCCTAATGCTGAGATTATAACTATGCTTGCCAATTATGATTATGATAAGATGGGTAAGGATAAGTTAGATTATGAGTGGATGTGGAATACTTGTTTCTTTGGTAGAGCATTATGTGCAGTTATGGAGTTTGACAAGGGTAAGGTTTTACCTATTCCAGAATTGTTTGACCCAATGGTAACTGTAAGAGACCCTTTAGCTACTAGCATTAATGGGAATTTAAAAGGACAAGGAGGGGCTAGGTTTTTTGGTCGCCCTTTATATATGAATGAACATCAATTAAAGAATAGTGGTTTTATTAAGAGTGAGGTTGATAAATTGTTTGTAGGTGCTGAGAATTTCTCAGAATTAGGTGAGGCTAAAGAGGCTAGAGATGAATCAGCAGGTACAGACACGATTGTTGGGCAGGACTCTTCTGTTGGTAATAATAAATATTATGAGTTATTGCAATGGTTTACATATTATAAAGGAGAGAGAGTTATGTGTATAACAGATTCTTCACACAATGCTTTACTTAGAATGTGGAAAGTAGAAGGTGAAACATTCCCTGTGGCTGAAAGAGTGTTATTTCCTACTCCTAATGATTATGATGGTGTTAGTATACCTGATTTAGTGGAAGACAAACAGAGATATAGAGCTATTATATTGAATAATGCAGCTAAGAGTATAGAGAGTAATCAATATCCTACTTATTTCTTTAATAGTAATAAAGTTTCTGCACCTCAATATTTGAATTATAACTTAGATAATAAATTCATACCTGTGGATGGTAGCCCTGGAGACGTTGTTAAACCAATGGAGAGGCAAGTTATTAAACAGGAGGCTTTATGGATATTAGACCAATTAAGTAATAGTGCTGATAAAGCAACTGCTACACCAGCTATAAGGCAAGGTGGTTTAAGTCAGGAAAAAAGACAAGCTACTGAGTTAAGCCTAGTTAATCAAGGTGTAGATGCTAGGTATAGCTTAAGTGCTAAAGTATTTGGTTGGAGTGAGAAACAATTTTGGAGATTATGGTTTAATCTATATAAGGAGAATTATAATAAAATAGTTAAAAATAAGACTTTAAAACTTACTGGAGTACTTGGAGGAAGGGATTTAAAACTTACTGGGGATAACTTTAAGACACAACATGATTTAGATATAAAGGTTGAGAGTAAGGTTGTATCAGATGGTCAAAAGATGGATGAATTAAAGAAAGTAGGTAATTTTAAAATGTTAACTGCTCAAGATGCTACAGTTAATCAGAGGTATGTGAATAGGAAGCTTGCTAAGTTAAGTGGGTTTACAGAGGATGAAATGATTTTATTATATCCACCTACACCAGATGAAGTAATAGCTGTAGAGGAGAATGGTTTACTATCAGATAATAAGCCAGTTCCTGTTAGCCCTAATGATAATGATATTGAACATTTATTCATTCATAATCAAGCTAAGGACTCTAAGGCTAAAGAGGCACACATAAAGACGCATAAGGCTGCTATGAAAATAAAGAAAGAGAATCCAGCTGCTGTACCACAGCCAACGATGGATGAGGGTGGAAGAAGTAAACAAGAGGATAAAGGAAGCTTACCTAAAGTAAATTATGACTCTAACTTAATCTAATGGATATACAAGAATATGAAAATAAGAAAGCATTAATGATAACCTTGCAAAACTCTAAAGGTTGGCAAGTATTGATGGAAGAGTTGGATAACACACAGATAAAGGACTTAAAGAATAGATTGTTAACACAAAGGTATGACTCAATGGAGTTAAGAGATAAGGATGTTGAGTACTTGGAGTTATTAGAAGGGTTAAAAGTATTCCCTGAGACATTTATTAAGATTAATGCACCTTTACCAGAAACGAAAAGCGAATCAGTATACGAATAAAGTAAGTAGCACTTTAACATATAGGGAAATAAAAACAAAAATTTTGGAAACTCGCAGGATTGGGTTAGCCCAATAAGGCAAAATGCTTTGGCAGTTTCCATTTGTAAGTCTTACTGGGCTTACTTAGTCCTGTAGACAAGTCCGTCTATGTATATTATCTCCATTCTATACATAAAGACGTGTATATATAATTTAACATTATTAAAATGGAAGAGAAAGAAACTACCAACGAGAATATGGATTCTCAGAATGAAAATTCTACTAATGTAGAACACCAACAAGAAGACGTTAAGATTAGAGGAAAGTCTAGTCAAAGAAGCAAGGAAAGTTATATCATCGAGAGGAAGGATGATAGAATTAAGAAGCTAGAGGCTGAATTAGAGATTTCTAAACAGGCTAAACAAGACTTTGACCCTAATGACGAAGAGATTGTTGAGAAGATTATGCAAAAGAAGTATGGCAACATGTTTGAAGATTTAAAAGAGCAAAAAATGGAACAGTCAACTAATAGTTTTCTTGTTCAAAACCCAGAATATGCTCAAATAGAAGGATTCGAAGATAAATTCAAGCAATATGCTAAACACCCAACTAGGCAAAATGTGCCATTAGAAACTATAGCTTTTGAAGTAGCAGGAAAAGAGAATTTAAGGAAATTATATTCCACACAATCAACAGATAGTGTAAGCAATTCTCAAATAACTGGTTCTTCCCTAAGAAGCTCATCTGATGCACCTAAGTCGTATGACACGTCCCTTGAAGGACTTGCTGCGATTGAAAAAGAATTAGGACTTTAACTAAATTAAAATGGCAAACACAACTAGAACACAAATCCCTGCTGAGGTAAGTAATGTATATAATAAGAAATTACTTTATAGAGCAATTCCACTATTCGTACATGGTTTATTCGCGCAACAGGACAAAATCGGCTCAAGAAAAGGTAGTAACGTTATGAAATGGAGACGTTATGGTAATCTTTCAAGTGCTACAACTGCACTAACAGAAGGTACTACACCAGCAGGAAGCCAACTTTCAACTACACTAGTAGATGCAACTGCTCTACAATATGGTGACTTTGTTACTGTAACTGATGTGGTAAGTTACTTATCTCCTGATGCTGTACTTATGGAAGCAGCTCAAATACTTGGAGACCAAGCAGGGCAAACTATGGATGACTTGACTAAGGATGTACTAACAGCTGGTACTGGAGTATATTACTCTGGAACTGGAAATACTGCTACAGACGAAGTAGCTGCTGGAGATGTACTAACTCAAGGAAACATTCAAACAGCTGTTACAGCGCTTAAAAACGCTTCAGCTAAGAAAATCACTTCTTATATCAACCCTCAAACTGGAGATACTACACAAGCTGTTAAAAGAGCTTTCGTAGGTATTAATCATGTAAACATGACTCCTACAATCGAGGCTATGGCTGACTTTATTCCTGTTACTAAATATGGTAACATGGGAATGATTCACCCAAATGAAATAGGAATGGTTAAAGAGGTAAGATTTATTGAAACAGAAAATGCTGACATCTTTGTTGGTGGAGGTACTGGTAGCATAGATGTTTACCCTACACTTATTATGGGTGCTGATGCTTATGGTATCACTAAAATAAGTGGACAAGAGTTGACTAACATTGTTAAACCTTTAGGTTCAGCAGGGACAGCAGACCCACTAAACCAAAGAGCAACATCAGGATGGAAAGCTACTTTCGTGGCTAAAATCCTTAATGATGCTTTCATCAAAAGAATTGAATCTGCTTTAGTATAAACTAGCTACTGACTTTAGGGGGTGCAATTCCCCCTAGTTATAAATTTAAGAAACTACCATGGATTACAAAGAATTAAAAGAAGTTGCAAAAGGGCTTGACATCAACCCTTTCGGCAAAAAGAAAGACGTATTAGAGCAGCTTGTTATGGAAGCACAAAATAAGAAAGAGGCTGAACTATTACAAAAAGTAGATGTTAAAATAGCTGAAGAAGTTAAACCTGTTGAAGAGGTTGATGCTGTAGAGGTGGCTAATAAGGATGAAGTAGTTATTGAAGGTGAAATATTTAAGTTGAGTGAAAAGGGTAACCCTGTTCCTAACTTTAAGTTAACAGCTGCTAATGATTATTCATATCAGAGAGAGGCTACAAGGCTAAAATTAGCTGTAGAGGAGAAAGTACCATTCTATGTACCTCTAGAGTCATTTGAAAAACAAGGAGATATTGAAACTGTTGAAATAAATGGTTGGGCTTATTACCTACCTAAGAATGAACAACATATGATACCAATGAGTATATATAAGGTGTTACAAAAAAAGCTAAAAATGAGAGACTCAACAGTTATACCTTCAGAAAAAAATATCAGTCAAGATGAAAATAAACAACGAGCTTTAAATTAATAATAATATATGACATATTCAAATTTCGCCGACCTGGTTCGGTACTACACTAAAACGAATACCTCAACATTTACTAATACAGATATAATGTTGTTGGCTAACACTTACATGGATGAAATTTCTTCTGGCGTTATTAAGTATGTCAATGAGGATTTCTTTGGGTTGCCTGCTTTTACTGATTTAGTGGCAGCTCAGAGAGAGTATCCTCTACCTGAAAAACTAATAAAAATAAAACAAGTAGAAGCTAAATTAGATGGAATTAATTGGAAACATTTAACTGAGTTTGATTTAAACTACTATGACCACCCTACAGATGAAGAGGATATATTAGAACAGTTTAGCGATGACAAACCTCAATTCGATATATTTAGGAACTCTATATGGATTTATAATGGAAGTGCTATAGTTGATGTTGTAGGTGGTTTAAAACTATGGTATATTACATTACCAGCTAATATTACAGACTTGTCTCTTACTACAGATATGTCTAACGACCCTACAAGCACCACAGCAGGTTTTCCAGTTGAATTACATGAATTACTAGCAAGGAGAGTTTCTATCGCTTATAAGGAGAGTAAAGACAAACCTAAACCTTTAACAGAAAAAGAGAAAAACTTTAATGTTGAATTAAGGGAAACATTTAAGGAAATGAGAAGGTTAAACATGGATAAGGTTATCCAGATGATTACACCTTATGATGACGGGTTTGAATATTAATTTAAAACTTATATGGCAAAATTTACATATAACTTATCAGCTGGGGATAATAATACAAGAAGAGAGGTTGTAACTCCTGAATCTTTTAGCACTATTAGAGATGGTGCGCAAACTGCAAGTCTGTTTGGTACTGAAATCTCTGCTAATATTAATGCTTCAACCTCACCAAGTGATACATTTGAGAGAATAATTAGAGGAATGTTAAGGTTTTCATGGGGTACATTTGAAACGCCTATAACAAAGGCAGTTTTAAATATGGATGTAATAGAGGTTGTATCTTCTTTTGGAAGTATTACTCCTGTATATATAGCAGGAACTTCAGCTTATGGTTATGAAAATGTAGAAAGAGTGAAGTTTTCTGATGGTATAACCACTTCAGGGGAGCAGTCAATAGAATTAAATTCAAATGCACTAGATGTTATAAATGAAAATAGTACATATATATTCTCTTTACAAACTGGATGGGATATAGAAGATGCTGCACCTACTTGGGTTTCTGATGGTGTGGGAAGGGGAAGGATAACAGCAAGTAGTATAACATTAGATTTATACACGTCTGGTTTTACACCTATAGCTAAACCTACTTCTACCTGGGTTGATGAAACTAAACCTACTTCTAGTTGGGTTGATGAAACTAAGCCTACTTCTACCTGGACTGATATAGCAAAAACAGAATTATTAAACGGGACTAAATTGTTGTTAGAAAATGGAAGTTATTTATTACTGGAGAGTAGTGATAAATTACTTTTAGAGTCTAGCGACGGAGGAGATACTTGGACTCCTGTGGATAAAAGTAGTGCTACATGGACAAATATAAGTAAAAGTTAATTTATAAATATGGCAAGAATAGAGTTAAAAGATTTTAATTTAGGAGGAGAAAGTGAAAGTATGCTACAAGGTAATAACAACTCTCTTTATAGGATAGTTGG
>Ga0208299_1003322_pt1 | contig 10176 bp, 10 predicted proteins | sample 15_taG_FD_184089 | JGI IMG/M metagenome (GOLD analysis project Ga0208299, IMG submission 184089) | Marine viral communities from the Subarctic Pacific Ocean - 15_ETSP_OMZ_AT15312 metaG (SPAdes) (version 2) | ecosystem: Environmental > Aquatic > Marine > Oceanic | place: Pacific Ocean | collected...
AAGGTTCCCCCCACTAGTGGAGTTTAAAAGTTTTGCCCGCACCGCAACAACAATTCAGAAACGCTTATACAGAAGAGTGTGGATGCGGGCAATTTAAATAATGTTTCATAAGCTACACAATGTACATTCTAGTATACATTCATAGTAAAACTATTTAACTAGGGGTGATATGTCGAATATATACCTGAAGCTCGACCCGTACATAGAACCTGTACACCGCTTAAACATTCAAACCACCACCTAGTAACCCATCCCAAAACCGAGGTAGGTATGCAGATACAATATAAAGCAGAGCCAACGGCTGCTGCCTTCCATGCCAGTGATGAGTTTATCCGTGGGATCATGGGGCCAATTGGTTCGGGCAAGTCGGTAGCTTGTGTATTAGAGGTGTTACAGCGTTCAATTATGCAGAAGCCTGACCCGCAGGGTATTCGTAGAACCCGTTGGGCGATCATCCGAAACACTTATCCCGAATTAAAAAGTACCACCATCCGAACATTTTCGGATTGGATACCCGAACACCTTTGTCCGATCAAGTGGGACGCACCGATTTCGGGGCGCATGAGGATTGCCGACATTGGTGATGGAACGGGTGTGGACATGGAGGTGTTATTCCTCGCATTAGATCGCCCGCAGGACATCAAAAAGCTGCTCTCGCTGGAGCTAACAGGTGGGTGGATCAATGAGGCCAGAGAGATATCAAAAGCCGTTTTAGATGGCCTTACAGGCCGTGTAGGACGTTTCCCAGCCAAGCGTGATGGTGGGCCTACTTATTCAGGTGTCTTTATGGATACCAACCCGCCAGATGATGATCATTGGTGGTATAAATTAGCCGAGGTGCAAAAGCCGAAGGGCCATGTATTTTGGCAGCAGCCGCCTGCCTTGATACAGGCTGGCGAAGAATATGAACCGAATCCTGATGCGGAGAATGTGCAGCACCAGCCATTGGGCCATGAGTATTGGTTACGGCAGGTTTATGGTAAGAATCGGGATTGGATCAACGTCTATGTTATGGGGTCGTATGGTGCGGTCATGGATGGCAAGCCAGTATGGCCAGAATACAATGATAACGTCCATTGCAAGCCTGTGGAGTTGTATCGAGGGTTGCCGCTTTTGCTGGGTTGGGATTTTGGTTTAACGCCAGCGGTGGTGATCTGTCAGATTTCACCACGCGGCCAGTTCCGAATTGTTGACGAGCTGGTCGCTCAAGACATGGGGATACGCCAATTCGCTTCCGAAATAGTAAAACCGCATCTCGCTTTGCATTATCAAAACATGACAATCGAGTCTGTCGGAGACCCTGCTGGCAGTCAGCGCTCTCAATCTACAGAGCAAACCTGTTTACAAGAACTCGCAGCTCAAGGCATACCTACCAAGCCTGCGAGAACCAACGAATTCATTGCAAGGCGTGAGGCGGTAGCTGGGTATTTAACTCGCTTGAGTGATGGTGAACCTGCTTTCCAGATAGATCCGAAGGCTAAAACAATCCGCAAGGCACTGATGGGCGCTTATAAATTTGAGCGCGTACAGGTGAGTGGGGATGAGAGATTCAAAGACAAGCCTGTGAAAAACCATTATTCACACATTTCAGATGCACTTCAATATGCTTGTATGCATACCAGTATGAAGAATGTGATCCAACTAGCTAGCTCTCGTCCTAGAAATATTATTAAGCGTAATGCACAAGGGTGGACTTAATGCTCAGAGTACTTAACAACGATCAATTAAAGGCGATGGAGGGGCCGAAACAGGAAAATAAAGAATTGGTTTCCAATATTGCCTCTTATATCCAAAAAAAGTGGTCGGTGGCTAGAGATCATAAAGCCAATAAAGTTACCAGTCGGTTATTGAAATGCCAGCGTCAGCGGTTGGGTGAATACGATCCTGACAAATTAACTCAGATTCGTAAGCAAGGTGGGTCTGAAATTTACATGCAGATCACGGCAGTGAAGTGTCGTGCAGCCGAGGCTTGGATTCGTGATGTTATGACGGGGATGGATCGTCCTTGGACACTGGAGCCAACCCCATTACCTGACCTGCCACCCATGATTCAGCAAGCGGTGCAGCAGAAAGTGGCCATGGAGCTGCAACAACAAGCTCAATTAGCCGCAGCGCCTATCCCGAATGTCCAAGAATTGATTGAAGAAAAGATCAAGAATCTGCAAGGCGATATTAAAAAGAAGGCATATGAAGAAGCTAAATCAATTATCGAGCAGATGGAAGACAAATGTCATGATCAAATGATCGAAGGGGATTGGGATGAAGCATTTAGCCAAGTTATATCAGACATTAGCACTTTTCCTAGTGCGATTATCAAAGGGCCAATTCTCAGAAAGAAAAAGTGCTTATATTGGAAGCCTACAGGTTCGCAGTGGGAAGCAGCTACAGAAGAGAGTATCAAGCCCGAATTCGAGAGGATATCACCATTTGATCTCTTTCCTTCCCCTGATTCCACTAGTATTGAAAACGGTTATCTTTTTGAGCGTCATGCTCTTCATCGTTCAGACCTCTCAGCTTTAATAGGTGTTCCTTCATATAAGGAAGCAGCTATTCGCGAAGTGTTGAAAGAGTTTGCTACTGGTGGCTTGGCCAATTGGTTACAGGGTGACTCAGAGCGAGCTGCGCTGGAGAGCAAAGATGTGGCCAAATCTGAATTAATAGAGGCGCTCGAATACTGGGGGCCAGTGACGGGTGAGTTGCTTAAAGAATGGGGTGTTGACGGGGTTGATCCTGAGTTGGACTACCAAGTGAATGCATGGCTGATTGGTAAACACGTAATCCGTGCATTACTTAATCCTGACCCGCTTGGCAAGAAGCCATATTCCATGAGTTCTTATGAGCGAGTAGCGGGTTCTTTCTGGGGTCGAGGCATTCCTGAATTAATGGAAGATGTGCAATCCGTTTGCAATGCCACCGCAAGAGCGCTGGTTAACAACATGGGTATTGCTTCTGGGCCACAGGTTGAAGTGAACATTGACCGTATTCCACAAGGCGAAGACTTTACTGATATTTACCCATGGAAAATTTGGCAAGTTAGCAACGACATGAGCGGTTCAGCTAGTCCAGCAGTGCGCTTTAATCAGCCGACTGCGATCATTGATCCATTGTTAGTGGTGTATGAAAAGTTTGCTCGACTGGCCGATGATTACACAGGTATCCCTGCATATACTTATGGCAATTCGTCAGTAGGTGGGGCTGGCCGAACAGCGTCAGGACTATCTATGTTGATGAGTTCAGCCAGTAAAGGGATCAAGCAAGTGGTGAGCAATGTTGATACAGGCATTGTTGCGCCAACCGTTGAGCGGTTGTACAACCACAATATGCGTTATGACGAAGACCTTTCTATTAAGGGCGATGCCAAAGTGGTTGCCCGTGGCTCATTGAGCTTAATGCAGAAAGAACAACTTATGGTTAGACGCAACGAATTCTTACAAGCCACCGCCAACCCAATTGATTCCCAGATTTTGGGTGTTAAGGGGCGTGGGGCTATTCTTCGGGAGGTGGCGAAGGAGCTGGATATGCCTATTGATGACATTATTCCAGACGAGCTGGATCAGTTGCAGCAACAACTTATGCAACAGATGCAACAGCAACAACCCGCAACCGAAACCGATCCTGCTGGCAACCCTGCCAGTGGTGCTGATACGGCATTGTTCTAATGGAACGATTAGATCGTAGACAGATTCAAGCCATTGTATCTTTACAAATGAGCGAAGATTTCAAAATCTTTGTTGAGTGGCTAAGGACATCTCGCGATAAAGAGCAAGATGCCTTAACTAACCACAAGGACGAGATATTAATGCGTTGGTCACAAGGGAAAACTCAATTGCTCAACGATCAGTTGAATACGATTGATAATGCCCGAGAGACCTTTAATCGCATGAAGTAATTGCCAATTTGGCAACCAACCCGCATTAGCGGGTTTTTTTTGGCTCCCGAAAAGGGAATACCACCACAAACACGAACACCCATTAGAGGCTCGTAAGGAGACATTATGTCTATTCCAAAAGCAGTAAAGAAAGCTAGTCGTGAAGCTGAAGAGCTTCAAAAACAGTTAGGGGAAAACGTCGAGGATGCTCCCCCAGAAGAACAGGTTGAGGAAACCCCTAAAGAGGAAACTCCTAAAGAGGAAATTCCAAAACCCAACCCTGAAATCGAAAAATTGAAGCTTGAGAATGAAAAACTCTCGCATCGAAATGATGTTCTTCAGGGTAAATATAATGCCGAAGTTCCACGAATGGCAGGCGAGATCGCGGAACTTAAAGAATTAGTCAAGACATCAGCAGAAACCATTCCAGAAGCCGCTTTTATTACAGACCAACAGCGGGAAGAATTTGGTGAAGATTTCATTGAATTCGCTCGCGCTGTGGCCAAAGAACAAATTGGCACTATGGAGAATCGTTTAAGTCAGCTTGAAGAAGAGAATGTGACTCTTAAAGCAAAGGCTGACTCTGTTGGCGACATGGCAATGCAATCACAGGAAGATAAATACTATTCTGACCTTGATGCCGCATTACCCCAATGGCGCGAACTGAACAACGATCAAAAGTTTCTAAACTGGTTGTCAGAGGTTGATCCTTTTACTGGGCAATCTCGCCAAGAACTGTTAGGCACAGCGCACAAGCAATTAGACGCAAGTCGGGTTGCCTCATTCTTTTCCGCTTTTAAAGAAGCTAATCCTGAACCTAAGAAAGATACGCTGGAAGATCAGGTTGTTCCCTCAAAAAAAGGGTCAACTCAGACCGAGTCAGCTAAGTCAACGTACACACAAACACAGATAGGTGAATTCTATCGGGATGTGGCGTTGGGACGATATTCAGACGAGGAAAGGATAAGTATTGAACGTGACATTTTTGCGGCCAATGAAGAAGGGCGAATCATTTAGCCCCTAACGGGCCGCTGCAATTTAATTTTAGGAGTCTATTATGGCAGGCCCAACTCGTAGTTCAAGCTACGTTAATTATAGTTCCACGGGAACTAGCAAGTTTATACCCCAGATTTGGTCTGGGAAAATCGTAGAGAAATTCTACAAAGCGTCTGTATTTGGTGAGATATCCAATACCGACTATGAAGGTGAAGTTTCTAGCATGGGTGATAAGGTAATTATCCGTACCGTGCCTGACATCACCGTGTCCGACTATCAAGTTGGTCAGACACTATCCAACCAAACCCCAGAAAAAGCCAATGTTGAATTGAACATTGATCAGGCTAAGTACTTTAGTGTGATTGTGGACGATGTTGACAAGGCGCAGGCAGATATTGATCTGATGGACAAGTTCTCTACTGATGCTTCCGAGCAGATGAAGATTCAGATTGATTCCAATGTGCTTACTTATATTGGTGGCAATGTTGCAGCAGCTAACGCTGGTGCGTCTGCTGGTGCTATTTCTGGTGATCTTGGCTTGGGAACAGCGACATCCCCTCTAACTCTGACCAAAAGCAATATTCTGGATTCAATTCTGGATTTGGGTCAGGTTTTGGATGAGCAGAATGTTCCTGAAACCAGTCGTTGGATTGTGCTACCTGCTTGGGCAGTGGCGATGGTTAAGAAGTCCGATCTGAAAGATGCAAGCTTGGCGGGTGATGCTACCTCCATCATGCGTAATGGTCGTGTTGGACAGATTGACCGTTTCACTGTTTATCTGAGTAACAACCTGAACAAGGTTACTGGCACTAACGCCCATACTCAGGTCTTAGCAGGTCACAACTCAGGTCTGACTTTCGCTTCACAAATCACCAACGTAGAGACTCTCAAGTCTGAGTCTAAGTTCGGCACGATTGTTCGTGGTCTGAATGTGTTTGGTCGTTCTGTGATTAAGCCAGAGTCGGTAGCTCTTTTACGCGCTACAGCCTAACCCATAGGGGGCTAAACGCCCCCTTTTATTTTACTATTATGTGAGGCTGATATGGCTATTACAAACGCGAAATCATTAATACTACGCGCTAAAACTATCCTTCAGGATACTAGTGCCGCTGGTACTCGTTGGCCCAACTCTGAGCTTCAGGATTGGTTGAACGATGCCCAAAAAGAAATTGTGCTGTATCGACCTGATGCAAATACCGCTAACGAAGAATTTACCCCAACCGCCAGCTCGTCAAAGCAAAGCATTCCAGCCGCTGGTCTGCGATTGATTGAGGTGGTTCGGAATACCGCATCAACATCTGATAAAACGGCCACTCGTATGATCCAGCGAGCCATTATGGATGATCAAGTGCCTAATTGGCATGCGGCTGCGGCTACTGTGAATATAGAACACTGGGTCTATGATGAGAGAGACCCTAAAACCTTTTATGTTTATCCCAATCCCACATCAGCGGCTCGTTTGGAAATCATTTATTCCACTGTGCCAAGTGATGTAGACATTGTTAATGCCGATGAAACTTGGAAAACAGCCGCTACCTCAACCACTATCGGGCTGGATGATGTGTATGCCAACGCCATTCTCGATTTCATGTTGTATCGTGCTTACTCTAAAGACGCAGAATATGCGGGTAATGCAGGTCAGGCGCAATCGCACATGATCGCTTTCTCGAATTCTTTGGGTATGAAGACGAATGCCGATTCTACAAGTGCCGCTTTACGGGCATCTCAAGGTGCTGACACTCCTAATCAATAGGTTACATTATGGCGAACACAGAATTAAAAACACTAGTGACGGATGTGTTGCTTGAAGTGCAGGGCGCACCCTCGTTCACGATTGTTAATGCTCTGCGACGAGCCACTATTGATTTATGCGAACAAGCGCATGTTTGGGAGCAGTCGGATGATCCTCTAGTGGCGGTCTCTGGTCAGTCCGAACAAGACCTTCCGTTACCTAACAGTGCTGAATTGGTGCAATTATTATCTTTGCATCGAAAAACTATAGAGCTTACCCCTGTCACGGTGGGAGATATTTTCACCTTACAGGGGGATGCATCTGATAGTGGTACTTGGGGTGAACCATTGTATTACTCTGCTGATACGGTCACATCTGTGCGCCTCCATCCTATTCCCAGTAGTACTGAAGTCTTAAATTGCCGTATGGCATTGAAACCGAAGATGAGCGCTACATCCATCCCAGCAGAGATTGCTGTGCGCTGGCGAAATGCGCTATTGCACGGTGCTAAATACTATCTGTGCATGATGGCGGCTGAATGGGGCGATCCAGATCGCGCTATTTATTATCGCAATTTATTTGATGCTGAAATTGCACGGGCAAAATTGATGCGATTCAAGGGTTATGGCAACCCATCACTGCGCGTCAAATCCGTATTTTTTGGAGTATAACGATGGCTTACTACGAAACGATCCCTCTTGTCTCGGGCGATGATCTACCTGAATTACAATTCACGTTGCGCGATTCCAATACGGCTGCTACTGGGCAGACGCTGGACGCCAATGATCCTACCACTTGGGCTGCTATTGACCTGACCGGACAAACGATCCGTGTTCGTTTTCGTGCGCTCGGGGGCGATACTATCCTCGATACCCTCGTCTGCGGCAGACACTCCCCCTATACGGACGGTAAATGTTTTATGCAGTGGAACCCGACCACCCTTGACGTTGCGGCTGGTACTTACGAAGGTGAAATTGAGCTTGAAAACAGTACAGGGAAGAAACAGACCATCTTCGACAAGCTGAAGTTCAAGGTACGGGATGATTTCTGATGGCTATTCGGGCGGTTGTCTCGTTAACAAAAGTTGATGCGAGTGTCGATCACAGCGCACTAGCTGCGTCCGTCACACACATCGCAGCGGTGATGGATGACATGACGCTGGCCTATGTGCCGAAAAACCGAGTAGTTAATGATGTCTGCACATTAGATGAGTTGACAGTTGTCACGTACACCAAGCCGCTTACGGAAGTGCTTACTCCGAGTGACCAGTTCACCATCGACGCGACACTGGGTAAAACGGATAACGTAACAAGCACCGACACGTTTCTACGAACAGTTGAATTTAATCGTGCGCTTAATGAGAGCATCACCACCCCAGACATCCCCGCAAAACACTTAACGAAACCCATGAGTGACGGCACCGCGTTAGCGGACGTTGTTACACGAACACACACGTTTAACCGCTCGTTTAATGATTGGTTCACGCTTGACGATTTTGCCAGCGTGGATAAGGCCGTGGTCGGAAATAAAACCAATGTATTTGGCTTTACAGACGTACATAGCTGGCAAATAGCCAAAGAATTTTCTGATTCTGTAGGCTTTCTCGAATCTGTGACTGTAACTCGGAGATCAACCGCTGGTTTCAACGCAGCTTCTTTCAACACCCCACTATTTAATTAATGGAGAACAAACATGTTCCATGAAGATTTGAAAATGACTGGCCAACTGAAAATCATCTTGAATGACGAAGTGGTGCAGGAAACGAACAACCTCGTCGTTACGGCAGGGAAAGAGTGGGTCGCTGATCGCATGAAAGGTACTAACTCGGCTATGAGCCATATGGCAGTTGGGTCGGGGTCTGCTGCGGCGGCGGCGGGCAACACGGCTTTAGGTAACGAGCTTGATAGAAACTCGCTGACAACTGCGGGCGGTACTGTTTCAGGCAATACCATTACGTTTGCGTGTACTTGGGGCGCGGGCGATGGCACAGGCGCTATTACCGAAGCCGGTATCTTCGACGCGGCTAGCGGTGGCGACATGCTGGCGAGAACGGTGTTTAGCGTCATAAACGCTGGTTCCGAGGACATAATGACCATTTCATGGGTCGTGACAATTAGCTAAGCAGGGTACTACGATGGCTGTTAAATTTTCTAACAACGCGATAACTACATTCTCTGCTAGTGCGTCTGCGGGCGCAACGAGTTTTAGTGTTGACAGTGCTAGCACGTTCCCGACTTTAGGTACTAGCGATTGGTGCTACGTCACATTATCAGGGGCGAATTCAGAGGTTGTTAAGGTCACAGCGATCAACGGTACAACTTTCACTTGTGACGCGCTGACGCACAGTTACGCGGTAGACGACACGGTGGGTATCCGCGTGTCTGCGGAAACGATGGACGATGTGTACGAGTGGGCGGATAAGATTGGTGTCAGCAGCTCCGGTATTGACGTTACTGGCACAGTGACTACAAACTCTGGTGGAGGGAGTACATCTTTAGGCTCACATCTTGATTTAGGTGATAACCAGAAAGCACGATTCGGTGCTGGTGATGACCTACAGATTTATCATGATGGTACAAGTAACGATAGTATCATTGACGAGAGTGGAACAGGCAACCTTAATCTACAAGGAACAAATGTTGTAATTAAAACTGCTGGTGGAACAGCAACCCAAGCGCACTTCTATGCTGGAGATGAGGTAGGCTTATATCATAATAACTCTAAGAAACTAGCCACCAGTTCATCTGGCATCGACATTTCAGGCACAGCCACGATGGATGGGCTTACCTTACTAGATGGTGCGGCTGTTTTCAGAAATTTGGATGATACTCCTGTTCAATTAATAGCAGGAACAGAAGGCGATAAGGAGGCTCTAACTTTTGAGCGTAATGGAGGTGCTGTAAAAGGCTCAATTGAGTATCAGCAATCCCCAATCGGCTTTAACATAGGTACAGACACGGGGCATGCTTTTCGTCTCAAAACTGGTGGCACACAACGTATCAACATAGACTCCAGCGGAGACATATCATTCTACGATAACACAGGCAGCGCTAAGTTCCACTGGGATGCTGCGGATGAACGCTTGGGTTTAGGTACGAGTTCGCCTTCGCAGTTGATGCATTTGCTAGGCTCCTCTTCTGTTATTAGACAGCAAAACAATACTACGAACTGGGATATAGGTTTAGACGCAGGTGACAGTTCCTACAAAATTAAAAACAATGGCACAGAAGCCCTGCGCATCTCCAGCGGTAATTTGTTGGTGGGGACTACTGATGGCATTATATGGAACGAGGCGGCTACAGATAACTCCAAAGAAGGTGTTGTAATTGAGCCTAAATCAATACAAATATCTCGATTTCAAGACACGCCGCTGTTAATTAATCGTCAGGGTAACGATGGCACTTTAGCAGTGTTCGCCAAAGACGGCTCAACCGTAGGTAGTATTGGTAGTGTTGGTGGCGCATCTGACTTGTATGTTTCTAGTAATACTTTTGGCGTTAGATTATTAGACAGCGACACTGCTTTAATACCTGCAACATCTAATGGCTCAACGGGATTTACTACAGCCGATCTAGGGACT
>Ga0208299_1003324_pt1 | contig 10166 bp, 15 predicted proteins | sample 15_taG_FD_184089 | JGI IMG/M metagenome (GOLD analysis project Ga0208299, IMG submission 184089) | Marine viral communities from the Subarctic Pacific Ocean - 15_ETSP_OMZ_AT15312 metaG (SPAdes) (version 2) | ecosystem: Environmental > Aquatic > Marine > Oceanic | place: Pacific Ocean | collected...
AACACTTAACGTTTGTAAAGGATATAAAAAAAGCAGAATATGCATTTAGAAGAGTCGGCGCTGATGCTGGTGGGCTTTATCATATAAGTTCGTCATCTCGCTCGATGTCTGCTTCAAGCCATTATTATATTAATTGCTCGGAACAGATTGCGCAGATAATACAAAATATAGAATGGAAATATGGTTCATCAAAATACGATACCGCTGGTAACCCAAGTATATCAAAAAATGAATTAATAACAAGATTAGAAACAATAATTATGGAGGAACAATGGAACACTTGACAAATTGTCATGGCGAATGGAATGCTCTATTTGCTATGATCACATCTATTCCCATTTTGGGCGTATGGATAAGAACGAAGCTAAACTTACCTAAGGAGGAATTATGAAATTCGTTGATATATTGGACACAAACGGCAATCGACTAGCCGTAAACCCAGCACACATTGTAATGATGCATGCGGGCTCAGGAGGATTTATTATAACTTTGAGAAATGATCGTCGCATCACTACTACAATGTTTAGAAGCATTGAAGAAGCAGTGAAATTTTGCACAACAACCGAGGTTGATATTTCCTCCGTTGGAAAGAGGCAACGATGACTAAATTTGAATTTGTAACAAACAACAGCGCTGCAATTGTTGAAGAATATGAAGAAGCAGCATTTAAAACAAAAGAACAACACATGGCTGACTACATTAAATCAATGAAAGCGCTTGAAGATGCAATGGAGCCCTATAAGGAGCAAAAGCGAGAACTCAAGGCAGATTACATTGATAGTGGGTGGCTTACTAAAGATGACATTAGTCTAACTGTCCGGGCTTATCGGCTCTTAAAGAATGACGTAGATATTGATGCTTTAATTGATATTTACGACAATCTTCGTAAAGAAAAGACTACTTAAAGTAATGCCCAACAAATACGCAAAGGACACGAAGAAGTTCACGTTTTATGCCAAAGATACTTTGCATGCGGATTTCAAGATCCGCATGCAGTATCACAGCATGACACAATCCGAGTTCCTTCGTGCATGCGTTCAGGCTGTTGTTGAGAAAGACCCTATGATGGAAATGTTTATTGATCATTACAAAGAGGCCACCGGGAAACAATCAAAAGCCCAACGAGCTAAAGTAAAGAAAGATCAGGAGAAATCCGATCAACTGCTTAAGGACTTTGGACTGGGTGATGGAGATATAGACGATATCTTTGATATCATAGCCGAAGAACACCCAGAAATTTAACTGAATTGGGTTCTTTTATTATTTTTGTTTCTATTTATATTGAAAAATACTTTAAGGAGTCAACCGCATGTCTAAAAAAATATTAAGCGAAGCACAACTTCGTCGTTTTGCAAAACTAGCAAATATTGAGTCTCTCAACGAGAACCCCCTGGCACTTGCTGGTCTCACTGCTGGTGAAGCCGCCCTTGGTGGTGCAATGATTGGATCCGCTATGGATAAGAGGGATGACGAAGATGAAGACTGGGGTGGAAATAAAGGTGATAAACTAAAACATTCTGGCCCAGCCCGCGGAGAGAAAAAAGGCGACAAGGCTTACGTCAATGAAGACGCCGAAGATGAAATCGCAATGGATGCCGAAGAAGCAGGAATGGGTGAACTACCAGAACCAGATGAAGCAGAACTCGATGATCTAGGCGGAGAAGAACCAGAAGATATCGACGTAGAAACCGGACCACTAGACCAATCTGTTGCCGAAGATATTGCTGGTGAACTTATTGGAGCTATTGGAGATATTCTAGGTGTTGAAATCGAAATGTCAGATGCACCAGAAGTAGTTGATGATTTCGAAGGAGAAGAGGAAGTTGCATTTGATGATGAAAGCGGCGAAGAAGTAGTTGATGATATAGAGATCGAAGATGAAGAGCCCATTATGGAAGCCCTTCGCGGAATCAACTATGTTCCCGGGAGAAAAGAAATTATTAATGAGGTCGCCAAAAGAGTTGCAAAAAGGCTTCTCAAAGCAAAACAAGCAGATCGGCAGCTGCAAGAGGCACTAGGAAATATTCCTCGACGTGCTACTAAGCAATCTACTCGGGAAAATACAAGTGCCCGTCGTAAAGTTCGTGCAACTCGAAATGCTCGCCGGAAAACAAAAAAATAATTTGACAGATACTTAAAAACATATTATAATGGAGAGGGGAGGGATCCCCTCTTTTTTTTTGGAGGAAAAATGTTAATAAATTTATTATGCGTGATCGGTGGAATGATTATAATGTGGTGCCTAAATTATATGATGGCCATAGGATATTCTGTTACCGTTTTAAACCAAACACAACAAAGTTGCGCTGCTTTGTTTACAACTTCAGAACAAGGACTTCAAGAAACTTTGGCTCTTAAGTATTTAGCAATGAAAGAAGCACACAGAACAGAACAAAATATAACTACACAGAAATACATTGATCAAGTGAATGTAAAAAGCATTCAGACTGCCATAATGAGAAATTATGTCAACAGTTTCCCTCCAAACTATAGCCATTTGATTCAATATACAAATTGGGAAGAACTAGAGAGCTATGTAAACAATATTGTAAAGAACAAAAAGGAGAAACAATGATGTTGCAAAAGAAAGAAAAGAAAGAAAAATCAGAAGAGCCTGAAAAAACCGAACAGTCAGTGGTAGATCTCCTTGGATCTTTATCAAAAGGCCCAGAGCAAAGAAGCATTATGTTTGTGGGAGAATTGAATGAAGAAAAAGCAGCTGATTTAATTTCGGCATTACTGGTGTTATCCCAAGAGAAGGCCGAAGATGCCACTCGCGCAGAGGATATAAAACTTTATATTTCAACCTATGGAGGATCGGCCCACGAAATGTTTGGGATTTATGATGTGATGAATTTTTGTAAAGCCTATTGCGATATTGAAACCATAGGTATTGGAAAGGTAATGTCAGCTGGAACCCTCCTGCTCGCCGCCGGCTCAGAAGGAAAAAGAAAGTTGGGGAAAAATTGTCAAGTCATGATCCATTCTGTTAATGGCGGCTCAATTGGAGAACTCCACAACCTCGAGAATGAAATGGAACAGATGAAAAACCTACAGGATATGTATATTCAATGTCTCTCAAGTGAGACTTCTATGACGAAAAGACAAATTCAAACACTAATTAATAGGAAAGTAAATGTTTATCTATCCTCATCCGAGGCAATAGAAAAAGGACTGGCCGATGAGGTATTATAAATGAGTAAAAGACTTGTAATTGAAAACTGGTATCGTTTTATGAAAGAGGATACTGGCGAAAACCCAAACGATAAATTATTAAAAGACATGGAAGAAGAAAACCCGGAGGCTTTTAAGGCCGCCAAGGCAGAACTGGCAGCTGAGTTCGGCGATATTGATCCCCATCAAATCCAACCGGAGAAGTTAATAAATATATTTAATAAATATGCAGCCGAAAAAGAAACATCAATGATGACCAACAGGGGGGCCAATCCTCTTAACTACGACCAAAAAAAGTTCAACAAGGACTTTGATGTGACTGGAGATGGGCAATTTGATTTACAAGATGTTCTAGAGCTGGCTAACAAGTCTATTCCTTATGCTATTTATTTTGGAGCACAAACTGGCTATGGCATCGAAGATAAGGATGTTACAACCAAAAACGCTCAAATAAAAGGCCTTAATGTTCCTGCTTTGTTTAAAAGCCTCTCTCGAGATCGTGGCGTAGTATCTACTGCTCCTTATCTTATTGTATATATCATACAGGCCGCCGGCGAGGAAAGATATTATGTTTTTAATCCCAAGGAAGCGTTCGGATTGAGCGAAACACAACTGCATGGACTCCAAGAGAACAAAGAAGAGTGGATCCAATCTGCCATAGTTTTATCTACAAACTTTATAGCAGCCCCAGAGCTTTTCACCCAATATTCAGAAGATTTAGATAAAGAAATAGGGTCTCTTACAAAAAGGCAATTTGCAAAAAGTTCTATTAAGATTGCTATTAAAAACACAGGTGTTGATTCACTCTTGGGTCGGATGTTAAAGTCCGGAGGTATAAAAAGCGAATACGCATATGCTACAGAGATTGACGTAAAGATTGGCGGAAGCGTAGGTTTTCAAGAAAGAGTGGATGAATTATTGTTCGCCCTTGATCATTTACCAATGCTTACCAATGTTACGTTCACTCTAGCAGGTGTGATGACGGGCAGGCAACAAAAGATACTACAGTCCCTCTTGGGGGAATATAAGCCAAACTATAGTTATGAGATTGATAGCGCTTTTCTTGAAGAAGAAAAATTAATGGAAGATTATGATTTGGTTAAAAAAATAAAAAGAGCAAAAAATGGAAGATAAAATATTTTATAATGAGGCGTCAGCAGCAAGATTGGGCTGGGACCCGGAATGGTTCGGCTGTTCCAAACATGGCGAGAAACTTGTCAGTGCCATTGAAGAATTTCAAAAAGAATGTAGAGTTACAGCAGATGGTCTTTGTGGCCCTACGACATATCGTAGGATTCATACTCACCGTGTTGCAACAATGGAAGATCATGCTCCGATGTCCCACAAAGATAACTCGGAGTCTTTTATTATATACAATTCAGAATACTTTCCCATTGAGTGGCCAAAGGTTAAATTGTTCTTTGAGGGCGGAGGATTAAAGCTCCGTAAAGGATGGAAGAAGTCGAATTATAAACGAGATCCAAAATTCTTCGTTTGTCATTGGGATGTATGCTTGTCGTCCGAATCTTGCTATAAGGTGCTTTCTAAGCGTGGAATCAGTGTTCACTTCGCTATTGACAACGATGGGACCATATATCAATTTATGGATATGAACGACATCGCGTGGCATGCTGGAGGGAAGACTTGGAATGACCGTTCTCTCGGTGTTGAGATAAGTAACGCTTACTACACCAAATATCAATCTTGGTATGAAAAGCGAGACTACGGCCCAAGACCAATTATAACAGATGCGCACGTTCACGGGAAGAAACTGAGAGAGCATACCGGGTTCTATCCCGTGCAAATTGAGGCACTAAAAGCTCTTATGAAAGCAGTTCATAAGTGCACAGGAATACCCCTTCAGACACCTTTAGACCGCTCAGGCAAGACGAACACCAAGGTGAGTAAAAAATGCGCTGAAGGGCGCTTTGAGGGCTTTATAAGCCACTATCATTTGACCAAGCGAAAGATTGATTGCGCTGGTTTGGACATCAAGAAACTATTGGAGGAATTATAATGAGCAAAGAGTTGGATAAGTTAATTGAGCAGGTGTTGAGTGAGAAGAGGTTCAATTATGATAAGACTAGTTTTCCTGACCTCGCCGATGACGACTTTCCATCAGGACACCCTGCAAAATCTACAATTGTAAAAAGATTGTCGGGCGTCAAACCTGAGACCGATCAGCTAACTGATGACGACATACAACATTTAATAGACACCCCTGCGCTTATTACAACAGATTTAGAAAATGTTTTGGTTGCAATAACAAAAATGAGCAACGTAAGCAGGACAAAAACCAACAAACAAGATTTCAAGCAACTACAAAGACTAGCAAGAGCGGCTCTTCAAGCTAAAAAGGACGCAGCCAAAAAAATAGAACCGGATCCCGTTGATCCTGATGTTATGAGACCTAGAACTCAAACTATGACATCTCCTAGAGTTAGAACTCAAGGTGGAGAACACGGAGCCTATACGGATGAACTAACAACGGTTGTACAGAGACTTCTCGGCCCTGCAGGCACGGGCCAGGGGGAAATAAAAAGTAGGATAGTTAAAATCTCTAAGATGTCCGAAACATTTTTCAAAGCGGCACAAGGCGATGCCGAGGCAATAAAACAATTAAAAAGTCAGGATACTTCGGTGACCTTGACACAAATAATTCTTTTGGACATCTTCAATTATATGGCTAAAGAGATCGATCATGGGGCCGGCGCTTATTTATTCGAGCATTTTCTGGCTTTGATATGCGGTGGTGCAGTTGAAGGGAAGTCAACAACTGATCAAAATAAGATGGGAGCCACCGATTTTATAATGTCCAACGGCCAGAAAGGCAGCGCCAAATATTACGGAAAAGGTCAGAACCTAACCCAAGCTGCTCGTGGATTTGAAAAAGGAACAACAACTTATGTTATCGCCCTCAAGAAACAAGGAGTTGAGCAAATAGGAAAGACATCGAGAGGAACCTCCGATCCAGATCGTCTTATAGGAGTTGAGCTTTATTTCTTTGATGTCAAAAGAAAAAGCAAATTAAATCCAAATGACAAGGGAAACACGGGCCTTAAAATTAACGGTGAAAACGCAATACTAACATCAGCAACCAAAGATGATGACAATCCAACTGTTAATTTGACAAAATATGTTCAAGGTTCCGGAGAAGCTGTTCTATATTTGGCAGAAGTCTACACACAGACATTTAGAGAAATGGTAGGAAAAGCAATCGAACAGACAACTGATACTGATAAGAGAAAATTAAAAGCAGCGCTACGTCTTATGCAACAGATGTATGATGATCTAACAAACGCAGAACAAAAATCAAAAATTTATATTGCAGAGGAAGATGCAGCTAAAAGAATTGCTGCTGGAGAGGCCACTCTCCAAAGTCTGGACACATCCAAGCAATCTTTCGGAGAAATCATTAATACCTTGGAATACCAAGAGACCTACGATACCAAGACGAACACAATAAATGAAGCAACGTCTCTCGACCAACTAATCGAAGCAGTAATGAAAGGAATGTTAAATGAGACTAAATGAGGCTATAGACAAAACCCTGCTGTCTAAAATTATGCCTTTCAATAAATGGAAGGAGATTCAATCAGATCCAAAAGCCCGCCGCCACTATGAACGAGAGCAAGAACAGAGACGTAAAAAAGAAAAAGAGGAACAATTGGCTAGTAAGTATGCTAGCATGACTGCTCAAGATTTTAGAAATATCTGGATTCAGGAGGACTACGATGAAAACAAAGAAATGTTTAAACGTGCCCATATAGAAGAAAAGCAGCTGGAAGATTGGTCGACTGATGTCCCCAGTCACCTTGCACGGATGTTAATTGATTATTTAGGTGGCAGAGAACTGTCTAAAGGTAACTTTGGTAATCGAGCCATTGCTCGCATGGCTAAATCACGCACCAATCACCCTGAAATTCAACAGCTTGCACGGTCTGTCCAGCAATCACGATCAAATTACAGAAGAAGAAATAAATCTCTTAACGAAACCATTGATAAATCACTCCTGAAGAAAATTCCCAACTTTGATGATTGGAGAGATGGGGGCGGCTCTATGGCTGGGTATTACAGGAAAAAATTAAAACAGAAATACCCTCAAGGATACATTGTACCTAATTTAAAAGAGGAAGATTATAGATGGGCGCTAGATCAAAAAAGAGATAGAACAACCAATAGGTGGACAGAAGAAAAAGCAAAAAGAATGTCGGAGATTATCCACAAGATCAGATTTATCTATCGTCATGAGATTTATCATCATCCGAATGACGACAGTGCATATCCAGAAGTAGATGAGTCTGGTTTTCGTAATGGGAAACATTATAATGATAGTAATTATCGCTCCGGGTATTAAAAAACTTGACAAACCTCTTCCGAGGGGTTATATTATATAAAACAATGGAGGAATAATGAAACAATATAATGAAGGACAAGCCCTTAACCAAAAAATTCTTAAGGGAGTTAATGTTCTTGCTGATAATGTCGCAACCACTCTCGGACCCCGAGGAAGGAATGTAGCTCTATATCACAAAGAACAAAACACGCCTGTCATCACCAAAGACGGTGTAACAATTGCTAAATTTATTGACTTGGAGGACCCTTTTGAGAATCTCGGTGCGCAAGTTATTAAACAAGCAGCAGAACAAACAGTGACAGATGCTGGGGACGGAACCACAACGGCTACTGTATTAGCGCGAGAAATTTTACAAGAGGCTCAAAAATATTTAACAGCAGGTGTCTCTCCTGTTGAGTTGAAAAGAGGTATCGACAAAGCAGTTGATCTTATATTGGATAAATTAACAAAAATGTCTCGCCCAATTCAAACCGTAGATGATATTCAGCATGTTGCAACTATTTCAGCCAATAACGATAAAGCTATTGGAAAACTGATTGCAACTGCTATTGATAAGGCCGGTAAGGATGGTTCTGTGCTCGTTGAAGAGGCTCGGAGTATGAACACCTCACTTGATCTCATAGAAGGCTTCAGATTCGATTCTGGCTACATTAGTAACTCGTTTATAACGGACCAAAGGAACGCGACAGTTAATTATGATAATCCCCTGATACTTATTACAGATGAGAAAATCGAACATGTCGAACAGATTATGCCAACTCTGGAGTTAGCATCAAGGGATAACCGCCCTTTGGTTATCATTTCTAACGACATCGAAGGTCAAGCATTAGCTGCTCTTATAGCAAATGCTGTGCGAGGAACTATGAAGATCTGTGCGATCAAGGCGCCGAGATATGGAGAAGAACGAAGAAACATTCTTCGAGACTTATCCACTAGTAGTGGTGGCACCTTTATTACTCGTGAAAATTCGTTGACTCTACGCGATGTGAAATTAGGTCACTTTGGCCAATGTAACAGGATTAGCGTGACAAAAACATGGACCACGGTAGTAGGTGGGAAAGGCAATACTCAAAAAATAGACGAGACAATAGAAACAGTGAAAGCACAGATCCAACAAATTGAGAACCTCCCGGAATGTGAACGTCTTCAGGAACGAATCACCAGATTAGCATCAGGTGTAGCAGTTATCAAAGTTGGAGCTCAAACAGAAGTGGAGATGATAGAAAAGCGTCATCGTATAGATGATTCTCTTGAAGCAGTCAGGTCAGCACAACAAGAAGGGATTATCCCCGGCGGGGGTGTTGCCTTGCTTAGGGCGACTCAAGATCTTTTTGTCGAAACCAACAATGAAGAGCAGTCGCTGGGAGCCCAAGTGGTCCTAAAGGCTTGTGAGGCTCCCCTAAGACAAATGGCGATTAATGCCGGCGAATCCCCCGATATTATTGTGACAAATATAAAAAATGAAGTAGGAGATACTGGCTATGATTTCCTTGAGAGGTGTATGGTTAGCACTTACGAAAAAGGAATTATTGATCCTTGTAAAGTTACTAAGTGCGCTTTGAAGAATGCCGCATCCGCCGCGGGGATCTTATTGACAACGTCTCATGCTGTTGTAACTTTGTAATACTATTTAGACATAGAGGACTTGAACATGAGCGAGAACGAAATACAAGATTTACGAGATGCCATTGTTGACCTTTCACATCAGATTCAACGTATGGCTGACAAGCAAGACGAGATGATAGATGATGTGAAAAAAATTAAAGAAGCAATTTATAATCCTGATCAGGGGCTTTATGCTCGCGTTAGAGACCTTGAGCAGTGGCAACAAGGCGTTGCTAAATTTATCTGGACAGTTGGCTTGGCTGTTACAGGACTGGTCATACAAGCCATATACTCAAATTTATTTTAAAAATGGAGGTAAAATGAGAGTAAGAATAGCATATGGGGTAAACATCAATGATATCCCAACTGAAATACAAAAGTTTGGTACCGATTCACTCATCCAATTGACAAAAGCGATTGCAGAGTTAACTAATGGTATCGAAGAGGTCGAAAATAATAATGCTGATTTACAGAAAGCATTATATTTATTAGAAAAAGCTAGATCTGCATTAACAAGTGTTGATGCATCTATAGCAGACATATGTGCAATATTAGAAGGTCTGCAGAATTATTATAACGGAGAACAAAATGTATCAGAAGGGAGATCTACTATGGATACCAGCGGGAACGTTACTGAATCGCCCTAGGGTTCCGGGGAAAGATGATCTATTTTCTAATTGGCACCAGACAATGAAACCATCGGTTGCGTTGTTTATGTCCTTTGAGGAATATGATCGGTCAATTATTATGTTAGACGGTAAACAATGGTCTGTGGAGACCAAAAACATAAGGCACAATACCAAGGAGGAATGTTTTGCTAGTTAGATTGATTCAAATAGAGCGAGAGATGCGCGGTGGCATCTCTCGCCTAATAGAGGTATATATTAACCCTCGACATATAATTTCCATCGCAGATGATTACCAAATGAATGAAGTGTTGGTATCAGAGAGTATTCGGCTGGGGTTAGAAGATGGAGCAAAGTTCAGCAAAGTAGTGGTCCAAGAAGGAAGCAACCCTAAGACCATAACT
>Ga0208299_1003325_pt1 | contig 10164 bp, 7 predicted proteins | sample 15_taG_FD_184089 | JGI IMG/M metagenome (GOLD analysis project Ga0208299, IMG submission 184089) | Marine viral communities from the Subarctic Pacific Ocean - 15_ETSP_OMZ_AT15312 metaG (SPAdes) (version 2) | ecosystem: Environmental > Aquatic > Marine > Oceanic | place: Pacific Ocean | collected...
CCCGGATCTTCGCGTGAGACTGCTCGACAAGCCTCTGCTCGAAGGCCTTTGCCGCGTCCTCTACCTTATCGAACAGCCCCGAGACCTCCGGTGCGTGGTCCTTGAAGACAGCCTCGAAGCTATTTCGGATCTCCCTCTGCGTGTCCCGAGCTTTACGTGCCGCCTCTTCTGCGACATCCGCTCGTCTAAGAAGGCGCTGCGCCTCGGTCCCAAACTTCGCACGCGCCGCTGCCGCGAGACCCTCCGAGCCCCCTTCAAGCGCCCTTCGCAGGGCAGCCTGTAGTGCCCCAATGAACTGGGGCTGCAAGAGATCAGCGGCATCGTCTCCTGCCTTCCTGTTCTTGTTGATGCCGCGAGCAATGCTCAGCGTTGCATCTGGGTCGAGGCCCGCGTCTTCGAGTATCTTTCGGATTGCGGGGTCAGAGAGCGCCTCTGCGAACTTACTTCCGACCTTGCCCTTCTCCATGCGTCCGAAGAGAGCCTCGAGCGCCTTGATCTGCTCCCGGAGTAGTGCTGCATCTGTACGGGCAGCGGCTGCCTCTTGCGTGGCCCTGGTGAACGTCTCCCCATGAGCCCTGTACTCGGCAACATCGTCCCGGAGCTTCTGGGGGCTCTCGTACTCCTCAGCGAGATCATCCACGACCTTGTCGAGACGGCTTACTTCTTCGTCGTACTTCCCTACCTGGGCCCGCATGGTCTTGACAGTCTCTTTGACCGCTGTGGAGTCCACCCTGCCCGCTGCCCGTACAGGCATCTTCTTCAGGCCCCACATCTCAGCCAGGCGCCACATCTGCCCAAGAACACCTGTCGCATCAGAAGTAGGTGCCTCGTACAGTTGGTCGAGAATAGCCTGGGCAGCCTTGTCATCAGGAGCCGCATCCAGGGCCCTGTCGGCTGCCTCTAGTGCTTCAACCCCTGTCTCCCCTCCGTACTGGAAGGGCTTCGACCAGGGCTGCACCTTGGTGATGCGGCGAGCGATCATCGCACTTCTGTCGAGCCCAACCTGCAGCGCCCCTCCTCGTGCAATCGTCTTGGCCCCTCGTAGTGCGGGGCCAATGCTCGTAAAAGCATCAGGCTCCCAGATGAGGAGAGCGAACATCCCAATCAGGCCGGCAATGGCCATGCCCCCGCCTGACTCCTTCCGGGCTCCTGTCAGTACGCTCGGGTCAATCACTCGCCCGATGCTGGCCATCATCGTGCCGAGGTCATCATCCCGAGAGGCAATGCGGAAGATGTGGTCCTCCGAGCCCCATACGTCAGCGATCTCCTTGGCGACCTCCTTTGCGTGCCCATCGACCGTCCCGTGCTTTCGCAAGACCTTGTCGACTGCGATGCCGTAGGCAGCGCCTGTCGCCTCGGAGAACGGGGTGAGCCGCAGGAGGAAGTCTACCGTGTTCGTGAGCGTATTCTCGCCCAGGTAGTAGCCCGCAACGCCTGCTTCTCCGACTCGCTTCTTCTTCCCGTCCTTGTCGATGACAACGCCTGCCACATCGAGTCGGGGCAGGAGTAGTGCGAGGTTCGCCTGGATGTTCTTGTCTGGGATGTCCCCTAAGACCTCGTCAAGCCCGAAGGTCACTACCGAGGTCATGACCTGGGCAAAGTTGGACACCTTGCCCAGAAGGCTCTTCCCCTCAAGGTAATCCTTGAAGGCTCCTGTTGGATCTGGGTAGTAGATCGGAGCATCGACATCACGCATCTTGGCGATGAGGCGCTCGGCAAACGAGTTGGCCTGCCTGTTCATGGCCTCGCGCTCTTCCGTTGTAGGTGCCCTACCAAGCTGGGTACGAAGGGCGTTGTAACGGTACAGGGAAGCACGGTTGTAGATGCGCTGCGCGTTGATCGAGGGCCCTGTCGGTGAGTCGAACATGCGGACGAAGAAGTCTCCGATGCGTCCCTTCTCTCGAGCCCGTAGTGCATCCTGCAGGAACCGCTCTCCTGCGCCCTCCCCGAGGGCCTCTACGACCACGTCCCGGTCGTACTCTGTGTGGGATGTGGACCGCAGGACCTCCTTGAGCTCTGGGCCGAAGTTGGCCTGCAGTGCCGTCTGGAAGGCAGACGGCGGCAGCTTGCGGGCTACCTGCTCGTTGATGTCCTGGCTCGGAGCCCTCTCGATGGGGTCAGTGATCTCGTCACCGATGAGCGCCGTGATGGTTTCCCCTCCCTTCGAGGTGCTCTGGTACTCGCGCACGACCTTGGCGAAGTCCTCCTCGAAGATGCGCCGGTCCTCGGGCAGCTTCTCTCGGAGCTCCTGGGGGCTCTTGTACTTCTTGCCCAGGGTGCTCATCGACCAGATGTTGACGGCCTCTGCTGCATCCGTGTCAATCCCAGGAGCATCGGGGCTGTAGAAGGCCAGAGAGGGGTCGTAGCCGTGCTCTGGGGTCGCAGGTCGACTGGCGGCCTCCACGAGGCTGTCGAGCAACGCAGCGTCCGCAGCAACGCCTCTGCGGCCAGCTACGCGCTGTAGGTAGCCCTGCTGTTGGCTGCGGAGCTTGTGAGCGGCCTCGCGTGTCGCGTTCGCCGTCTCGGTCTCGGGTGTCGAAGTCTCGACAGCACGCTGTGCCTGCTGCTGGGCTGTGTCAGGCTTCTTCGGGGCTGGGACAACGAAGTCGGGGATCTTCCCTGCCGCCTTACGCTCACGGTACTTGCGGCCGATTTCACCTCGAATGAGTTTGCGCCGCGCCATATGATCTAGCGGATCAAGCCGCTTGAGGCGCTCCTCAATACTCAGAGGAGGCTCGGGCGTTTCTTCGGGAGTCTCAGGGGATGCTTCCGCCATCAGTTCTTCCCCCCAGGGCAGCAATCACGCGGTCTTGCCTTCGGCGCTTCTTCTCGTCTTGAAACGATAACTGCTCACCTCTGCGTTCTTCCCGGAGATCACGAACAGTGGCCTTCTCGAGCTGCCGCATGGTCTTGAAAGGATCAGACCCGTAGGCCTCTGTGGCCCCCTCAAACTCGGGGGTTAGGGCCGTGCGGTAGACATGGCCCGCATACCCTGGGGGCTCCTTGAGGCGCTCGAGCTTCTTGAGCACATCCTCTGACCGACCACGGAAGCTCGCCTGCTGTGCCGCCGCCTCGGCCTTGATGTCCTTGTCACTGAAGCCGATGGCCTCGAAGAACTCGGGGAGTGTCCGAGCACCACCGTGAGCGCCCATGATCTCTAGCATCTGCTCCCTGAAAGGGCCGCCCCCCGAGCCCGTGACGTTCTGCTTGAGAGTCTGCATAAGGTCATCGTATTCGCGAGTGATGGCCTGGACCGTCGTAGGTGCATCTTCGATGACAGACTCATCGAGGACGTAGCGGATGGTGCCGTCGGGGTCTTTGACCTTGTTGAAGTACGTCTGCTCGATGGCTCGGACAACGCTGGGGGAGGCTCCGGGAGGGAGCACTGCTTGGATCGCCTCTGCAGAGACTCCCTGCGGTCCCCCCATCGTAGCAATCTTCTGCCGAAGGGCGGGCAACTGTGCCTTGATCTCCGGGACACCCTGGGCGTCTGCATCCCTGAGCTGGTCATTGAGCCCAGTGATGATGCTCCCCATAAGGGAGTCCTCAATAGGGTACTTACCCCTATCAAAGTCACCTGTGCGCTGCGCGTCGTCCAAGAGCTGGAAGAAGACATCCTCTGTCGCAGGGCTCATCTTCTGGGCAACTGATGCCGCCAAGATGTCGTTGGCGAAGCGATCAGGATCACGAAACTGGGCTGATTTACCCAGGCTAGTCAGGGCCTTCATGATGCCCTGCTGATCTACGACCCCGGCTCCGTCCCCTGCAGTGCCTTCCTTCTTGCGGGCTGCAATCGTGGTGTCGAGGTTCGCATCAACTGCCTTGATCTGCTTGTCGAGTGCGTCGAGACGCAGCTTCTCGCGCTCGATCTGGGCCCGTGTGTACTGGGTCGCCTTCGTGTCGAGACGCTTGGTTGTCTGGGCCATGACATCTTTGAGGTAGTCCAGCTTCACCTTGAGGAGCTCGAGCGGGTCCATACCCGCGTCTCCCTCTGCCTTGATCAGAGCCTCGTACTGCTTCGTAAGGCTGTCGTACTGGGGCGTCAGGTCGCGCTCGGGCTCGCCCATCGGAAGGGCCCTGTTCCCCCCTAGTGCTCCAATGAGATTGCCCGCAGCCTGCCGGGTCATCATGCGCTTGTGAGCACGTCTCGCAGCGATCTGCTTGCGGAGGCGCTTCTGCATTTCTGGCGGCAACGCCTGAAGGGCATCATCAGCTTTCCGGGCTCTTTCCGTTGCCATGACTCACTCCTCCTATGAACCCATCGCCAAGGCTGCCATTCCGCCGCCTTCCATGGAAGAAGCGGCCCCTTCCTTCAGCATCTCCTGCGGAAGTCCCGTCGCAGTGTGAACCGTTTCTTCTGCGGCCTGCGCCACAAGATCCTGGCCCAGCTTCTCGGCAAACGTTGGTTGGCCACCGTACTCAAGGGCCCCGAGTGCCTGCTTCTGCATGTCGGCACGCTTGGCCGCAGCCTGTCCCAGAGCCGCAGAAGCTCGACCACGAGCTCCCGTAGCTGCCTGTTGGGAGACCTGCTGCCCGCCGGCCGCTGCAGATCGTGCCGCAGCTTGCATCGCAGCTGGGTCCTGGCCAGGACGCCCCAAGACGTTGACTGTCGAGCCCCTCTGCTCTGGCTCAAGGTCGGCCAGCTTGCTCGCCTGTCCGGCGCGGAAACGCACACTCTGCAGCTTCTTGAGCCTATCCGCCTGCTCTTTCGCTTCCTGTCCCTGCTCAAGTGCGTCGACCTTGGCAGCCTTCTTGAGGTTCCGAGTACCGTACTCGCGCTTGGTGTAGTCTCGTTGCGCTTTCATGTCAGTAGCCATCAGAACCCCACTACTCTGGTGCCTTGAAGTGTAGCACCTTGATATTGCGAACACGTACCCGTGTCTGTCTCACGACATGTGAGCTGATCACCCGTAGGCTCACAGTATGGAAGCCCTTGGTCTTCACGCCGAGCCACGCATGGCCTGACCAGTACCGAGACTTATAACGGTCACGGAGCTGGTGCTTCTGGATGCGCTCTTCTGGTGGGATGCCCCCGCCCCCTGGCGCCCTCATGGAGACAGGGTGCGCGAACATCGCCTCGCGGGACTCTCGAGTCGTGCTCCAGGCGTTGTGCTCGGCCCCATCGACATAGAACCGGATGGCCACGTTGGGCTGGGGGAACTCCGAGGACTTAGGCGTGTTTGAGTCCTCACCATTATCCCGTGGGTACACGGGTAGCCGGCCAAGGCGCGCTGCATCCGAGGTCCAAGTGATCTGCCACGTCACGAGCACATAGGCCGAGTAGGGCACATAGAACGTCGTCGCTGCGCCAGGGATTGCAATGGCCCGCTTGGTGTGACCAGGCGCTGCGGCATCGCCCACACCCGGAAAGGTGTAGTCGATAGGGGAAAAACCGTCCCTGTAGTTAGGGAAAAGGTTGGCCCATCCTGATTTGCTGGTCAAGTAAGTGAGATAGCCTGCCGAGCGCATCCCCATGGCCTGCTTCTCACTATCGCTGCCACTGGCCACACGTTTGTAGACGTAGCGGATCCCATTGAAGTAATCGAGGTTGGCTGTGCCTCCGACCATCTTGCCACCAGACGCGGCGTGCTGTTGGATGTAGGCCGAATCGAGCTTCCGATCGATAGCACCGACGTTAGCCGCCTCCAACTTGCCGTTGATCTCAGTGAGCTGGTCAAAGTTACCGTTGACATCATCCAATGACGCAATGGCCCCATCAAGAAGCACGGACGGGGTGATGGTGCTCATGAGTTCACCTCGGCCATGAGGGGGAGAACCGTCAGATTGGCCCGCTGTACCTTGTATGAGCGCGAGCTGAACGAATAGAAGACCATGCGGACGTGCTGGACATCGGTGAGCCCTAGCGTGGCCAGATCATCTTTCGTGATCACAGTTCGGATCGACACATCCTGAAAGGTCTTCCAGTCGAACTGGTACTTGCTCGGGGGGTTGCTCGAGGGCGTGTCCGGCCCCGACATGTCCCGCAGAGGGCTCATTGCGAGGCGACCTTCGAGCCCGTCGTAGCCTGTGGCCGGATCGGACGCGACAGGCGGGTCATCCCCGTTGAAGTTGCCGGTGTACCCGATGGTCACTCGAGGGGAGACCTGCCGGATGGTGCGGTTGATCACCTCGGCCGTGCCAGCAGAGTCTTCGATCTCAATCGCGACCGAGGCCTCCCAGGTGTACTCGTTCAGGGTGATTCCATAGTACTTATCAAGAGAAGTGACCGACGAGCGTACAAGCTCGAAGCCCGTGAAGTGTTTCACTTCGACATTGGCAAACACTAGCAACGCCGTGGGCTTCCCGGCAGTGTCTAGGTTGTAGTGGGGCGCCCCGTCGCGGAGCTGTAATCTGTACCCATCCCGATCAACCTGCGTCCAGCCCGGTGGCCATGTCGAGATCTCGGGAGGGTTCCCCTCTTGCGAAGGGATAGCGACCAATAGCTCTTCGTTCTCTGTCGTGAAGGTATCTGTCCGAATATCAAGTCCGCCTACCATAGAGGGGACCTGGAGATGGTTGAGTCCCCGAAGGGCTATTGCGTCTTCAGTCACCACATTGACGCCAGCCGCTACGTCGTCAAAGCGGGTGTTCAGCGATTCCGCGTCGAACTTCGCTGCATCGTTCAGATAGGGGTACTTCGGCATCAGCGCACCATCTCAAGCACATAGAGCTCACGCTGGCCGATGTACGTGGTTTGTCCAGTGAAAGTCTGCATCGAAGACTTGATGTTGAGCACTACCACCTCGACAAGGTTCTCCCCCGGAAGGAGCTCGACCACTGCATCTACTGTGACAGGGAGACGTGCTGCACTCAGGCCGCCTCCCCCTTGAGGGAACCTCCCAAGCGGATCTTTCTTTACGTAGTCCTCCACCTCTGTGACGTGTGCCGTCATCCTATGGCTACGGAAGTCGTCTTCGCCCGCATCCCCGCTACCCAGGATAGTCTCATTGAGGACTGTCCCGTTCAGGCGTAGTGCCACCAAGTAGCCGAAGCCGAGCTGACGGTAATCAGGAGTACCCGTTGGGTAGTCATCAGTAGGTACTGAGTCATGGGTCCGGTTCTTGCCACAGTGGATGTTGAAGCTCGCGCACAGATAAGTGGTGCCGCCCCGAGATGTGAAGGACTTACGGAGACCCGTCTTGTCAAATGCCTCCCAGGTGCCCGTGCCGGCAATGCTCACCCAGTTCGCAGACGATGCGCTAGTGTACCCCGCAAGCCCTATCTCTACAGCGTCCGCCTGGGACAAGTGCAAGATAAAGACTGCATCGTCAGTGAACGCTCCTCGAGGAGAGGAGGAGTGCCCCGTGAAGGCATCCACCGCGAGGTTGTGCTCATTGAGGCCCGAGGTGAGCTCCTCAACGAAGGGCTGGAAGTTCTCGTTGATCGGATCGATCGTGACAACTTGCGCTGGCTCGATGCTGTATAGCTTGTAGCGCCAAGACACAGGGCCTCCTACGGCGTCACTTGCGCGCCGCCATAGTAACGCGGGGCCATCTCTACTTGAAGCCCTACGAACTCCCAGACGCCTGTGCCCCGGATGCGGAACTTCACTGACTCAGCCGAGGGCACATGGACGGCAGCGCGGGTCCAGAAGGGCCGCTTGTCTCTCCACCGGCCCGAGCCCAACTTCGTCGTGCCCCAGAAGTCGGGTACGTCCTTCTCCGAGTACCGCTTGGTCGTGTTGGTCTCGATGACCTTCTCACGCCAGTTCTTGAGGACCTCAATCGTAACCGAGGTACTCTCCGTCTCCCGCAGCCAGAGGTACACGACGTAGCTCGTCTTGGCCTTGTCAGAGTCCCCCGCCTCAAGCCACCCTGTCTCGACGAGCGCCTCCCGATTCTTGACTGCATCCATCTCGGGGATGTCAGGCGAGGCATCATGGTCGAGCAGGTACACGCCACTATGGTTCGCGTCTCCGGGGATGTGGCCGCCAACGAGTGAGTACTGGCGATGGTCCTTCGTTACACAGGCGCTGTCAGCCACTATGTCAGTGCGTGTACGCCAGCCCTTCCCCTCGAAGACGAAGCAAGTGCTGTTGCTCGAGTCTCCATCGAGACTGACCCAGCACCGGTACTCCCGGCTACGCGGGTCGTACACAGCCACGGCCTGCTTGAGGCGCGTGTAGGTGGCCCTCTTGAACGTCCTGCGGAGCTGGGGGGAGATGTACTCGGCCGAGGTCCCGTCATAAGCATAGAAGCCGTCTGGGCTCAACCAGACAACGAGTCCATCTGGCATGGTCACCATAGAGTTCGGAGCCGCACACCCGATTGCACTGGAGATGGGCCGATAGCGGAAGCGAAGCCCATCAGTAGACGCCTCTACCAAGAAGATGGTCCTCTTCGAGCAGACCAGGAGCCCGTCTGGCACCGAGTGCATCCCTGTGATCTCGGAAGTCGGGTCAGGCGTCAGGTCATTGCCTGCCGGGAAGGTTCCCCAGAAGCCGGCCTGGCTCGGACGGACAGTGGACGGAAGCCCGTCGATGTTGCCAATCCAGAGCCGGCCCAGCGCCATGCAGCACAGGCGAAACTTCGGGACAGGGAGGAGCTCTACAGCAGCGTCCCCGAGCCATCCATCGGGGATGTTGTCAGGAAACGAGGTAACGACGTTGTCGGGTAGCGTGGCGTACTCAGTCGTGAGGGACAACGAGTTCTGCGACAAGTAGTAGGGCGTTGAGTCCCCTGTGTTGAGAGTGTCCTTCGTCCGATAGAGCCGGCGGCCCACGCAGTGGTCTGGGCCCGTAGGGATGTCGTCCCACTTGATCTGCAGTCGAACTGCTGTCGGAAGCCGTGGCTCATGCTGAGTGCGTCCTGCTTCCCCTACTACTCCCGAATCATCAGTCTGAATCGGAACTACGGCTGGGTGTAGGTCTGTTGTAATGGCGTTGGAAAGACGGGAGACCGGAGAGAGGTTCCCCCACTTGTCTACATACTGGACTGCGCAACGCCACTCCCCCTGCTCAATCCACCCGGTCCCAGCGCTCGCGAGACTACTCGGCTCTGTGACTGGAATGGTTGTAGGAGTCCCTAGTCGACATAGGCCAAAACCATTGGTCATATGCCCAAAGTTACCGATATCAGGCGCTACCGTTAGGCCAGTGTACTGGTCTGCCCGATCATCCACCATCGCGGCGCTAAGGTGCGAGAGGTGGGCATACCCTGCATTGTTGAGGCCTCCATCGCTATCCACGTACTTCTTCGACTCGCTAGTGGGCCCCCTCCCTGTAGGGGATGTAGGCCGTTGACCAAAGCCCAGAGGCGCAACTGCGTGCCCGTCGTAGAAGTAGGCCCGATCATCTTGAGGCACGATGACGATGCCATTCCCTACGAACTCGAACTGCGTGGGGAAGTCAGCCTGGGCTACGTCGCGCAGAAGGTCTTTCAGTCCATGGCTGCTGGCAGGATCAGACAAGAGGCGGCGCCAGTTGCGTTCCCAGCCCTGGAACTCCCAGAGCTCGGTCCCCGTGTGCAGGAGCAAGATGTCCCTGCCACCCTCCATGACAGCATGGAAAAGCCCGTGCTGCTTGAAGCCATAAGCGCCATAAAGCAGCTTCAACGTCGGATCAAGAGAATAGGTAAAAGGAGCACCAGCGACTATCGGGCGCGTGCGGCTCTGGGGTCGATGGCCCTCTGGCCTACCGTCAGGGTCAACACCCGGAGGAACAGGCACATACGCCGTCGGGCCCCACACAGAGCGCAGCGTACTCTCCTCGAGGAGGTACATGTTCTCGATGCGCTGCGCCACGTCGTTCGCATTGAACAGGCCATCGGCCTGGACACGAAGAACTAGAGGGCCGATGCTGGCACTGTTGGCGACGTTGGGCACGCCTACTCCTTACGGGGTCGACCTACCCTCGGAGACGCTGGGCGCCCGATGAGGGTCAACTTGGAGAACCGCTCGGAGTCTTCTCTCACCTGCTCGGGCGCGTGCCCATGGCACAGCAGCGTTCCCATGACGGGCCCTGACGGGTGCCGCTCTACCGAGATCAAGGTGGCATCCACCACGACCCCCCGGTAGTCCGTGAACTGGTAGAGCCCTCCACTGACCATCTTGTTCATAGTTCCTCCCTAACTCTTGTACCACTTCCGATAGTTGTCCCGGCTCCGAGCTGAATAACGGGCTCTCGACATCCGCCGGATCACGGGCACCGCAGACGGCCGCATGTCC
>Ga0208299_1003326_pt1 | contig 10163 bp, 6 predicted proteins | sample 15_taG_FD_184089 | JGI IMG/M metagenome (GOLD analysis project Ga0208299, IMG submission 184089) | Marine viral communities from the Subarctic Pacific Ocean - 15_ETSP_OMZ_AT15312 metaG (SPAdes) (version 2) | ecosystem: Environmental > Aquatic > Marine > Oceanic | place: Pacific Ocean | collected...
TAACTTTGATTAGCAGCTATTCCTGCACCTAAAGTTGATGTTGCGCTTGCGATTGCTCCTGTCATAGCAGCTGTAGCAGATTGATTAGCAGCAGCAGCTTGTCCTCTTAATGCCCCTATTTGATTTGCTAACCTATTAAGTTGCTGCATTTCTCTATTTTCTTGTTGACCAAATACAAATTGTTTACCAGACACATCTGCTTGTTGCATTCTTTGAGCTTCACTCATTCTTTGTCTTTGAAGAGTTTGTTCTCCTTGTGCTCTTGCTTTTTCATTAGAAGCTTCTTGTTGCTCTATACTAGCAGCTACTCCTTTTTTACTTTGTAATGCAGCTTGAGCTAAAGCAGTTGCACCACCAGCTCCACCACCTGTAGATCTAATAGTATCTAAAGTATTAGCTAATGAAATATCTGCTTGTTCTATTTTCATTTCTGCCGCTTGAGTTGCTACTCCTAGATTTGCAAAGGGATTACTTAACATTCCTGTTAAATTTTCTATACCAGCAAAAGGATTTATTATCTCTTGCCTGTTTTCTTCTAGGTTTTCTAATTTAGCATTAAGTCTACGTGCTTGTGCTTCTTTTCTTCTAGCTTCTTTTCTAGCTGCACTTGAACTTATAAGTCCGCCGATTAATGCTCCTCCGGCTACAACGCCAGCTGCTACTACGCTCATATTATTTATTTTTTAATTGTAATTGTTTTTGTAAAGCTTCAAGATTTATTTCTGGATCATCAAAATCTTTTGCTAATATTTCTTCTAATACATCCTCTACAGTTTCCTGTTCTGTAGCATGTACTGTTATCCATATTGTATCTTCATGAATATAGATAAGTCTTTTAGTTCCAGGTTTAGTTATATTAGTATGTGGAGCTGTAATTCTTTCTATTCCATTATCTGTTAAAACAGATACATCTCCTTTTAATACAAAATAAGGATGTTCTTTTTTATGTATACCGGTAGAAATTAATTGTCCTTTAGGCATAAATATTTCTCTAATATATAAACCTCCTACTATTGTATGTTTTAAAGGGTTAATTTCATTTGCATCTTTACTTAAACCAGGATTTTTAGGATCTCCATATGCTCCCGGTAAAGCAACTAGTTGTTCTTCAAAATCCATAATAAGTTCTCTAAACTTATTTATTCTTTCAACATCCTCTAAACTATACTCTTGTTTTGTTAAGGAATTTTTCATTTAATTTAATTTAATTTAATATCCGTTATTCATTTCATAGTTAGTTCCTACGGAAAACAATTGTTTTTCTCCTCCTAAATTTGTTACTGTATCTGTTGATACTTTAACTGTTAAATAATAACCTTTTAATCCACTAATATCTGATCCAAAAATAACTTCTGCTTGCATAGCAGGAGTATTATTAACTAGATTAGCTACATAACTATTTTCTTTTCTATTAAAACCTGCATGATAACGAGGCAGTGCTGGTTCTGTTGTACCTAATGTTCCATTATAATTTGCTCTTGTAACTGGAGCTCCACCAGCAGGATTAAATACATATTCTCCTCCTAAATAACTCTTTATAGCTAACCCTTGATCAACTAAACTATGCCAGTTACCTGCAGGAGTTACAGTAGGATCTTGTCCTGTTTGATCTGAAAAATAACTATCTACTTCCCATCCATTACTTCCTTCATAACTTATAGTTTTAAAGTATTTTGATCTAGTTGGTTCTGGATTAAAAATAAAAGTAACATCACTATCATAATCAACTCCATAGAATTTTCCTCTATTTACACTAGTAGAATAATGTTTCCATAATTTATATGCATCATGACCACTTAAATCTATAGATAAACTATAAAAATTATTTTTTAAACTAAACATTTGATCAGGTCTATAATCATATAAACTTGTCCAACCTTGAATAGAATCGTCCCAAGAAAGAGTGTTATAAACTACTGGATTGTTTTCTAATTGTGCATGAGTAAATTGATTACTAGGTTGTTGAGTAGATATAACGTATTGACTATTATATAAATCCCAACCACCAATTATCATACCAGGTTGTTCAGAAACATCTATATTATTAAGCTCATCTCTAAAAAAATCTCTCATACCCGCGCTAGATATTGGTTGTAAACCACCATTAGATAATCTTAATATAACATTATTATTTTTATCTGCGAAATATTTATTGTGTCCATAAACAGCAAAACTTTGAGGATTTTTACTTATCCCAAATTTCCCCCCAAAAGGTTGAATTACTCCAATAACTTGTCTACTAGAAGTTACAACTCCTTGTCCTTCTGCTGAATATATAGCGTCTTTATCTATCAATGCTCTACTAACTTTGTTTTCTTGGAGTATAATTAGATTTGTATCTTCTGCATATAATTTCTGTATAGATCCATTAGCAGGATCTGTAGCTTTAGATATTGATTGACCAGTAGAAAATACATTTGTATCATTAACTCCTGTTTTAGAATTAAATATACCAGAGTATATTAAAGCGTTAAATCTTACATAAGCATTAGGTTCTTCTTCTACTAAATAAGCTTTTGCTCCATAACTAGTTGATGTATTATTATAGCCACCACGTATTCTTGCTTCTTCAATCGCCCAGTTATTAGCATTATCTGTACTACCAGAACTTACCACAGGATAACCTCCTTTGTCAGAAGGTATACCCATAGATCCATTCCAAATCGGTTGGTGACTCGCTTGGTTGGTTTTCTTTAGTACGAAACTATTAAAATACTTTACTTCGACTGTTGCTCCCGCCATATATTATTATTACTTGTTTTTTATTATTTTTAGGTTATAAACACTCTGTAGCATAACCTGTAAGATCTGTTGCGCTGTTGTATTCAAAAGTACAACAATCATAACTTCCATCATCACAATCACCAGGACCACCAGCTGTTTTATATAAAGCTTCTACATCTGCTTGACTAGTTGCGTTAAAGAGCCAAGTTCCAGTTGAACCAGCACTACCACCGGCGGCAGTATAAGCATTAGTTCTATCAATAGTAACTGTTGTAGTTCCTCCAGTTAATTCAGCAAACGGATCATAAGTAGTACCTATATAAATATAGTAACCATTTTGAGCTGTAATACTAGAAGTATTAATGTAAACTAACACTAGTGGGTATCGATCTTCACTATAACCGGTATCACATACTAAGTCTCCAGTTTTTATATAATTTATTGGCGTTGCTAAATCTATATCCAATGTGTAGTCTGTTGTGGCTAAACCTGAATCTTGACCTCTCATTACTACTTGATACTTTGCTACAGGCATTGAAGAATTATTAATAAATAATTTTCCTTGTTGTACTGTACTAGTTTGAGTTCTAGTAACATTGAAATAATTACTCGCAGTTACATTAGTTGATGTATCTAGATTTGTTACACTGTGAATACCAACACTCATGGTATCTAACCATCTTAATGCTGTATTTGCAGCTCCATTAACAAAATCTGCTTGACCTAAAGAAGCTGTGTTAGTTCTATTAGTATGAACAGTAGCTCCATTAGCTGGACTAGCTGCAGAATAGCTTGGGGCAACATTAGCTACCGCGGCTGTTTCTGTAAATGTATTACTAGATACTACTGTATCTACTGTAGTAGTACCGTTTATAACAAAAGTAAAAGTTCTATCATTAGCAGAATCTCCATAATACACATTATTATAATAAGCCGCTGTGGTTTGAATTTTCTTATAACCAGAGGTAGCACCAGCTACTAAAGTGAAATAAGGCCCACCATTTATAGCTAATTGTCTATCCAAACCATTACCATCTGTAACACTTCCTATTGTAAGACTTGTTATATCTGCTGGAGCAATATCAACTCCAAAATTATCTAATAAAGTAAATTGAGTTACTGCATCTCCCCCGCTAGTAAGTGCTTCAGTTAAAGCACTGCTATTAAAAGAACTTAAAGATCCAGCTCCACCTTGACTATTTAATATTAAATTATTTAAATCACTTAATAGACCTGCTGTAGTTGTTTCCCAGTATATATCTAATAAAGACTCTACAGGTTCTGTTTCATATATAGCTAGATATTGTACACCAGGTGTTTCTAACGTACCTAAAGGTGAACTAAATCCTGGCCAAAACTGTAAATCTTGATTATCTGTTACTGTAAGAGTATAATTAGCTCCTGAAATATCTTTTAATTCTACATTTGGAGTAGTTCCACTAAAATCATTTTTAACAAAAACTCCTTCTGGAACACCTGCACCAGTTACAAAATCACCCACCGTGGGTCCAACTGTTGGAACCATGTTTTTTACTAAAACATCCCAAGTAGTTTGCGCACTATCTGCTAACGCACTAGACGTAGCATAATTAGTAGTAGCTATTTGTCCTATTTGAGCTCTAGTACTTATCTTAGCAATTAATGGATTAGAGTTTAAGCCATACAATTGAGGATAATAATTAGGTCTAGGTTGTTCAGCATCATTATAAGAAAATAAATCAACTAAAGTAGAAATAGTAGAAACTATATCTGCAGATCTTCCTGGATAATATTGAATATTACTTTGTCCAATATTAGTAGAAGGAGATGCTGCTGATACATCTGTAGCTGTGTTTTCAACTCTTCCAAATAATCTAACAGAGCTTCTAAATTGTTTTTGATCTGGTCCTACTTCACTTAAATCTCTAGGAACTTTATTTATATTATCATTTAATAATGAAGCAAATGAAGTACTACCCAATTCTAATGTTTGATCTTCAGGATATGAAGCCATTATACCAGGTAAATAAACATTATAATATTCTTGTTCGGTTTGTTTTACTACAATTTTATATGAATACCAACCTAATGGGTTATAATTCGCGCTAGTAACATCTCCATTATATAATCCTGGCCAACCAGTTAAATAGTTAGGATTAGAAGGAGAAATTGCTTCGTTAAATAAAACCTTGATAGAATCTCCTGGCCAATCTTCTTTTTCTACTGAAGCTGTATTATAACCTGAATAAATTGTATCTCCTACAAATGAAGAACCACCAAGTGTCGCAACTGTTTCATTATTAGATAATACTACGGTTGATTGTCTTCCAAATTTATCTGATAATATTACTCCAACTTGGTAATTTCTATTTTGTTTAAGAGTAGAATTAGGATATTCTACTTTACTTACAGTTTGGGTGTCAGGACCTACAGCGGTGAAAACTAAATTAGCAGGATTAGGTAAAGTAACGATTTTATCAAAAGTAATAGTAGTTGATAAATTACCACCAGTTACTGAAGTGTTAGCTGGTATTGTAACCCCACCTGTAGCGCTGGTAACAACACTTCCTACTTGTATAGTACCAGTAACGGTTCCAATTGTAATAGATGTTCCTGCAGCAATATCAGTTCCTGCAGTAGAACTTATAGCTGTTCCATCTTTTAAATCAAAATCATCTTTAGGACTAGCAGCTACATTATAATTTAGAGAAGCTGGTGGCGTGTGTTTGTTTTGGAAGTTACCATAAATAACCCTATTACCTGAAACTTCTTGAGCCAATGCTCTTACAGGAACAACATCATAAACTCTTATTAACTCATCACTAGGTAAGGTTTTATAAGGTTTTTTAGATAAATAAGTATAATCATAAACTGAATTAGCTCCCGCTGTTGAAGAAATATCTGAAATTGTAATAGTATCTATTACTTTAACTGATAAAGCATCAGATTCTTTATAAAGAATATCCATTTCTAAAACTTTAAAACTAGATTCTAATGAGTTTCCAGCACTTGGAAGAGGTATTCTTAATTTAATATCATCTACTTTATTTTCCATGAAAGAAACTATAGTACTTCTATAAGTAGCTGTTTGATCATCTTTAGGGGTGACACCTGTGTCTTGTACCCACATAAAATACCCATCTTGTTTTGGAATAAAAGCTTCTTGAGTAAATGGAGCCATAATAGAATATTCTCCATCTTCAAATTTAAATCTATAACTAAATCTTACAAATTTATCTTCTAAATAATCTTCATCTCCAGCATAAGAACCGTTATAATAAGGATTAGGATTAAATACTAACATTTGCCCATCTGTAACTGTAACAGAACCTGATAGAACTACTGTATCACTTCCGTTATAACTAGTTACTGTTTTTGTGGTATCTGTTAATGTATACGGTGGAGCAGCACTTCTTAAACTTACTGGTACTCCTGTTGCTCCATAATCCCCTGAATTAGTTACTATATCTCCTACCACACTACTTGCGGTAATAGTAATAGTAGCACTAGTTTGTCCTCCATCAGCTAAAGCAGTACCACCATTAGGAAGATAATAACTAGTTACATCTTTCATAGTAGTTTCATATGGTACAGTAGCAGCAGATCCAGCACTTTCTTGCCATAGATACATAGGTTCATAAGGATTATACTTAGCCACAGATATTTGTTCTTCAGTAGTATAATGAGTAATTCCAGATGTTTCTGCTGTAGCTACATTTACAACTCTAGGTTGGTTTCTATTATCTGTCCAAAATAACAAATTTTCTAATAAATTAACCCCAGTTATAGGATTCGTTTTAGAAAAATTTAAGAATGCACCTTGTACTAATATAGTAGCAGTTTCTGTATTTGCGTTATATTTTATTATATAGTTATGACCAGTAGTGGAATAAGTATAATTTTGTGGAGTTGGATCGTTATAATCAGTTAAAAATAAATAAGCTGCATTATCTGATTCATTTGTTACATATCCAATACATTTAAATTCATAATCATCTCCTGTTAAAGTATCAAAATCTACTACAGCTATATTACCTAAGACGTTTTCTAATGACCCTACATTAGGACCTTCAGACTTACTTACTTGTACGTTTGTAGCGTCTCTATACTCCCCATTTTGCATTAAACGAGCGTCTAGGTCTTTATTTAGTTTACTTTTTATAAAACTATTAATGCTTTTTGCCATTAAATTTTAGTGTTTAATCCACTTAGATTTTCCTCTCATAACCTGTATGAATTCTCCAAGTTTAATATTAGATAATCTTATTTTTGCATTTCTTAATGCTGCGTATCTATCTTTTTTATATCTCATTACAATTCCTTCTGGTACACTTGCTCTAGTAGCTAGTATATTATAAGAAATACTTTTATACATAGCATCTTCTGCCATTTTAGGAACTCTAGTATCTAAATCATATGCTAAACCATCAGATAGATATTCTAATACTATAAGTTTATCAACTAAATTACTAGAAAAAGTAAATTTACCTTCTCTTTCATTTATACCAAACCAACCATTACGATTAGCATATTTAGTATCTAATCCATATAATCTTCCCCAATCCCATGGTCCATTTAATCCATAAACTGACACAGCATATTCATACCAACTATCCCATTGATTCCATGTACCATTTAATAATCTAACATTAGCATCTTTCCATCTTTCTTCAGTAAGAGAGGTTCCTTCTAAATCTTCTCCAAAATTATCTTGAGTTGGGATACCAGTGTTGTCTTGTAAAGGAGTAGAGTATGGATTAGTAGTTAATTCATTAACTGGATATATTCTACGTTTAACACCTAGTTGATCTATCCATGATAAGTCTACATAATTAACATAATCTTGTGGAATAACCAAAGATAAACTTTCTGGAATATTTAATTCTTGAGATTTAATACTTTTTAAAGTATCATAACTAAATTCTTGCAGTGATCTTTTAGCCCAAAAAACTACATCAGATTTTTTTACTGTTTGTATTAATTTTCCATCTCCTACATATCCAACCATATAGTTATCAATTATATCTCCTAATTTAATATATTGATAACCTCCATAATTATCTTCTACAGCTTGCCCAATAGCTTCTTCAGCTGGAGTATTAGCATACATCCCTCCATCTAATATTTTTAATTGTACAATTATATATAAGTTATTGGCAGGACTAGGACATCCTGCACAAGCTCCCAATGTTATAGTATTTCCAGCTACAGAATATTCCGTTACATATTCACTCCAACTTCCAGGAAAACCCGTACTACTAGTATATATTTTAAAGTTGTTTAAAGCATAATCTTCTTCGTTAGGATCCCAACTACCATAAACTAAGTTAGTATTAAACGTAGTTGTCATTGTAAGTGCGCCACCCGTGCCTCTAAAGCCTTGTGAGCCTTGATAATATTGTTGATTAGTTTCCGTTATTTTTGACATGTTTTATTAAGATTTTTCGTTTGCTTCTACTTTTTGTGCTTCAGCTGATGCTGATTGTATAATAGTAGGATCATTTATTACAACTCCTGCATATTTTAATACACCTATAATAAGATTTGTTTGTTCTGACACATCTAGTTCAAAATTAGTAGAAGTAGTTGAATTATAAACATATTGCCCTAAAGTTCCTATAGTAAATCCCCAAACTGGTAGAGTAGGTTTAACTACACAATTTGCAGATACACTGTCTGGTTTAGGAGATATTTTTATTACTATCTCTGGCGAAGTCGCAGGAGCTATAGTTGCATGAGTTAAATAAGCCAAAGGATATTGACTTGTTGGACTGGTTAGTTTAGATTGTGTTATAGTAGTATAATCTTTTTTCCCTACTAACTCAGTTATAGAATCATATTGAGGACTAGTTGTGGTATATTGAGAAATAATTTCACCCACATTATATAAGGTTCCAGCTCCATTATAAACCCAACCAGTATTAGCTAAGTTATAAGCAAAAGCTTTATCTCCTTCAAATGGATACAGTTTGTAAGCGTTGTTTTTAAACATATTAAAAAACTCTGTATCATTTTGTGTGTTTTGTTGATTCTGACGATTTAATTGATTACCATCGGGAAAATATGATAAGAATATTTCCTCTTGCACTTGTGCAGCTAAGCTGTTAAACTCAGCGGGTGGAATGTAACCTCTTTGTTCCTTGTTTAATATGTACAAGACTGTTGTATATACTGTATTTATATTTACCGCCATTATATTTTTTTTATTATAATACAGAGGTGACGTAGTGTCACCCCTATATTATTACTTGTTATTTAAGTTGTTTCTCTATAGATTTATAGATTTCTACACCTTCATCAGTTTTTAAGAAAGCTGCAAATGCAGAGTAAGGATTTTCATCAAACGGTACATTCATTAGTTTTCTATCATTAGATCCCCATGTAAACGTTCTTTGATCTTGAGATAGCTTTATAATTCCAATTTCTGAAGCTCTAATAGCTACATTTCTTAATTGAACATTATCATCTTTTGCTAAAGTTATAAATAATTGAGGTTTATTTTTAGCAAACATTAATATATCTCTTTTTATTTCTTTAGAACTCATAGAAGAAACTACGGATCCTTTTTCTACTCTTAAAATTGCTTCCGCATGATCTATATCCATTGTTTTAGCTGCGTTTAAAGCGTCTATTTCTAAATGTAACCCTTCTAAATCATCTTTAGCTTCAGTTACTGCACTAAATTCAGCGTATATTCTATCTTTTAACGGATGATATAAAGATAATAATTTCTGTAAAGCTTGATTATTTCTTTCTACCCTTAATGTTCCATCTCTAAATATGATATGTCCCATTGTACACTCTCCTTTTTGTTCATCTACTAAAGGAGATGATTGATTAGTTGCATATCTAATTTCTCTTTGTTTCCCTGTTTTCGCATCAAAATACAATAAAGCATGTTTTTTTGTATGCTTTCCTGGTATAGTTAATGTTAAAGGAGTTTTATCCCCTTTAAGATAGTAAATTCTATCTTTTATTTCCCAACCTTTTTCTAAAGGAGAAACAAGTTTTTCTTTTTTTACTTTTGGTTTTTCTACCATTGCTACTGTTTCTTCAACAACAGCTTTTTCATTTTTTGCCATAATATAATATAATTAAATAGTTTATAAAAATAATAATTATCCCCGCCCTAAGACAGGGATAGTTATTAATATTGAATCATTTAGATTCCTTTGAATAATACAAAGTTGTTAGCAGCTTGAGTTACTAAACATCTTTCTGAAAGGAAGTTAACTTCCATTGCATCAAGAGTAGATGTAAATGCACCACCAGCAGAACCAGTTAACCAAGATTTCATTCTTCTATCATCAGCTTCAGACGCTCTATATCTTACATGTAAGAAAGGTCTTCTAATGTTAGTTCCTAAAATTTGATCATAAACTGTACTTGTTCCAGCAGGTACTAATACACCTTCAATTGAATTAACACCAACGATACCACCTCTTGTAGAAGCGTCGTTT
>Ga0208299_1003329_pt1 | contig 10159 bp, 14 predicted proteins | sample 15_taG_FD_184089 | JGI IMG/M metagenome (GOLD analysis project Ga0208299, IMG submission 184089) | Marine viral communities from the Subarctic Pacific Ocean - 15_ETSP_OMZ_AT15312 metaG (SPAdes) (version 2) | ecosystem: Environmental > Aquatic > Marine > Oceanic | place: Pacific Ocean | collected...
ACTGGAATTACAAGCACCTCGGGTGATATAGAATGTTCGGCGGGGGACATCAGAGCTCCCTCAGGCGGATTTAGTTGTGGCAGCTCTTCATTATTGAACAGATTACGATACAATACAGATTACGGAATGTACCTCGGTAATCCTACAAGTTATTTGAATCCATATCAATTGAGTGGCTTTGGTATTTGGAACCCTGTTACTATTCCTGCTGGGTATTATAATTGTGTTCTTTTTTGCAAAGGTAATCCCACTCAAACACAGTATCAATTTGAGTTCACTACAAGTTATTTGGATGTATTGAAAGATTACACAATTAAAGTTCATCTGCAACCAGCATACGACCCAACTTCTTCAAATAATACAGGCGTTCAAGAAGTAAGAATTGGGTATATGTCCCCTAACTCATATCAGTTTAAAGTGCAAGTAGATTCATCTGTGGCTTACGCTACTAATCAGATTCTAAAGTTTTCATTTCATTTGGAATACTCTCCCAGTCCGTGAAAAAAATAAATAAATTAATAAAATAATATTTCATCAATATAAAACATGAATACATTTACAAAAGTTCTGATTTATATTGGTTTAATACTCACTTTGTGTAATCAAATATCAGCTATGCGACCTATTCTTAAAGATAAGGAACTGCCTCCATACGAGGCGAGACTTGAACCAGACGACGAATTGATTATTACAAACTCCACAAATGTAAATACTTCATCAGTCTGGGCAGAAAATCAATTTAGTGATTTTGAAAAAAGTTCAGCAGGAATGATTGGTATGGCTCTCCTCCCACTTCTTTTTAAAGTTTAGTATAATAAATTATAATCTAATATTAAAAAACAAATATGTGCTGTGGTGGTAAATGTGGAAAAAAAGGTCAGAGCGGCTGTTGGATACAAAAGGCTTTAGCTACGCATGGGGTGAAGCATCATCCGAGGGGGGAAGGAACGCTCACAGAAAGTGCTAAACAGCATGGTATGTCTGTGAAAGCATTTGCTGCTGAAGTGGATAGACATCCCGATAAGTTTCAAAAAATTACTCACCAGAGAGTTAATATGTATCATAATTTAATGAAAAGTAAAAAGTAAAGAAATCCCAAAAATAATAAATAGTTAATTTAAAAAAACAATCATGGCTGCTCTCGGTAATACTGCTATATGTGATACTCTCATCGCTCAACATACAGACATCCCCTTTTCAGGAACAGGGGCTATGCATACACATATTACTTTTGCTGATAATGGCAAAAATCTTCCAACCAAAGGACTTTTTCTCGTTACTACAGTTGGGGGTGCTACTACGATGACCCTTCCAGATGGTGTAAATCAGGGCGATGTAGTGGAAATTATCTATTATCACTCAGGGGGCAATACTTTCGATCTCAATGTTCCAAATCTTCATGGAGCGAATAAAACAATCTCCGTCGGTACAGCATCGGGTCAATACTATAAACTTGTATGGATTGATACATGGTTCGGTTGGTGTTTGACTGCTCGTGAATCAAGTTCAGATGCTACTGCTACTACTGTCGAGTTTTTGCCAGCAATTGCGTAAATAATATTTTGTATAACATAATAAACACAAAATGGTTTGGTATGACGAGTTCGGATCTGTTTTTTGGATTACACTTTCAGGAGCAACATTTGGATTCTTAGGCGTGTGCTTACAGGCAATATTGAAATCTCGGTGTAAGAGCTTTAAATGTTGCGGAGTTGAATGTGAGCGAGATGTTGCCCAAGCGGGATGCGAGCCTACTTTAGATTTATCAATATTAGAAAGAGGAAGACTTCCAACAAGCCATCCATTATCACCGCCTAAACCACTTTCAATCAATAAATAATATTGTTATATTATAAATGGATACTAAAGAATATATAAATAGCAAAATTGAATGTTGCGTATGTTCGAAAAACTACGCAAAAAATTACATTTTGGTTCATTTAACCAAACAACATTCAAATATATACGGAACTCCTGAATGGGAGGCTTCCAGATATGCTAAAAAGTTCATAGCAATCAAAGAAGCACATAAAAAATCATGGGGGATTTTATAAATCATCAAAAAATTGGGGGTTCATTTCTTCTTTAAAATCTTTGTTCCATTTTATAAAACTCACGCAGTTTTTGTTTGACCCATCAATTTTCTTTTGTTTCACTTGAAATCCAATACAGGTTAATCGTTTAGCAAATCTCCCCTTATCTAATTTATTCATAGACCACGAATTATGGGCATACAACAATTCAGCTGAACTAATTCTGTCTTTGTCGTCATTAGTCGCAATCACGGCTTCTTCCATAAATGTTTTGACACTATCAATATCCTTTTTATATTCGTTGATACTATTAACTATATCTTTAGGTTCTTTTAGACCTTCAGATTTATATAGTTTATAATATTTTACTAAAAAGTGAAAAAAATCCATATTAATTTCTTCTAATTTATCTTTTAGGTTAATATCTATTTGTTTTTCAATTCCAGATGTGGGATTAACAACATCCACATATTTATATGGGAAATTAACAACCACCAATCGCTGAAGCAAGCCAAAGTCGCATTCTGTAAATTGAGGCAAATGATTAGTCTGGATAATTGGTTTAAATGTTGGTTTAAACTCGTGCGATTTACTTTCATATAGGTTTCTGCCTTTTAGCGGGTCTCCGCCCGATAATGATTTAAACTTGCTGGTTAAATACTTTGTTGTCCCTTCAGGCTCGTGCGTCATGGTCATTCGGCTATTTTCTAAATCCACAATTTCGGGATGAGCCTGATTTGAATGTTTATCAGCAATTGTAAAAAAGTTATTATTCAGATTGGCATAATAATCACCAAGGCACTTCCTAAGCATAGTGTCAGTCGTGCCTTTCCCATTTCGACCGCTCCCAACCCAGAAATAGATTTTTTCTTCTTTGTTCCCGCCTTCCAAAATACTGCCTAAATGCTTTTTAAAATAATGGGCAGTTTCTGGAGTTTTGAAATATCCATCAAATAGGTCTTCTAAAGTTTGTTGGTTTTTTCCTTCAGACTGCTCGTAATCATATCCCGTTGTCATGCTGACTTTATCAGCTACTTCGCCTTTACGAAATGTTAATGTTTCTAAATCAAAGACACCATTTTTAAATCCAATTAGTTTCTGATTTTTATCCAGATTTTCCAATAGGCTTCTATCTATAAACTCCTGTTTAGCTTCATCCACGCACGAGACTTTGAACGAATTGCCTTCTAATGAACTATTGGCTTTCCATAATATTTTGCGTTTATTTTCATCTGATGTATTTTCAATTACATTATATATAAATGATTGAATATAATTTCTTATATCTTTGCTTATAATTGTAATAGCATCCTTTTCTAACTTATTGTAAATGCCACCTTCCGTCAATTCAAACCAATAACCCGACGAATAGACATATTTATCGCCGAAAGCTTCATAAAATATTTTGGCGACTGTTGAATGCGTAATTGAATTGCCCGATTGTAAAAACTTATCTATTTCTGATTTTTGTGTTTCGGTCTGAAGTTTGATTTTTATGGTCTCCCATTTGTTGATATTGCTTTCTTTAGCATAATAGCAAATAGTGCCAAAACCAAGTTGTTCCAATTCTTTTCTGTTAAAATCACGCCAGAGCCGATCCACACCCCCATAATTTTTTGATCGGCGGGAGAATGTATCAAATACTTCCATGTCGTATCCGCAATTGTAGAGACACGCTCCGATCCGTATCCAGCTATTGAAATTGTCAATATATTCTGTATCGATTATATCTAATAATTCATAGATTGTATCAGTTTTTAAGAAGCTTTTATTATCATTTGATTTGGTCTGATTTGGGAGCGGGACAGTCATCTCTTGTAAATCTTTATCAGCATTATACACTTTGAAATCCATCGCCGCATAACTAACCTGTCCGTTCAATAAATCTATTCCCTTGTCAATTTCTGGTATTTGAACTCGTGCCCCATGCTGTTCTTTATCTTTTAAAAATGTAAAATAATGCGGTAATCCTTTTCTTACTGACTTGAAATAGGGTAATGTGTCTTGAAGTTGCTTAGTTTTTTCGTGTGCTTCTGGTGTATCAATATCTAATTGAGCAACATGTTTAGTGTCTATCCAAATAGTATCGGACTTATAGTTTTCTTGTCTGAACTTAATTAGTTCTTGATTATCAAAATCCTTATTGTATTTAGGCATAGTGCCATCTGGGTAAGGTTTCAGTTTCTTTTGTCCATTAACTATATCCATATATACTGGGAACCACGGAATGTTTTTGGATTTGAGATATTCGATCCCCGAACTCATCTTTATATATATATATACAAAATAAAATATTTTTAAGTATTTTACGAAAATGATTTAATCCTTAAAAATATTTTAACTTCTCCTGATGTTTTTTCTCCTGAAAGTTTTTTAATCCTCCTGAAGATTTTGATTTTGATTTTGGTTGTATTCTAAAATTGCGGAATTAATTTCTTCCTGTGTAATTTGGTTTCTTTCAATTGTGGTTTCTTTAGGTATTCTCCCTGTATTTTTGATGTTCCTTATTGTTTGTTTCTTTAGTTTTTCGGATCGGTTTTTCCTATAGTTTTCTCTCGCCCAAATGGGAGATTTATAAACCTTGGGCTGGGGTTCTAAAGGTTCAACATCCATGTCTTTCACTCGGTCTGGGGCATATTCGCCGTGTAATGCCTTGCTGGCTCTCACATATGCTGTATATGCGTCTTCTATTTTTTCAAAATAGCCTAAATGTCTTCGCTTTTCCCCTGCTTTGATATAGGACATATACTTCTGCGTGGGCTTATAGAAATGGACACCCGTATAGCCAGTCGCAGAGTTCTTATATATATTTTTGTTATATGCGTTCTGTTGGGGGGTTACTATGCGTAAGTTCTGTCTGCGATTATCTAATGGGTCATGATTGATATGGTCAATCTGAACATCCTTATTATCAACAATTCCCATGATTATCCTATGTATCCCTGTATTGTTCTGAATAGCATATCCTCTGTTAGATAAATATAAAGTTTTCCCTTTTAGGTATTTATCATAGTCGTCTTGGTCTATCTGGATCTTAACATTATCTTTAAATGCTTTGGTGGATTTTGAAAAGTCAGCAAACATTTTTTATATTACTATAAGAAAATAAAATATTTTTGAGGATTTGAACATTTTGTGCTGTCCTGAGGATTTTTGTTTTTTTGAGAAAGTCCATAAAGTCCATCGTCTCCCTCAAACTTTTCTATATTGTATATTTCCTATAGGAGGTTTGAGCAACGCAATGGACTTTTAGCCTTTTTTAAATTATTTATTTTTCATAATACAAATCATGAGAGGTTTAATATAACCTATAGATTTCTTTAATTCTTCTTCTGTTTCTTGACTTCCGTCGTCTTTTCCAAACCTAAACCCTCTATTTGGCTTCTCTAAAAATCTAATTTCAACATTATCTTTTTTATAAAAGTATTGATGGAAGTATCGTGTATGAGTTGATGCTGGTAATAAAAATACAAAAGTTCCTTTGGATTTACTTGCTTTCTCAACAAACTTTCCAATCTTACTATCAAATAAAGGGTGTACGTAGGCGACCTCCCCGTCCCAATTATGATTTAAAGCAGAATTATCAATAGTATAATATTTATCAACTAAATGGTTGTCATCTGAAGCACATGCGTCTAAAGTAAAATCAAACTCTTTTTTTAATTTTTTCCATATATCTTTAGGTGTTCGTAAATACTTCATAGTTTTAGAACATGTAAAACTCAAAGTATTTTTAGCGATTGTTCTGGTGTCTTCCATTTTTTATATATACAATAGAAAAAAGAAAAAGTTTAAAAAGAATTATCATTCCAGCTAAATATGGAATTATCCTCTTTTCCTATTTTAACCCAGACATATCGCCCGTACCATCGTTTATCATTAACAACATGAAATGACTGTATAAACCAGCCTTTGGTTCTCATTTCATTTAATCTGTTAGGTGTGAATACATTTAGACTTGCTATATTTATTAACCAGTAGATTTGTCTATTTGTAATTTCCATACTTTTTTGCATAAATGACCAAAATAACTTACGAGGAACGAAAGGTGGATTGGATAGACAAATATCAACTTTTCCTTGATATTCTAAAAAATCTCTGTCCTGGTTAATTTCACACCATTCTTTAATTACATTATCGGGCAAATTATTATAAAATGCCCCGTCTCCCCGACAGGGTTCTATAACAATATCTCCGTCTTTGAAATCTATTAGCCCAATAAGATACTTTGCCATTTCGGGCTTGGTCATAACTATTGTTGGGTCTTTTTCAACTTGTTTAGCCAGTTCGTCATTGTCATTACTTTTATATTCCCAAACTTTATTTGACATTTTTATATATACAATAGAAAAAGAAAATTAATATTATATAGTATTCCAAGTTTGACAAGAGAGCATATATAATGTATCTTCGGACAACTTTTTACACTCACAATTATTCAGATAATGTTCCTTCATCCACTTAAATCTGATTTTGTATTGCTCTCGCTTGTTTCTCACAATCCAATTAAAATAATTTTTCAGTTCGTTTGTCTCCTCTTTTGATAATTTGTAAGTCAATATGTCTCGGGTCAATTGTCTAAAATCTTTATAGTTGTAAAGCTTATTGAACTCCACATGGTCTTCAAGATCCTCAACAACATATTCTAATTTTTCTTCATCCATCGGGGGTATATATATATATATTATAACTTAATCCTTTAATCCTCTTACATATGATAATTGTGTGGCGGAACTATGGAGCATTTTTTCTTTTAGGGCTTCTCTTTTGGCTGGGTCTTTTATATTTTCGCCCGCCAGTTCCTCACTAATTTTAGCATGGCGGATTTCGTTAATTCCTGTGTGTGCCTTTTTGAAGATACTTCTCATTTTCTTACTAAAAACTTTCTCTCTGGGGTTGGCTTTCAGAGACTTTTTTAGAAGTTCCATAAAATGTTTAGACAATTTGTAATCCATAATTGGTTTATATTTTTTATTAGTTTTTTTGAAATCTTTTAGGGTTATAGTGCCCTCTTCCAAATCAATATGGTTCGGGTCAGATGTATCAAATGTCAAATCATCAAAATCGTTTCTTGGCGTAATCTGGTCATACAAGTTAATCATAAGTACTTCTTCTGACCAATCTGGGTTGTCTTTTTCAATTCTTTCTTTTATTGATGTAAAAGAAGGTGTTTCCTCGGTCAATTGTTTTTGGATGTTGGAACTATCTTTTGCCTCTTTCAGCGTATCCCATGCTTCTTTGTATTTATCACGAGGCACAGCTTTCGCTAATGTTGGGTTAGTATCAATTACATTTAAAACTGCTGTCATGTAGGTATGTTTAGTATTGATAGAAGCGTCTTCTCCTTTTGGGTTTTTCAGCTTATTGATATAGTCTATTATTTTAGACGGGTCATTTAAACACTTGACCATATCTTCGTCGGCACAATCAATCCCGTTAATAATCCGTCTGAAGTTGGTGTAGTGTCCTTCTGCTGTTCTTGGTGCGATTTTATTTTCTTCTGCTAATTTATTATATAAATCATGAATAGACTGGAGTGTAATGACCGCTTCTGGTTGTTGTTGTTTTTTCTTGCGTGGAGACTTTATCTTGATTGGGTCTAAACCAACTTCGCCCCGCATTTCATTAATCATGTCTTCTGTGATTTCAAACTTTTCAAGGGATGCCATCTGTGGGATTTTTCCGTCCAATATCCTACTGATAATTCTTTTTTTTAATACTTCGTCCTTATGGCTTTCATAATGTTTTTTCACGGCATCCAGGCTTTTTTTCGGATCTTTGTAAGGCATAGTTGTTTATATACTATAGAAAATATTTTAATCCTTAAGTATTTTTTCTAATCCCTTTTTAATTTCCTGAATATTATCATCAATTCTGTCTAAACATTCCTTTTCTTTTATTGTAAATCCAATAACTTTATTTATTTTTGTCTGTCCTGAAGAATTATATCTCGGCTGGAACATTTCCAAATCTTCTTTGCTCATATAACTTCCCATTTTTATAATTTACTACAACATAATAAACTTATCAAAACGGGAACGAAACATACTCGGATGCTCTGGTATTTTCCTGTGTAAATCCACAAACAAGAACGGATGCTCACCATCGTCCATAGCAAAATTGTATGCTTTCATTAGGTCCTCTTTACTACATTCCCCTGAAAACTCTGAACTAATTTGTTCCAATTCTTTTTCGTCCTTACTTCTGAAAAAAATAGCATTCGTGAAATTATTACGGATACTGCGGGGAATTGACCCGCCCTGACAGCGGAAGGTTTGAGCATTGAAAAAGACGCTACAACCAATGCTCGGGCGGTCATCTTCAAATGCCCCAAGATGCCTATGTCTTAAACAAAAATTGACCATTTTGCGACCTGTTAAAATTGGCGAGGCTAATGCGTCATCGACCCATAGACCGATAAATGGGTTCTTGCCGTGCCATTTATGTTGCGGTGGTACGAATTGACCTTTCATTCTATCGTAAAACATGAGTAAAAGTTCATCTGGAATATTGGAGACATTATCAGCCATCATTTTCATAAACTTTTTATACTCTTTCATCTGATTCATCCAAATAACTAATTCATCTCTTTCTTCGTTAATTTTTTCTGTTATTTTAGTCATAATATCTTTGTCTTCTAAATCTGAATAAATATCATCAGGATTTATATTATCAAATTGGTTCATCAATTCTGAATTACTTTCAAAAGTTGGCGATATAATAAATAATCTATCAAACTTTAGGTTTTTAATTAGGTGCGTGGTTGCGACGCCTTTGCCTGCTCCTCTTTTTCCGAAAACCCCTGTAAGCATGTGAGCTTTAGGCATCGCAGGGTCAGTTGAATAATGAAACGCTTTCCCCTTCGGGGGCTGTATCTCCATGCCTTTTGCTTTAATAAACTTTGTCATTTTACAATTAATTAATATTAAATATTAAACATCTTCTGATAAAGATGCTCGTGTTGAGGACGAACATATTTTCTCTGTTGTTGTTTTGGTGGTGCTGGCTGTGGTGCGGGCTGTGGCTCTGGCTCTTCATGATAAACAATTTTAGGTGCTTTTTTCTTTTTTTGTTTAACATACACGATTTCCTGTTCTTCTTCACTATCTGATTCTTCCACCACAACAACTTTTTTCTTTGGTGCTTTTTTCTTTTTAGGTTTTAGATCATTATTAGGGATGCTTAATTGAGATGGAGTTGGTTCAACTTCTTCTTCAACTTCTTCTGGGACTTCAACTTCTTCTTTTCCTTTCAATTTATTCATTCGTTCTGTAATATTTTTCTTTTTTTCTTCTTTTTCTTTTTCTTTTTCTAATTTTAAGACCTCCCGTTCCTGTGCTTTAAGTTTAGCATTCTCGGCTCTCACGATTTTTGCTTTCTCTCTCGCTTGGGCGAGGATTTGAAGCTGGGCAGGAGACCTCATTTGAAGGTTAGGATTTTTGTTGTCAGACATCTTTTTATTATATACTGAAGAAAATAATTTTTCATTTTTCTTAAGGTTTGTTAAGATTTATAAAAATGTAATATCATTATCTAATTTAATTTTCCAACAATAATAAAAGCAATCAAAACTTGGTGATTTTTTAGTTTCATCAATTTTTCCATCAACTAATTTTTTAAACTTAATTCTTCCTTTAGGAATAATAATTTGAATATTGTTTTTAAACTTTTCTAATTTTTGAAAATATTTAGTGCATATTTTAGAGCAGGGCAAGATAAGGATAAAAGGTTTATCTAAATTATGTAGTCTTTCCAGAATGTTTGGCAATAAATCTCGTGAGTAAGGTGGATTGCTTACAATAATATCACCTTTATCATTTTTAAAAAAATCAATAGGTTCATGGATAATATCAAATCCTAATTCTTTTAAATATTGTCCTGATGTTCCATTTCCATAAAATGCTTCCCATATTTTTTTATCATTCGGGATATATTTTTTAATATCTTCCCATGCCGATTTAGGTGTCATCCAATCATCATATTCTGTAAATATATTATTATTAAATGATGCCATGCTTTTATTATATTATATACTATTTTATTCTTTAAGTTTGTAATTTTGTTTTAATCCCTGAAAAGTCCATAAAGTCCATTAGCTCCCTCAAACTTTTCATATATTGTATTTT
>Ga0208299_1003331_pt1 | contig 10158 bp, 14 predicted proteins | sample 15_taG_FD_184089 | JGI IMG/M metagenome (GOLD analysis project Ga0208299, IMG submission 184089) | Marine viral communities from the Subarctic Pacific Ocean - 15_ETSP_OMZ_AT15312 metaG (SPAdes) (version 2) | ecosystem: Environmental > Aquatic > Marine > Oceanic | place: Pacific Ocean | collected...
TTACCCTTACCCATAACAAGGTCTAAAGAATTGCTTCTTTATTTATTTTCCAAAAGTACTTTCTTCAACTACTATCGTAGGGTATTTTCAACATTTAGCTGAATACCAACTCACCACAAGTCTTGAAGCGGATCACCTTATGGGCTTCTAAAGGATACCCATTATTCAGTCAATCCCATACCGAGTTTGCAACTCTCAGTACTTCTCAAAATTCCAAAATTGTCAAAAAACTTCTTCCGTTATTTCAGCGGAATAATATAAATATAACGCTAAAATCCCAAAATACATTTTTTTTTATTTTTTTTGAGCGGGATTACAGAACTGCCCTGCACCCTCTTCGATGGTATCGAAGCGTATCTCTCTTGATACTTCTCCCGCAAATCTTATTTAGTTAGGATCATCTTCTTTTTTAGATTTCCCACCAAAAAGTCTACTGAAAAAACTACCTTTTTTAGCTTTAGTAGCTTCAGTTTTATCAACTGCAACTTTACCAGTCTCATGACTTTCCATCTTTTGACCAGCTGGTTTAGTTGGTTTAATTTTAGGTGTTACTGTATTTGCTTTTTGTTCAGCATCTACACCTATTGTTTTTGCGTCTTTACCTTTTACTTCATCAACCTCATCTTGTGCATATGCAAAAGATGCTGTTAATACTGTAAGAAAGGCAAATGTTTTCACTATACGATTCATTTTATTTTCCTTGTTTAGATTTATAATAGATATAAAGTAACATTTCCAAATACATTTTTTTTTATATTATGTGTTTTCAATCACTTTATCTATTGCTTTATATACCATTTGTGGTGTTATTTCTTTTGAACATTCAAATTCTTTATTTGTACCTCTATGTTCTGGACATACTCTCCAATCGCCTGTTTGTAAAAGTTGTGTCATATCATGACTATGCCAACAACCTGTACATATATTTTCATCTTTAGGATAAACGTGTACAGATTTATGTTGAAACTCAAACCACGGCTCACTAAATCCGTGTATCATAATACTCCACTTATTCATAGCCCAAGATAACCAAGACATTCCACTTGCCAATCCAATAAAAAATTCTGAGTGTTCTAATTCATTAATTCTAACATCTAACGGCTTACCTTGACTTTTAATTACTCCATTTGGTATTTTATTATCATAACCATCTCTACTCTCATCTTCATAAAAATCTATATCCAATACCTCATAACCCTTACTATGTAGATATTTTACCACATTATCCCAACCACCTGGTCTATTCCAATATTTTAATTGAGGGCCTCTTGAATGTGTTGCAATACAAACATATTTAGACTCCATTGGTCTACCATAATTTTTATAATGTAAATTTGGTCTTTTCTCTACAAACGGTAATCCTAAAATCTCTGAACAAGATTGTTGTAATGGAATCCATTGTCTACCATCAGGCCTCCTTATATCACCATTATCATATCCTATTTTATAACTAATTATACCTTCTGCTGTCAATGGTAATGTAAAACACAATTTTCCATCACCAAATGGTCTTATATATTCATCTTCTCTAAGAAATTCAATTTCAGGATAATTTGGTTTCAATAATGGAATCATTTTTTTATTAGGTATAAATAATTTTACTTTACAATTATTATCTACTCTAAACTGTTCCACATAAGGAAACCAGGCAAGAGTATCTCCAAGTCCCTTTGAGCAAAATATTATATATACTGTTTTTCCACGAATTGGATGAAACCTTTTCATTAAAACCTTTTATTTAAAATTCATCTCCATAGAATAACCAATATAACATCAAGGATAATAATCCTAAACATCCTAATATAAATAACCAACCCATATTAATGCCTCTTTGTTACCCGTCTACCACCAGAACTTGAGGAAGAACTTGATGAACCTCCTGAAGAACTTTTTGTACTTGATACATTCGAGCTATTATTGTAACCACCACTATTAGTATTACTATTAGTATTTGATTGTGTATTTCTTGTTCTTGTAACCGTTAAATTTGTTCCAGATGATTTACTATCTCTTGTCCACGTTCTTGTTTTTCTCTCACCTGATGCATATACATCTGAATATGGAATGTACATTGTATATCCACCTAAAACATATGAATCATATCCATTGTACCCAGCGTGATATCCATATCTATTATAGTAATCATATTTGTTATAATATCCATTACCATATTGACTACCAAATCCCATAAACCCACTAAACCTATTATACATTGTTAAATAAGCCAAACCTAATGATTGTCCTGCTCCGTCTTGTGCGTATGCACTTACATTAAGTCTTGGAACTGCTCTTGAATAAGTTTCATAGAATTGAAATTCTTCTTCTTGTTCTATCTCTGGTTCAGGATAAAACATAGCAAGTTGTGTATAACACCCCGATAGAGATAAACTCCCAAAGATGAATACACAACTCATTAATATGTTTTTAACTTTCGTTAATATGGAAATTTTAAAATCTATTAATCTCAACAATATGTTTTTAAATATATTCATCTGTTCGGCCTTTGACTGTTAAATGTATCTTGTTGTGGTGTATCTTGTATTGGATACGGATTAGATATTGTATAATCCCTCTGTTGCTTACCTTCACGATAACTATTTTTATAAGTAATCGTTTCCACTACAGAGTGTTTTGTACATTCCTTAGAGATTTCCTTTTTAGCTTGTAGAAAGAAAATTTCTTTATAATCCTTATCACTATAATGATGTAGTTTTAATTTATTGTCTAATAAATGTCCACCAGTAATGAAAAGTACTCCACTAAATAATAGTTCTAATATTCCAGGAATAATCACTTCTTATCTTCTCTAATCCAACCAGGTCTCTTCATTCCACCTTTACGGTCTTTCTTCATACCTTGTTGATATCCAACATAGTAAGCTACTCCACCAATAACAACTACACGAACTGCTGAACGCCAGAATCTCTTCCTTTGCATCTTTTTTCGTTTAGCCATCATCATTCGTTTATCACGTTTATCCACACCACGTTTCATTCCACCACGATTCCAATCTTTCTTACTGTGCTGTTTGGCTATAGTAGCAGTTCTATTTTCTCTCTGCTCTTGTTTAGTTATCTCTTTATCAGTTTCAGTTTGTTGTGCTAAAAGTGGTAAAGATAAAGCTAACATCATAAGTATTTTTTTCATACCCATTCTCCATTATCAATTATAAAATCAAAGACAAATACTCCTACTAAATAAATAGTATTAAAGATACGTTGTTTACGTATTTTTCTACGATTTATTTCTTTATGTAGGTTTTTTATAAATTTTTCTGTATCTATCATACTATATTAGACTCATTTTATACATTAAAGTTAAGTTTATAATATTTTAGTAAAGCTTTTGCCCAATATTCTTGACCTTTTTCATTTGTATGATATCCATCTGGACAAACAAATTCAGAATTATTTCTTACAGAATCAACCATACTAAAATATTTTGAATCAGTATAGAAAAATTTCTTATCTAAATGTGGAACTGAATCATGAAAATTTTCAACCTCATGTAAGGGTGTTTCATCACCTGAGAAATCAACAGGGCCTTCATTTACATAGTCCATATGATTAGTTGTAAGTGATTCTTTAGATATACTTGTATTAAAAAAAAGATGTTCCAACTTTTGATTACTAAAAAAATTTTGTAAAAGTAATACTAAATCATTATAACGTTCACGAATTACATAAGTATTTAAAAAATTTCTAGCATATAATATTTGTTGTTCGGCTGGCCATTTATAAATAGCATTACTCAAATTTCTATCATTTCCATCGTAAAAATGTATGTGATGACAATTTTGATATCCATTGTGAGACTCTAAAGGATTATTTTGCCAAAACATAAGTCTATTTCGAGCTGGTAATCCAATAAGAAACAACGTAGAACTAATTTTCTTAGGATTTTTCTTAATCCATTCAAGTGTCTTTGTTACAATAAAATCAATACTAGCTCCACTTTCAGATAAATTTATTAGTTGTGCACCAACCTCAGATGAAAATAAAACTCCCATATTTTGAGATTTTTTTGAATAATATTTTTCATCATACTCACAAAAACTACAACCACTTAATATAACATATTTAGGATTTTTCATTAAAGATACTCCAAAACTATTTTTTATCAGTATTCCAAGTTTTTACATCAATAATGGAATATATTCTTGTATGTATTTTAAATAATCCTGAATCATTAGTTAATAGTAATGTATTTCTGAATTCATTCCAATCCACCATAAATTTTTTATCCAATACACCATTATTCTTAGAACGAATAACTTCATTCAGTGCATTGATTGTATATAATGTATTAGATTGTTTCTTTCGATGTAATGATATAGTATCTTGTACGTTCTCCACGAAATCCTCACTATACTCAACATTATAAGTACAGATTAATTGATGTTCATCATCATTGTTTGCAAATACATAAACTTTATCATATAGGATATCATTACAAGAAACAATAATATCTACTGCTTCATTTAATCTATTTCTTTTTGTAAATGTACAAAGTAGTTGAGTTTTCATTATACTTCTTCTTCCTTCGAATTGTTATCTTCGATAGTTCCATCTCGTGTTATGTTTGTTTCTGGTCTTTCCCCATCACCTGTAAATGACAATTGACAACCACCACCAGACCTTCCTTTTGTTCTTCTACTTCTGAAAGTTATAGACCAATCATCTGGATTTCTTGTTCCTTTTGAAGTTTTGAATACTGGATCCCCATCTTTATCAAAATATTGTTTATTGTGTTCAGTTGATTCAAGTGTTTCATTGGTTCTAATGTTATTAGCGATTTCTATGGCTGATAACATTTCTGCTGGATTTATTTTTCCATTTCTTCTTAAATTCTTTGCGTTGTTTTTACCGATTAAATCAGATACTTGGTCATCTGAAACTACATCGGCCATTAATTTACCATACTTTTCATCAACCTCTTTCATTCTTTTTGCCAATAAACCATAGTAATCTGGTTTTGGCATATCACCCATATCATCTAATTCTTTTTTGATATTCTTTATTTCTTCGGCGTAATCTGCAGATATATTTGATATTTTCTTTTTATCCTCTGAACTAAAGGTATCTCCTAAATCTACTTCATCTAAAGTATCTGTTATAAATTTTTCTGTTTTTGCTGCAGTTTCTTTTTTGTCTTTACCGATAACCAAATCATCATTAACCAACATAGTATGACCTGGTTCTCCAATGTATTGACCTTGATTATTTCTTTTACTTTCATCTTGATGAATTTCACAAATTGTTTTTGAGTTTGCTGGACAACCATGTACTCTACCTTGCTTGTCATACTTACAACTAATCAATGCTACACTTTCTAATGCATTACCACCAGCTTTTATCTTATCTCCAACTGGAAATGTTCCTGATGATGGTAAATAAACTTCATCTCCTTTTGCTATTTCACTTTGATACAATGCCATTTCAGCTTGTTGTTTCATAATAGCACCTACCATATCAGAATCTGCATTGTTTAAATCAACCATTAGTTTATTATATGCTTTCAATATTGCATCTGATGCTTCTTGACTTGGAATATCATATTCATTATATATTCTATCTAATTCTTTTTTATGGTCTTTTAATGTCGTGGTAACTCTTGGGTCAATATTGTCTTTTGCTACTTCTTCTTCAACTGCCTTTATCGTCGCGTCTAAAGAAGGATTATCAAAAGATTGTCGTAAATATTCTTTTGAGTATTTACTACTTGGTACTTTAGGTTCTCCTTTCTCATCTTTCACTGCAAAAATACCTGTGTTGTTTTCTCTTATTTTATTTAATGGCGGTCTATTGTGCAGGTCTTGTAAATATTTATTTTTAAATGGATGTTTAACTACGTTCTTTTTACCTAAATCTGGTTTAGCTGCTGATGTTATTTTATCTTTAACACCCTTTACATTTACAACATCAAGTGGTTCTCCTCGAATTTTCTCTATTCTTTGAATCAAATCTTCTGATTTTGCTGTTCCTGCTTGTCCAGAGATAACTTTTCTTTCTCCACCTAATGCATTCAAATATGCTTTTCTTTTATTTGTTGCAGTTTTAGCATTAGTAGAAAGTTTCATATTTTCTATTAACCAATCTACTGCCTCTTTCTTTTGTTCGGGTGTAGCTTTATCATCATATATTACGTCTATTTTTTTGTTGGCTTCTCTACCTAATTCTTTTTGTTCATCGGTCAAGAACTTATTTCTTTCAATTCTGTCCTCAAAGTCTTTTACATTCTTATGTCTTTCTTCACCATCTTGTTTTTTAGGTTTATCATCTTTCTCAGTATCATCTTTCTTTTCGGGTTCACCTGTATCAGGATTACCCATATAATATTTTCCACCACGAGGGCCTACTTGAACTTTTGCACCAGCTGGTGGTTTACCTGTATAGTAAACTTTACCAACTTCTTTTATTAACTCTATACGAGCATCAATTGGCCAACCATATTCTTTCAACACATCATATAACTTTATCAAGTGTTGTTCATTAGTTAAATCAGGCATACCATCACTAACTCTAAAACTTAATTCGTTTAGTATTTTATTGATATCTGTAATCATTGGATTTCCTTACTCCAATTTATCACTTTTATAGGTAAATTATAACCCATAGCCACTCCTAACATTAATCTTGAATTACCACCTAATAAATATAAATTACCTTTACTATCCTTGACCACAAGTGGTGGTGGAAATTCTACTTTCTTTTTTAAACCATCTATAATTCTTTTATAATCCTTACCATAATCTTTAGCCAACTCAATAGCTCTTTCCATCTTATTCTCACTATCTAAAATCTCACCAACATCAGTATTCATAATACTTCTCAACTCATCCTCACTAAAAAATTCATAAGAAGATGTTTTTATCATACTTCTACCATCATCTCTATCTTTCCACATTTTTGGTAATTTTGATTTGGTATATTCGTTTTTGAAATACTCATCTATTTCATTTTCTATTTCAGTATGATTATATGCGCGAAAATATTTATAATGAGCAAGTTGCTCAAGTAAAATATCTTTTAGTGAATACAATTTAATCTCCGTAGATTATTGTAAGACCATCAGTTTCCAAAGTACCTGTTTTATATAAAGTTAATAATTCATCTTTACTGATATGTACAACCGTAGGTTTATCAAAATCATGAGGTGGAGCCAAAGGTGTTTCTTCGACTTTATGTTTTTCCATAACACCTTTTAAAGTAGGAAGCGATTCACCAAATTTTCTACCTGTATAACCAGGTGAATTTTCAGTTAAAATATTTTTTAATTTAATCATTTAGTTTCTCCGTAATATCAATCATTTCATGATAGTTATCACCCATAGTAGAAGTAGTTGGAAACTTACCATCACACTCCAAGAGTTTTTTTACTTTAGTTAAGTATTCTAAACCATCATTCTTATAGTCAAAATCAAATAAAAATGAATCATAATTATATAGAATCAATTTACTATTATAAGATTCTATTTCTGGCAATAAATTATTTATTATTTTTATATTATTTTCAGTTTCTAATAACTGAATCATATAATTAAATAATTTATTAGGATTCATATCTTGTAGATTTTTTCTTACAATCCTTCTATTATAAATATAAGATTCTATAAATTCCGACCCTTTATACACCTTCCAGAGCTCTTTTATATAGGAATTTACCTTACTAAAGAACGGATTTTCAATGATTTCTTCAGTAATTCCACCATATAAGTACTTAAATGTAAGTGCTTTACCATCATCATAACTCAATCCATATGTTTCTGCAAGATGGTCATGACCCGAACCGTTGGGAAAATCATAACCAATTATACTACCAATCAATCTTGGATGATATGCATCAAAGTCAAATTCAACCATCACACCACCATCAAATCTACTAATAAATTGTTTTCTACTTCCATCTGTTTTATTTAATGCTGCAAAGTTCATACCACCGAACCTATTACTTGGTCTACCTGTACTTGTGAATGGATTATACTCACTATAAACCATCTTGTCTGTGGTTTGTAAACCATTCTTTTCTATCTCATATAAAACTTCTAAGATTATTTCATCATTATCAATTCTAAAATCTTGTAAATTTATTCTAATCTCTTTCAAATATTCATAATGTTTTAATAATGGAATCACATCATTAACATTAGATTTATCATAATGTACTCTATTATAAAAATGATGTGCATTAGTTAAATGAGTATCAACCTCAAATGGAACATTATGTTTCAAGTAATATGAATAATTCAAATCTCTAATATCATTACTCTTTATAAAAGAATTGTGTTGATATGATTTTTTATCCAACACCCAAACAGTTTTATCGGTAATTATATTTTTAGGTTTCAATATACATTCACCGTGATTTATTGGCAGCATAAATTCCTCGTTATCTACATAGATGTAAACCAACGAGATTTTATTTTCTATAGAATGTAGATTCGTATCTGAATTTACCTGAAGAACAATACTGTCATTTTTTTGTATCAAAGTTTCCAAAAGATTCAGTTGTTCTTCGGTATGTATTATAACCATTATTTATATTTTCGTATTGTCTCGTGCCAAGGATTAAACCACTCTAATACCTCTTTTTGACTACGATAACAACCAAGTAATTCTCTTTTCTTCTCAATTACCTTTTCTTCTAATCTTTTACCTCTACTGAAACACCATAACTTCTCTGGTCTTAGATGTGCTAATATATCATGACACGCTCTATGTCGTGGGTGTCCATATTCACCATTAGTTCCGTGAGTTACAATTTTTTTATAATCTCTTTCTCTCAATACTCGTAACAATTCATATATAAGTTTCTCTCTATGATAATCTTCTCCACCCTTATATCCTGTCCAATGTTCGTATTCGTGGATACCAATAAGCCTCATACTATCTAAAAACTCTCTTCTTCTTATATCGTTGTGATACTCATCTAAAACTACTACTTTATATTCATCAGGGTGAGATAACAACTCAGCCCCACCAAACAAGGCCTCATCATCAGGGTGTGCTACAATCATTATCTTATCAATCACAATACAATACCTTTATATTTTTATGTTCTTGTAGATAGGAAGCAGGTATATCTGATGTTATATCACCATAACATGCTTTCTCTAATATATCTTTCTTGTGTTTACCATTAGCTAATAAATATATTTGTTTGGCTCTCATAATACTTTCTATTCCCATTGTGGTTGCCTGTTTGGGTACATCATCTATTGAATCAAAGAACCTCGAATTATCCTTGATAGTATTTTCTGTTAAATCAACCACGTGAGTTAGAGAATCTCTACTTGTTCCTGGTTCATTAAATGCTATATGTCCGTTAGTTCCTATTCCAAGTATTTGTATATCTATTCCACCACACGCATCGATAAGACTGTCATATGTATCTGATTGAGATTCTCCTGGAAAGAAACTTCTTTTAAATTTTACTTCATTAAATAAATGTTCATTCATAAAATAATAATAAGATTGTTTGTGTTTTGGTACACCATAACCCTTTTTACCCTTTAGTCTTGAATTAAATTCTGGTTCTAATCCCACATACTCATCAAGATTGAATGTACGTACTTCTGAAAAATCTACTGTACTTGATTTCAAATATTCATAAACACCCTTTGGTGTTGAACCTGTTGCAAGTCCTAACACTAACTTTGAATTTCTACTCACTTGATATTCTATGTCTATACCAACTTGTAAAGATAAATCTCTATAACTTTTACATTTAATTATTTCCAATATGTTTCACTCCAAAGTTTAGTTGTTTCTGGAAAAGTTTCTAACATAATATCTTTCAATACTTTAGCATATTGTTGTATTTCCCATTGAGCTGTGGGTTCATCTCTAAGTTCTATAAAGTTCATTACTGATTGAAATGAAGCTGTCCAATAAACTAAGGTGTATTGTGATAATGGTAATACGATACGAGCTTGTTCTTTAGCCATACCAGAATTGACCATTGTTTCGTATGCCATTTCTACTTGATTCATAAAAGTATTATATACTAAACTCATCCTTTTTTGTTGTAAATCATCTAACTCACCCTCTGATGCCTGTTTATTATCATCAGATTGTTTTCTCCATACTTCAGGATAATAATATTCTTGGACAGGAATGTATCTACCACTTATCTCATTCCAAGCATGGTCTTTAGTTA
>Ga0208299_1003332_pt1 | contig 10158 bp, 5 predicted proteins | sample 15_taG_FD_184089 | JGI IMG/M metagenome (GOLD analysis project Ga0208299, IMG submission 184089) | Marine viral communities from the Subarctic Pacific Ocean - 15_ETSP_OMZ_AT15312 metaG (SPAdes) (version 2) | ecosystem: Environmental > Aquatic > Marine > Oceanic | place: Pacific Ocean | collected...
CAAACAACCTATCAAACTCTGCCTCAGACAGTTCTTTTTCTGTCTCTTTATTGTATTCGGTACGATACCCCTCAAATAATATATTTCCTTCATCGTCTAATACATCTAACGATTCATCACGAATTTCAGTTACTCCGGCTTCATCAAGAGCGGAATACCACGCCTGTTTGGCTTGCTCGTTTAAGGAGATGGCTGCACTTTTCGCAGTTGTTGTAGAAGCGTTGTATGGCTCTACACTAACTATATCATTAGGAGATATACTTTCTTTTCTAATTAACCACTTCTTATCTTCTCGGGTCTTCCCTCTATTGGGGTCAAGATACAACTGGCTTCCATCATTGGTTACTTTTATTATAGATACAGCCCCAACCTCATCAGCCTTCCATCTAGCTCCAGACTTACCTATACCAGAATTAAGAAACTTGGCAAACGATCTTGCATCTTGTATGTTATCAGTCACATGAATAGAATCAGTAACACCTGGAGCGTATTCTAGTCCACCTCTATCTCTAGAAGATTTTATCCCTTCTTTTTTAATCTTAGCTACAAATGCTGTTGGGGTTACGTGATATAAAAACTCAGTAGGATTATTATAAGCTACTTCTGATAGAGTATCCTCCATCACTCTCTCTACAATCTCTACATCTTCCCCAAAGATATCCTTCAGTCTGCTTTTATAATTACTTGAATTTATTTCTTCTACTATTTTCTTGCCAGACTTTTTGGCCTCTTCCCCAGCTAATAGTGCTTCGTCATTTTTAGCAAAAATACGATCTAATCCTGGGTATTTAGTAAACAGATCACCCCATTCAGTAGGTGTAGTTTCTTCAAAATTAAAGTTAGGCTCTTTATCCTTTAAGTATTCTGTTATATCAGCTTCCATCCTCGCTTCATATTCTTTATCACCTATCGGTGTAACAGGGCCAGGAAGGTTATCTACATCAACCTCAATACGTTTTATTTTTTTAGGATCTATTACTTCAGTTGTTTTGGTTGTTAAATACTCAGGAGCAAATGCTCTTGTTCTTTCTACACCACTTACAGGCCCATCAAAAATAATCCTAAATGTTCCGTCCGCATATACTATTTTATCAGCAGACTCTGTGGAAGATCCTATTGCTAATCCTTCTTTTGCTATTCCCTCTAAATCATTTAATGTCTCTACGGAATGGGCAGTTTCAATGATAGAAGCAGCAGCCTTGGGAGTAGGCTCAGCCTTCTGAGCAGGTTGTGCAGTATCTGCTAGAACTGATGGGTCTTGAAACGCTTCTCCTTGTGGAGCTTCGTCTGCTAGTACAGATGGATCAGCCCCATATTCGCTACCTTCGGTAACAGGAACAGCAGGCTCTGCTTGAGTTGGCGCGCCAGAGGAACCGACTCCACCTTTAGGTGGGACTTCTTCAGTGGGAATTGTTTCGTCAGGAACCACGTCCTTCTGAGCAGTCTGCTCACCTTTAACTTTAAGGGTTGGCAGGCCTCGCTCTTTAAGGATAGCATTAATTCTTGCGATAGTAGCTATATTCTTATAAGCATTTACAGCGGCGGTTCCCCCAATACCATCCTGGATAGATGCTGTCTCAGCTTGCCTTCTTGTAATGAATTCTTCACCGCTTATCTGCCCAAGCATAAATGCGTCAATTAAATCATTTGCCATATTAATGGCTTGTTCTTTTAGATTAACAGCCTGTTCTTTTTCAAACTTCTTTCGCTCGTCTATTCTACTTTGAGCGGCAAGATTTGCTTTAGCCTCTCTACTCTGTCTAGCTTCTGCCGCCTCTTTCTGAGCCTGCAATCTAGCGGCCGGTGAAGAGTATACCCTTGTTCTCGTAGTACCACTTTCCCTAAGAACCCTTGTCCTGGCTTCTTCACCAGCTATATAGGCTTGTTCGTAATCGCCACCAGTCTCGTAAACAACTTCTTCATACGCTTCATTGTAAGCCTTATCAGCCGCATCTTCTATATCTTTTCTTTGTTTAGCGTATTTAGCCGCTTCAATATCTGGAGCAGTTATTAATATCTCTCCAAAAGTTAAAGAAACCTCTCCCTCAACAACTGGAGTAATGATAGGCTGTGTAGCTCTTTCAGCCTCTCTTTCCCTTGCTATACGTCTCTGTTCTCTCACTGTAGAGAAAGGAGCTCGACTACGGCTAGAATCTTTTGGAACAACAGGAAGACCCATTCGAGGATCTATCTCAAAGGATGGTGTATGCGGGGAGGGTTGGGATGCTGCACCTTCTTTGGGCGCTACCGGTAACCCAGGAACTTCTCCTGGATATGGTCTTTCAAGCGGGGGGATGGCATCAAGCTGTTCTTGAGTGGCGGATGGGCCTATCTGTACTACACCTGGTGGTGCAGTTACAGATTCTCCAGTAGGGGAGGTGGTGACTTGTTGCTGCGGGGTTCTTACAGGCGTTCCTTCAGTACCGGCTGGTGTAAGAGATGCAATCCTTTCTGCTTCTGCTATAGCTTCCGCTTCTTCAGGAGTAATAGTAGTTGAAATTTCTCCACCATCATATTTAAACGGTAGATTGGGAGGGGCTACTGGCTTAAGTGGATCAGTCTCAGGTTGCGTGGCTCTTTCGGCCTGCCTTAACCTATCAGCATCTTTTATTTGTTGTAGGGTTTGGTCTTCTAGGCCAGCGCCTATAATACCCGCTACTCCTCCTGTTCCATCTCCACCTGACCCATCATCATCTTCTTCTGTAATTGGTACAATTTTATTAATCTCATCAAGAGATTGTGCGCTCCATACCCTTGCTTCTTTTTTATTGGCTTCTTTTTCTAGTGCGCTAATTTTATCTATAATGGCTTTATATTCAGGAGTGCTTCTTATATTCTTTTTTGATCCTGATTGTTTAAAAAGCTCAGCTCTTTCTGAATTAAGTTCTGCTATCTTTAGTTTTAATTCAGATTTTATTTCATCAACAGCCGCCTCTTTTCTAGGCTTAATTTCCCTAGCTAACCTGGCCCCTACTTGAGAAGTGCCAGCCATTACTCCCCCACCTAAAATTGCCCCACCAATTCCAGCTTCTTTAAATCCCTCAATTTGTTCTTCAGAAAAATCAAAAGGATCCTTTCCTTTTTGCATATTAACGGAGGCTACCTTTATTACCTCCTGTAGCGCTTCGGTAGATCCTTCAGAAAAACTACCCTTCACGGCTTGCTTCATTGCTCGCCGTAAAATACTATCCTTTCCTAATTGTCTTGCAGAGGCGGCATTTAATCTCCCTCTCAGAGTTTTTGACAACCCTCCAGCAACCTTTAAAGGAACCGCGGCATCAAGAGCCGCCATAATTAAAGATGCTCCAAGAACTAGACCCTTGTCTACATTCTTTTTGCCCACAGCTTCGACAGATTCTGCAAAAGTCTCTCCAGAGTTAAGCAAGAAAGATGCGCCGCCGGCTCCAACCATGGCAGCCATTGCTCCAGCTGCGCCACCTCCAGTAAGAGCTGTTGCTCCAAGAGCCGCAAGACCAGAAGCTACCATACTGGCCCCATCAATAACTATAAGATCAAGAAGATATTTAGAAAAATCATTACTAGAATCGTCGTCATCATCAAAAACTCTAGAATCTTTAAATGTGACCCTTTGATACTCTTCTAGTTCTGCTTTATTTTTAGTCCTTACTGTTGCAAAATAAGCAGAAAGATTTTCAAAACCGGCAGACGCTGAGCCAAATTCTAATGCGCTACCTACAAGGTATTGCATTGTATCTGCGGATGCACCCCACCTTCCAGGAGCGCCATCACCAGACTCTTCAGTGGTAATGCTTGGAACTGGTGGCTGATAATTTTCGTAGCCTAAAGAGCCTTCAGTAAGAATTCTTTCTATAGGTCTAGACATATTAGTTACTCAGTAATCCTTTTTGCATTCTGTTTTGTAAGTCTATACCAGACATTCCAGCTTTATTGCCATACTTATCAGTAACGTCTCCTTTCTTTGTGTTTTTATCAGGTGGTAATCCTCTCCAGATATTTGCAATTCTTTTTTGGAACTGATCTAAACTAATACTTCCTTCAGCATACTGTTCTAAACCGGCGTCATATAACCCAGCTATAACTAAAGCATCTTGGAATTGAGGCGTAAGCATTTGCCCCTTAAGTTGTTCCTCCGTCATTCCAAACCACTTCTTAGCAGTTGGAACCATGAACTCCTTATACTTAAACTGGCCAATACCTATCGCCTTGTCTTTGTGTTTCTTTACAGCCTCTCTCACTGTAGATGTAGTTAATCCCGGGTCTCCGGCCTTAGATCCTTTTACAGCGGTATACCCGTTGGCATTAGACTCAACACTTCTAATAGCTCCTAAAGCATTAGATATAGAAATTGATTTTTTATTCTCTACTTCAGGAGAGGATACTTTAATTTTAGATGAAGGCTTTCCTATGATGAATTCAACTATGGTTGACTCACCTGCTGGCTCAGCCACTGGCCCACCTATAGCCCCCAATGAGCTTAAGGCTGCTTCTGTTCCTACAAGGTTATTCAATTTTTCTGCTTGCACCGACTCATCTTGCTGCCTTGTGTTTTCTTTTATTAGCTGAGTCAGCTCCTCCTCTGACATTCCACTGCCTGCTTGCGCGGTTGATCTTGGGCTAAATATAGCTTCTGCTGAGAATCGTTGATCAAGAGCTGCTTGCTCCCCCGCCGTAATAAGACCTCCCTCACCACCCCCACTAGATGCCATACCAGTACCATCTAAAGGAGAGGCATACTCATCTTCATCGGTTTCTTTTGTATTGCCCGCGCCAAGCTTAATGGTCTTCCACCAATCCAATGCTTTCTTGAGTTTATCTTTTGCATTTTTCTTCATACCCTCTAGAACTGCTGGATCTTGAGGAACAAGCATGCCCCTGGAGTCGGCTACAAAACTACCAGATTGCTCACCTGCCGTTTTTAATTCCTCTCTTATCTTCTCTAACTCGACCCCTAAATCAGCCGCAGATGCGCTAAAAAAACCTTTAATAGCGTTCCACATTCCATCCGTCTCTTCACCTTTACCCTCTTTATGGACCGTTGTATTGCCACTAATAGATGTTAGCGCCTCAAATGCCTCATCCGTTATACGCTGTCTAGTCCTTATAGCTCTTACAAGCATTCCTTGGTATTCATATAAGTCTTTTAGCCTTGGTTGCAGAGAAGCATCAACACTTCCACCCATTTGATTGCTAGAATTTATAGAATTGATTTCATCACTTACACCTTTATATAAGGTTTCATACGCGCCCATTAAGTCCTGATCGGCTGCAATTTTATTTTGTGCGGCCAGGTACTCTTCTTTAGCTTTTATTGCTGAGTATTCTTTTAACCCAGTCCCTGCCGCTATTAAACCTTTGCTCCAATTAAGACCCATTGATTACCTCCTGCGGAGCCATTACCCCATTCACTGGTTGTTCTGATTGAGAGCTGGTGTTTATCATATTAGTAACCATTTCCATCATAGAGTCTGGAGTAAACTGAGGATCATCAGATTCCATAGCCGCCCCTATAGCATAGGTAAGAGCCTCGCCCATAAATGTCTGCTCGCTACGCTCATCTGGCAAATCCACAATATTTTCGTGCATTGCTAAATCAGTAAGTTCATGTACAATCTCTGCCATAATCTCTACTTCAACATCGCGGGAGACTTTTGTTCCTTCTTCCTCCTCAAGTGCTATCTCATTAGTCACTAGATTTCCCGCAATCTCTCCAAGACTTTGAGGATTTCCGTCACCCATCTGTTCAATTATATCTGGCGCTCCATCAGAATAAATGTACCTTACTATATTCTCTACAACGCCCTTAGCCAATGCAATCTCCTCTTCTGAAGCCAGCTCTATACCGTAATCTCTCATCTCTTCCTCTTCCGCGCTGGTTGCTACATTACCTGACGGTATAGGCATTGGTCTTGCTTGCTCTTTAATCATGCTATTTGACCTTGTGATATTAAACCTCCAGCCGGATGAAATTCTGGATGAGTTATTGGTGTTTCAGGGGTATACCCTGCCCCAAGACTTGGGACGCCTTCCGCTGAGGCGGTTACTGGATTTCCATGGCCCATGAACATTCCCTCTTGAGCTAAACCCCTATTCTCCTTTTCAAGGGCGGCCTGAGCAGCTGCTGCTTCCACGTCAAGAGCTTCATATCTATAATCCATTAAATCTTCATGCTTGGCGATATTGAAGGCTAACATATCTTCGTCTGACTTATCAAGAAGGTTTCCGCCTACTTGTAATGCACTCCCCAATATACTAGCGGTTCCTGAGCTCATATTGCTTAAACCCGAGAAGAACCCTTTTAACACCCCTGATTTACCAGACTGCGCTACACTTGTGCCGGTTCCCATTACCCCACCATCATGGGGGCCAGGTACAAAACCCGTTACAGAGGTTTTCGTTGCTGCTTCACCAAAAATACTAGACCCAATACCGCCTATAGTAGTTTTAATTTTGTTAGCGCCGGCACCTAAAGACTGAAGAAAGCCTCCTCCGCCAGTAGAGCCCCATCCACCATAAGCTGAAAGGCCTCCCAAAGCTAACGCTCCTATCCCAAGGGCGGTCCAGAGCTTCTTGCTCTTGCTTTTCTTTTTAGGTGTTGCGGCTAAGACTGAAGTACCATCTGTGCTTACTCCGGTAGTTCTGTATGTTCTTTTAATAGCCATTATTAACTCCACCAATTAGGGGTTACCGCACCCATTGCCGCTTCCGTTGCTTTCGTACTCATCTTCGGAGTAGTAGCTATGCTGCCGCGCTGAGCAAGTACCGCTCTCCAGTTAGCAGACCTTTCGGTCAACTGCTTCATCGCCATTTCCATTGAGTGCTGGAGCTTCTGTAAGAACTGAGCATAATACGCTTGGTTCTGCTGAGTTCTAAACTGGTTACTGTATGTTTGGTTCTGCATTCTTTGGTTCATATAGGCTGTTGCGTCACGCTCTGCTATAGGCATTGCTACACTAAGTATTGCGTTCATCACCGCCTCTTCCGCTATAGAACTATTAACCAAGCCGCGAGCAGCCATTGCCTGCATAGCTTTAGTAGTAGCCGCTTTAAATAAAGGATTGTTTTGGTTTATAAGGTTTTTAAGTCTCGTTTCCAATAGTTCCGAGTTAAGCCCATCCGCTACAATTTCATCAAGCATTGGTTGCTGTAATTGAGTTTGATCAATCGTCGCATTAACACTAGGGGTTTCTGGAGTTGGAGGAGGAGGGGGAGGAGGGGCTGTTGGCGCAACTGTAACGGCAGCCGCTTTAGTTGTATCAAGTTTTGGTGTAACTTTTGGCGCGGGTGTTGGCGCGGGTGTTGGCGCGGGTTTTGATTCTTCCTTTGGGGCGGGTGTAGGCTTGAATGCGCCCCACTCTGCTGAAGGAACGCTATATGGTTTAGCTCTTACAGTAGGGACAACAGGACCGCCAGGACTACCGCCAGATAATTTCTTGCCCGGATGTATCCACTCATACTCAGATGAGTAATCCCCTACCTCATATAACTTAAAGCCCGCCTCTTTAAGGGCATCTTCTTTCGCTCTGATTTCTTTAGCAGCGGCAGCATCCAACATTCTGTCATAATCGCCACCCCCTTGTAAGCGAGGAATTCCGTGTGTTGTCTTTTTGTTAGGAGAACCTTTTACAGCGTCTCTACGCCTAAGAAGTTTGCGTTCTTCGTTGGTGACATATGCAAGACTTGTCTTGCCGCTTTTAAGTGGGATGTTCATCGTCTAATTCCCCTTACAGAATAGTTTACAACCACACCTTGCAGCGTGATAGGTTTATCGTATATTGATTCGTTCTTGATAATAAGTCCCATATTAGTACCTATACCGTTTATCTTAACCCTTTCAGACGCCACAACGGTTACCCCTGTGTCGTCGTTGGATACATCATCTTCATTCCACTGGTCTGCTGTAACATTAACTGTATAGGATGATGCGGCAGGAGAGCTTCTTGGGGAAAATGTACCACCATAATCAAAGCTTGGCTGTACGGTGAGGGTGGTTGATGTATCTGCATTAACTTCCAGGCTTAAATCTCTGAATCTTTTCTTTGTTTGAGGTGATCCATAATTATGGTATGATGTCCTAATAAACGAGGGCACAGATTCGCCGTCAAAACTCGTGCCTGAATCCAGCTTCCTAACATATCCATCGGAGAATCCGCCATATATAACTTCAAATCCACTAGAATCCTCAGCGGAACAGACAGAAGATATCTGATGTTTTAATGTGAATGGCATCATTCCCTTATTAGACCTGTTGATATAGGTCATCTCTAAGCCAGTCTTATCATCAAAGTATAATCTGTACTGATTCTTTCCTCTCACTTTCGCGGAAAGAATAGCATTACTTTTTTTCTTTTGCATGTACGGATCAATAGAATCCGATGCTACCGCAGACTGAAAATCGCCAAAAGCCTGTACAGTAAAGATAGAGGTAATACCCCTATCATCCAGGAAGAATGTTTGATCCATCTTTTGCAATGTATATGGAATAGCTCCAGTTCCCTGATGAAATCTCTTAAGATTCCAATCGGCAGATGAAGATCCATACAACATGAACGTTTCATTCTTAGTAAAGATTGATACAACATCATTAACTTCTACAGAAAATCCTGATACTACATCACCAACAGATAACTCAGCTGCCCCAGTAACCGCGCTCCACTGATTAGGCGCACCTATACTTGAGTGCTGGATTGACCCATTAGGATAAGAATAAAATAAATGTTTCTTATGGGCTATAATATGCTCTGGTGTATCAGTTGACATGCCGGTAAAAACTTTAGAGAATGTGGTACCATCCCAAGAGAACCCGTTATCAACAGTATTAACACCGTACATCGTGATGCCTGAAGACTCGCCCCTAAAATTATAATTTATAAACTCATATTTACCGCCGGCTGAAATAGATTGGGAATATGTTGTTCCATCTGCTACAGCTACAGTTACTTCTGTAGGTTCAGATGCCCCATTTACTAAAGCCTTGTTAGAGCCAAGTACAGTAATATTTTCATTATTGGTCCATGTACCTGTATTATTTTTTATAGAAAAATATCCAGCAGCGTCATCACTAGACCATGCCCCAGAAGAAATATTAACACTTGTTATTTCGGCAGTCTTTCCCGAGGAATCACCGACTATAATATCTCCAGCAGCAATTTCAGATGATCCCCCGTCAAATGCGAGTAAGGGCATTTGTATATTTTCATCATCTTGAAACGCGCCAGTAATGTTACTAAGGACCATGGTGCCTTCAGCCCCAGTTTCCCATAACCCATAGTAAGAGATAGCCATTAAGTCGCCTTGCGCCCCACTAACAGCTCCCTTTAAGGTTGTAGGACTACCAGTATTGCCTGGAGTTGGCTCCCCACTGGCAGAGGTCCCATCAAAATCTAACGCTGTTCCTAAATCAACTTCAGACCAACCAGAAGAGGTTGATTTATACATTCCGGTAGAAGCTCCACCAGTTTTATTGCGGAAAGAATATATATCTCCATTATACACCCAAACGCCAAGAACTGATCCCTCACCCGGAACTACAGTTATAGTATCTCGTTGATCTTCTATCGCTATCTTTGCCTCAGCAACAATAGAAGAGCCGCTATATTTATCCCTTAATACCGGAGGACCATAAGCAAGAGCGGTTGCTAAAAGCCCCATTATCCAACCCGAAAGACCGATAACTGCCCGTAGTGCATTTGGAAATTCTCAGAATTACTTCCATGCCCATTCTTTACTTGTGCCAACACGTCTGTGTAAGAGGTGTGTCCTGTGGTATCAATTATTCCAGAAGCAGATGCCATATTATCCAAGGTTGCTGCTACTTTTTGAACTGCCGCATCATAACCGGGATATGCTACCGAGCCCCCGTCAGCCTGAGTTGCAATCCTAAACGTCCATACTACAGTATCAGTTCCTGTCTGAACAAAACTTACGCCCAGATTGACCATAAACCATCCCTTGTCGTATATTCTGATTCTATCGTTTGCAAAATCAGCATCCGAACCTACACTCGTTGAGGATACGGTTCCGGTGTCATCCGGCCCATCAGCGCCAACTGAATCAGCATTCCAATCTATTGTTGCTGTTGCTCCTGACGCTACCGCCTGACTTGCTGGAGTTCCTGCTGGTGAATATATAGTTGCAAAACCACCCATTCCAGACTCTGTGAATTGTCTGACCATTTGG
>Ga0208299_1003334_pt1 | contig 10149 bp, 7 predicted proteins | sample 15_taG_FD_184089 | JGI IMG/M metagenome (GOLD analysis project Ga0208299, IMG submission 184089) | Marine viral communities from the Subarctic Pacific Ocean - 15_ETSP_OMZ_AT15312 metaG (SPAdes) (version 2) | ecosystem: Environmental > Aquatic > Marine > Oceanic | place: Pacific Ocean | collected...
TCACACCATATTTCTGTTAAGTGTTTCCTCTTGAGAATATAATCCTCACATCTATATGGATCATGTATAAAGAATTTGGTATTTTCATTCACATAATCTTGGTAAAAGTATGAAGTCTCGTCTCCAAATTGCACCACTTTATGGATTCTTGGATTACATTTCCAAATATCTTGATGTGCAGTCACAACTATAATGTTATTATTAGGGTATTGATTATCAATTGCCCTAACAACTGCGGTTGATAAGATATTTTTACCAATACCACCTTCTACTTGAAATATTATATTCATCTTTTAATATTTTTATTTATAAACAGGATATCATCTTGTATATGTTCGCCTGTTATTGGGTGATATATTTTTTCTAAAACCTCAATTGGTTCAAAATTTATATCTCTCATATATTCTATTACATCATTATATAAAAGACTTCCTTTATTATATTCTTTGTGTGAAACTTCCATGATTAGACCTTTAGCTCGTTGTATTAATGTTAAGCCTCCTTTGATAATATCAATCTCTGAGCCTTGTGTGTCAATCTTAATTAAATCATAAGCTGCATAACTTATTTCCACACCGCTAGGACTATATGAGCTTGGGAAGAGTTTATCTAAAGTCGTTGTTGTTTTCATAACAGAATTTTCCACATCATAGAACATTGTATTTTCAAGATATACTGAATTACCAGTGGCTTTCTTATCATCCTTATTAAGATAAAATTCCACTTCTTTTACTGCATCACTTAATAAACAAATGTTAATATCAATAACATTACCTTTCTTTAATTTCTTCAAATCTTCTTCACACTCTTCGTTAGCTTCTATTAATCGGTAGTAAGCATCAGGGTAAACTTTTGACATTTCTTTGTAGAATTGCCCTACATTTGCTCCAATATCTAAGACTGTTTCGGGTATGAAATATTTTGATATATTATACTTATGTGTGTCTAATTTAAATAGCAATTCTTGCCAATCATCTATCCTTTTATCCCATGACCAATTTCGCTTATATGTACTCTGTTCAGCTAGATTATCATCTAGTTCTCCCAGTGTTAATTTACGCATTTCCTCGCCCAGAACCTCTGTAAACGCGTCTGCGTGAGTGTTTCGGTCCTCTACGTAAGGATAAATTCTAGCATATCCTTCGCTTGTTTCGGGTAGTGCACCAAGTGAAGAAGTTACGACCCGAAGACCTGCTGATATTGCTTCAATCACTGAAATGCAGGATGTTTCTTCAAACGTGGATGGGTAAGCCAACATATCAAATTCTACTAATTCTTTTCTCAATTCTTCATTAGGAATTGAGCCTCTATATGTTACACTATCTAATCTATCACACCAATCATAAAGGAATTCATATTTAGAATCTTCTGATGAGAAATCTTTTCCGTATATTTTACAAGATGAGAAAACATGTAGCTCTGCATCTTTTGGATCTAATTGCTCCCATGCTTTTAAAAGAATATCTAGTCCTCTCCAAGGCGTGGAAGTATAACATACTTTGATTTTATCTCTTACTCTTGTTCTCTCAGGTAAGCCTAAGTGAGCATTTTTCATAACAGATGTTTTTTCACCTGGAATTTTATATAATTGTCGAAATTTCTCTGCCTGCCAATTACTGACAAATACAAAATGATCAATCATATCTATATTCTGTTTTTCTTTTAAAAATTGTATCGCATCTTGATCGTAAGATAGTTGATTCCAATATATCTTGATTTTATCAAAATCTGCATGTGCTGGGTAATTGAATATTGAAAATTTTGATTTAGTATCTTCTGATAATCGAGACATTAATTCATTGAACATAAGTTCAGTACCACCTAATGGTTTATCAAAGTGTGCCATTTTTTATAATGTCTATAACATATTTTTGTCTATCCTTTATATCAACACCAGATAGATCATGGTGTGGTATATTTTCTAATTCAAGATATGATTTAATCCATCTATCCAATTTCAATATTTGTTCTTCATCGTGATATCTAACACCATCTTCTGTGTTTATATTAACCATTGGTGGCATATAAAAAATATAATCCCATTGATTGATTGTTCTTAATATTTCTTTCTGTAGATGATTTATTATTTCAATATCTTTGTCAGATAATTTTTCTGGGAAAAGTCCACGGAAATAGAAATAGTTTAAAATACCTGATGAGTCACATACAATATAATCTTTGCTACCTATAAACATTCTTTCTTTGTTTAATTGTTGATAGAATATTACCATTTGATCGATTGGTGTATTCGGAATTCCTCCGCTTTCAGCAATAAAATCGGTAGCTACTTCACTAATGAAGATTGAATTATCATGTTGTTTCTTTAATTCAGTGTGAACATCTGATGCGAGTGTGGATTTTCCACTACTTGGCGCACCCATAAAGGTTATTAATTTACTTTCCATTAATATTTATATGGAAATTGTGAATTATGTTGTCTATATTATATAAGTGCGCTCCATGTCACACCACTTAGATTCACAATCTCTTCATAATGTGCATCTGCATCTACTAAATATCTAGATGTTGTTGATTGTGTTGACCAACCCATTGCATTTGATGGTGTCATAGAACCAACTGATTCAAGTGATGATAAGAATGTATGATTTAGAATATTACCCCGTACTAATGATGCTGATATATCAACATTTTTATTACCATCAAAAAGACTAACTGAACTACCAGTTGAGTTTATAATTCTATTACCTGATGAGTTTGCTAACATCATAAATCCAGTATTATCTTCAATTCGATTAATATTATTTCTTTGAATATCTAATACGTATGAATTGCCTTTGATTGTATTAGCATTATTCCATTTAATTTGACAAAGTGAATTATTACTTATGTTATTAACATTATTGTATGAAACATCACTAAATGTAGCAACTGTTTCTCCTGTAAATATTTCAGAGAATGTTGGTCCAAATGATGATTGATTTGGAACAATATCAAAATCCCAGTTATCAGCAAGATCATGATTGTTGAATCCACCAAATGATATTTCAGCACCGTATGATAAAGCATAGTTAGTTAAACTAACAGTTATTCCTGTTCCACTGTTTCCCTTATCATCAAACCAATCATATCTATCAGGTGTTACTCCAAATGTGGCTGAGATAACAACAAGATAATGTGTTGTTGATGATTCAGTATAACCAGTTGCATCAACAATTAAATCATTTTTACCACTACCTGAGAATGATGTATTAATTATAGCACTTTGTGTTCCTTGTACATCTACTGTCAACAATTCATTTTCATATGAAGTTGCTGTTGTTGGTGCAGTCAAAGTAAAAACATCATTTGAATAGGTTGCTGTAAACCCAGCATTAGGGAATAGTCCATATAGTTGGTTAATGAAACCATCTTTAGATGCTGTACTACAAACAACTCCTTGTGAGTAAATTGAATATGATATTGTTGCAATATCACCAATACTTGGAGTCCCTGTTAATGCGTAGCTAAATGTTGCTGTTGCGCCTGAGTAAAGGGTTGATGTAAATGAATTGCCTGATATATTATTACCTGTATTATATCTAAGACTACCAAAGTTCACATTGCTTTCAATAGAAGCAACATTATTATTATCGATAGTATCATTTGAATTATTATTGTTAATATTATTTCCTGTATTATTATAAATTTGACCTACATTGTTATCATAGATTCTTGTAACATTATTACCACTAATATTAGATGCACTGGTCTTAGGACTATTGTTTGTAACTTCTAATCCTTGATTATTGTGTGTATCAACAGTATTATATTGAATAGTATTAACTTTGTTATTTGTTATGACGGCTGCATTATTTGATACTGTCATGCCAATATTTCTATCTATTCTAGAGCTTGTATTAGACATAATCCAAGCAACTGTGTTATTACTTATTGTTGCATAGTTTCCTTCTATTCTATAAGAATTATTACTTTGAATAGTTCCTGTGTTGTTTCTAACCCAAGAAGCTTTATTTCTGGTAAACCCACCTTCAAGATTATTGTTTTCACAATCATTAATAATATTCCAACTATAGCTATATGTATATCCTATATTTGTATTAAGCTCTGCGCCAATATTATCACTAATTTTATATAAGTCGTTAAATCTTATTGAAATTACTGAATTTTCAATAATACCCATTGATTGATTGCTAGTAATATCATAGGCAATGTTTTGTTGTATACCTTTACCACCACCTCTATTACTGTTACCAACAATTTGGTTAACAATATTATCGGTAATTTGCGCACCACTATTGAGTGTGATTATTGATCCTATATTTGAAGTAATATCATCAGTATTAGTGTTTAAACTAATTATAGTTACTTTATTATAATCAATATCTCCATCATTAGAATTGTTTATTATTTCTTGTGATGTATTATATGAAATACTACCAGTTCCAGAATTGGTTGCAATTACACCACAGTTATTATATGATATATCTAAAATATTAGCATCATTATCAAAAATAGAAGTTGCTTGATTCCATTCAATGACTCCCGAATTATCATTTTTCTTAATATTTAACACTTGGTTATTTGATACTGTTCCAGTAGAATTATCAGTTATATAATTAGAATTATTATATCCGATATAAGATGCTGTATTACCTGTTAATGTATTAAGAATATTGTTGGTGATAAAACCAACGGAATTATTACTAATGTAATTAATAATATTATTATCAATTGTTGTAGAATTTGTATTATCAATTTTATTAAAAGAATTCTTATCAAGTGTTGTTATATTAGAATCTCGTAATATGTTACCATCATTGTATGATAAAATATCAACAGAGCAATTATCAATTCTACTAATTGTATTATCAGATGATGTCCCAAGAACAGAATCATGTAACAATGAAACTATATTGTTTTGAAACACATTGCTGAATGTTGATCCAGTAACACCTTTTAATTGGTTAGTATAAAAGTTATCCGAAATATAAGACCCAACCATGACATAAACATCATTAGCAGCTACTGATGATGATGGTCCAAAAACTGTGTATCTTATATTATTAAATGTATTATTATTAAATGTTCCACCAATATGAACACCATGTGCATCATTAATTGTATTTTCTGATATTAAAGATGCTGTTGACATAACAAGATTATCCATATAATATCCAACAGATTGTGTTGCGCTTATATTTGATTTAACAACATTATTATTATTTAATTCATAAGATTCTTCAAAAGCATATCTATTAATATAATCACCAGGAACTGGTGCATCAATCTTTCTAATTACATTATATTCACCTGAACCATTATTCCATCTTCTAAAGATTACACTTCTAAAATCATAACCTCTTTCATTTGCTAGTGAAGAACGTCTATAATAAATAGCTCCTTTGCTACTACTTGAATGATCTAAAACTCGATCATCTACAATGTGAGTCCATTTGATATCATCACCAGGATTACTTGGTGATTTAACATCATGACTATAAGAGCTATTAGAAATGGCTAGAACAACTAATGGTTCACTAGAAGCAGTATTAACAACTTCATCTAATGCGGTTCCATCACCATTTGAATCTGTATATTGTATATAATGTATAGTTTTAAAGTCAGTAATTAAATACACACCACCTGGTTGTAACCCAGATATACTTACCAAATTGCTAAATTGTGCGAAAGTTACTGTATAATATTCTGTTATATTTGAAGCTGATGCTCCTAAAATAATGGTATCGCTTGTTCTTTTTAACTTTGGTAACCCATCTAAATCAACACCTATCAAAAACTCATTTGTTGGTGGTGGTGTTAAAGCCGAAAAGTCAACTTTGGCTAATCTAATTATTCCCGTTGTGCTCATAGGAATATATATTAAAGATGGTTAATCACTTTCTTTTCCGTATCTTTACTTATTATGAACATTCACAAAAAACTATTAAGCATAGGATTTAAAAAATCCCCAATTATGTTTTCTACATATGTGCCTGCACAAAACTATAGAGACACAATGACTGATAGAAGATTTCGTGTTGAAGCACATTATAAATTAATAACAGAAAGGGAGAAGGATGAATTAAATGATAGCTATCAAAGTCATAAAAAATTTCCAGCTTGGACACATTCATATGTTTATACATTCAACAAAAATGTTAAAATATATGCTTGTTTGAGAAGGGAATCTAGTATGACATTATATTATGCAGATGTAGATTTAAAATGTGAATCCATTTCAGATAATGATACACAGATTACAAACCGCAAGGAGTTAATATTTTTATTACCAAAACAAATTAGAAGAAAAATACTCATACAAACAATTTTAGAATGAACAGATTAAACAGTTTAATAATTATTTATCATCTTTTTAAAGATATGGATAAGAAAGTGCATGCAGATTATTATGTCGAAAAAGTCACTCGATATCTGGGATTTGTTCCAGATATTCATAACCTTTTTAAATGTTCCAAACACGAGGGAAATTTTATAATCTCAGATGGTCTTAGAAATTTTGATGCGATTGTTGATAGGTTCCTAACCTCTAACACATTATTACGCATTGATGATGTTGAACATATACAGAAAAAAACACACGGTCAAGAAGATTTTGTCATACATGGTGTTTCCACTGGGTTAGCTAATATTATTGTACGTGATATGGAAGCATTGCGGGAGAATAAAAGACTTATGCGTGATATTAAAATCAGATTAATAAATTCTTAAAAACTCCTTAAACAAAAAAGTCGTTCAAGTTGAACGACTTTTTTATATCCACCACCGAAACCACCGAAATTTATAAAAAGTGTGTGATTAATTTAATATATACCAAAGATACTTAAAAAAAAGTATATAAAAATATTTTTATTTAGAAAAAAAAATCTGTATTTTTGATGTTCAAATTTAACGAATTCATATTAGAAAACTTATTAACAGAATTAATCTTGGAAAGCAAAATACAATTTTCAAAAGACTTTTTAGGAGTCTTAAATGGTATCGGTGGAAAAGTAGCCGATGAATTAAAAAAACTTCATGGTGTTGATAAAGAATTAACACAGAATTATATCGATATCGATCTTGATAATAATAACATGCTTACCTTCATACAAGATCGTAGAGCGAAGCAAATGATCGATGGTATCGAAGAGGTTTATCAAATCACTAGCAATATTCACTTAAAACATGATGAATTTTCATCAACAGCATCAGAAAATTCTAATAGAATAATCTATGCAAGACTTGATATGACATTTGATGATGTTAATAAAGCATCTGAATATTCACAAAAACTTAAAATTACAGCGGAAACTTCATCTAGAAGTTCTGGTAATATTTATGTTGCCTATCAGGGTATTGAAGATGAAACCATTCGAGGTGTCATTAAAAAAGAAAGAATCAATCCTGTTGAAAGTGATATATGGAAAAAATTATGGACCACTTCGAGAAATGGTATTAGAGCGGGTAGATTAGTTAGGTCATTCTTGACCTTATCAGGAGTTGATTTTGTTGATACTGATATTGAACAATTTGTTAATAAGTACAAAGCACATATTGATATTCTTAACGATGCATTTGCTAAGTTTAGAGTTGTAGAGCGTAGTGATATTCAACATTATTATGAGTATGATAATTATAACTTAGAAGAAAATTCTGGAACGCTTGGGAACTCATGTATGGCTGAAGTTGATGGTTCTTATATGGATATTTATAGCAATAATCCAGATCAATGTAAATTAATTATACTTTATGATGATAGGGGTTCTATTAATGAAAATGGTGAATACCGATCAGATAGTATTATTGGTAGAGCATTATTATGGAAAACTGATAGTGGTGAAATGTTCATGGATCGTATCTATTACAATGTCGATTCGCTCAGGGATATATTTAAGAAATATGCTGAACGCAATGGTTATTACACAAGAGGTAATCTTGATTGGGACGAAGGAACAATCAGCATTTCAAAGGGTGGTGAAAGTAAAAAAGTTAAACTAGTTGTTACTTTAGATACCGTTTCTGGTATTTATGATTATCCCTATTTAGATACACTTATGTATTTCAATGAAGATACTAGACAACTTTCATGTTCTAAAACTGAAATTGATGCACAATGGATTTTAAACGGAACGGGTGGTGATAGAGAAGAAATCTATGATGATTAACTTAATCACTTAGCCCTTCAGGTATTAAAATATTAAAAAGCAGCCTCTGAATTTTCAGAGGTTTTTTTATATATAAGAATATGATTAAAGAAGCTGTTGTGCGTAGTCCAAAGTGGTTAAGAAAATTTGCTGACTTTGAAGTTATTACTGGTGAGGACAAGAGAGATCAATCCAAAAATATAGAGTTTGCAACTGGTAAGGATGTTAAGGGAATTACTTCTAAGAAAGCTATTGAGAAAAGAAGCCGAGAACTATGGGATCAAAGATGGGATCAAATACATTATGAAATCAAAGTTCTGCTCCAGCGGAAATTGTGTAAATAGGATGGTAATTATCCATATTTATCTTTTCAAGACTTTTTTAATGATGATACAGTTTATAAATACAAAGGCAATGGTAGACCTTTTCAAGGTAGGTTATTACGTGGTATTGATCCCAAAGAAAAAGTTGCTAAATATTACAAGTCATTTAAAGGTTCAGAAAAATTTATCATATTAGATCAATATGATAAATGGCTTGTTGAACAAGAAAAAGAAGAACGAAAAAGAAATCATATTTATGATTTGCGCTCTGTTATAATAGCAGGTGATAGACGCGCATCAAGAGATAATTTTACTAGATAGAATCAAAAAAGACTGTGAATTAACACAGTCTTTTTCTTTTTACTCTTATTTAAAAGAGAACTTATTTGACTTCCTCATAAGAAACATCTTCTGCTGCATCATTCAAATCATCTTCAACATCGGTTTGACCCGTTGCATCTGCTGTCTCTTGATACATTTTAGTTGAAATTTCTTGCCATGTTGAGTTAAGACTTTCCATTGATTCATCAACTCTGTCTATTTCTCCGCTTTGGTGAGATTCTTTCAAACTATCAACTGCTGTTTGAAGCTTTTCTTTGTCCTCATCTGATAACTTATCATCAAATTCCTTAATTTGCTTTTCGGTTTGAAAAACAAGATTATCTGCTTGATTTAATTTATCAACTGTTTCTCTCTCTTTAGCATCAGCTTCTGCATTTTCCTCCGCTTCTTGCTTCATCTTTTCGATTTCTTCTTTGGAAAGTTGAGAACCGCCTTCAATACGAATTTGATTTTCTTTTCCCGTAGCTTTGTCTTTAGCTGAAACAGAAAGTACGCCATTTGCATCAATATCAAGCGTAACTTCTACTTGTGGAATACCTCTTGGTGAAGGTGGTATTCCGTCAAGGTGGAAACGACCCAAAGAATTATTATCCTTTGCCATTGGTCGCTCTCCTTGTAGAACGTGGATTTCAACGGATGGTTGATTATCAGCCGCAGTTGAGAAGGTTTCTGACTTTCTTGTAGGAATTGTGGTGTTACCCTCAATCAGCTTAGTAAAGACTGAGCCCATTGTTTCAATACCCAAAGAAAGTGGTGTTACATCAAGAAGAAGAACATCATCAATAGTTCCTGCAAGAACAGCGCCTTGAATGGCTGCGCCCATAGCAACAACTTCGTCTGGATTAACACTCTTATTTGGTTTCTTTTTGAAAGCCTTTTCAATCGCTTCCTGGATAGCAGGAATACGAGTAGAACCACCAACTAAAATGATTTCATCAATTTCAGTAGCCTTTACCTTTGCTTGTTTGAGTGCAGTAGTTGCACACTTGATTGCTCTTTTAACAAGTGGTTCAGTCATTTGATCAAACTTAGCTCTGTTCAAATTCTTTACAAAATGCAAAGGAACTCCGTCTTGAACGGTTAAGTAAGGAAGATTAATATCAGTCGAAGTTGAACTCGACAATTCAATCTTAGCTTTCTCAGCCGCTTCTTTCAAACGTTGTAGAGCCATTGGATCTTTTGAGAGATCCATATTATGATCAGTTTTGAATTCTTCAACCATCCATGAAATGATTTCGTGATCAAAGTCGTCACCACCAAGGTGAGTATCACCATCAGTAGATTTTACTTCAAATACTCCATCACCAATTTCCAAAACGGAAACATCATGTGTTCCACCACCACAGTCAAACACAAGGATAATTGAATCCTCATCTTTC
>Ga0208299_1003337_pt1 | contig 10147 bp, 20 predicted proteins | sample 15_taG_FD_184089 | JGI IMG/M metagenome (GOLD analysis project Ga0208299, IMG submission 184089) | Marine viral communities from the Subarctic Pacific Ocean - 15_ETSP_OMZ_AT15312 metaG (SPAdes) (version 2) | ecosystem: Environmental > Aquatic > Marine > Oceanic | place: Pacific Ocean | collected...
AGAAAAAAATAACCTATACATAAAAAAAAGTTATAAAAAAAATATAAACTTAACTATTTTAACATTATTTTTGTGAAAACTATGCAAAGTTGGAAAAAGAAGTCATTTCATTAGTAAAAGAATTAGCAAAAACTATTAAAAAAGTTGGCGTTAAAAAAGTATATAAAGTATTAAGTGAAATTAGTGTAGAAAGTAAAGCTAATGACTTATATAATGATATTATAAACAATATTATTCATATAGTTTGCGATTCTTATAATGTTTCTGTTATAGACATAAAGAGAAAAAATATTAGAGGAAATATAATAGAGGCAAGAGAAATGTGTTTTATATTGCTCAAAAAACATATAGATTTAACACACATAGAAATTGCACAAATATTTCACAGGAAAAACCATACTTTAATATCCCAAACAATTACAAAGTTTAAAAAGAGAGATATAAAAATAAAAAGCGATAAAATGTTTTTAGATAATTATAATGCTTTAAATAAAAAAATAATAAACCACATAGAAATAAAATATAAATTATGAGTGAATCATTAAAGTTTGATATAGATGAAATAACAGAAGAAGAAGTTGCCGATATTCCAAGTTCTTTTAATCCGTTACAAGCACCTTTGCAAGAAAGAAATTATAATAAAATCAATACCAAAGATGTAGGCGAAATAGAAGAACCTAATTTTACCACCGACACACAGTTTGATAATATAGATAATGTTGCACCTGTATTAGATGAAGAAATTGAGGAAGAAATAGAAGAACCCAAAGAAAAAATAGTAGATAAAATCACAAATGAGGGTGTAAATGAGTTAGAGGGCAAAGAAAAGAAAATGGCAGTTAAACAGTTGGTAGCAACTGTATTAGATGGCTATGCTATGTTACACGAATTAGGGAAAAAGTATGTAGTTTATCCTGAAGATAAATTACAAGAAAAAATATTAAGTGGAGAAATAGATGGCACTTCTGAAATACCCATAGATGAAAACACCACAGTAACCCCATCAGAATTTATACAAGGATTTAATGAACAGGCAAGGGAAAGTATAAGCTATGATGAAGAATTTGGCGACAAAGTGCGACCTGCAATGGAAAGAGTATTTGCTAAAAAAGGGTGGGGAATGACTGATGAACAGTTCCTCTTAGTATGCTTTGGGCAAGATATTGCATATAAAGGGGTGCAAATTATGACCTTACGAAAAACTGCTAATGGCATTATGAATACTTTTGCTCAATTACAAAAAGAGAAACTTGAAAATCAAGCACAGGAAGTAGTAAGACCTGATACTATACAAAGACCTGAAAAAGAAGTAGTAGAAGAACCCCAAGTAGAAGAAGTTTACCAAGAAGAAACACCACAAGAATTTGATATATGAAAAAGAGAGAAGCACTTTTAGGCATAGCCATAGGAAGAAAGGGAGTAGGTAAAACCTATTCCACTTTGCAAATGATACAAGATTATTTAAAAACAGGAAGAAAGGTATTGATTTTAGATGTCAATAATGAGTTTTCTGATGTTAAAAACGACCAAAATAAAAATTTTACACATATTAAGGCTATGCACCTTGAAGATGTAAAAAAATTTACTGTTTCAAATAAAGTGGAAGCAAGAAGAATTGCCACTATGAAAGTAGGAGGAGGTAAAATGAATTTATCCGAAATTGCAGATGCTCTACATCATATTTTGGAAAATTATCAGCACGGATTACTACTTATAGAAGATTTGAATAAATTTGTGTCCGATAGTTTACCTAATGATTTAATGGGTAGTATAGTAACTCAAAGACATCTTTCAGTAGATGTAATTACTCATTTTCAGTCTGTGGGTAAAATTGCACACCCTAAATTATGGGCAAATTGTAATTGGGTAAGGTTTCACAAATGTGATGATGTAGTAGAAAGACATAAAAGCAAATTTGCAGGAAATATTGAACACTTATTAATTTTAGAAAAAATGGTAGATATAGAATATAATAAAGGCAATAAAAGATTTTTTGCATATCTAAATAAAGATTATGGAACTCTGCAAGGTAATTTTACCAAAAAACAATTTCAATATGCTATTTACAATTATATGCAAGACAATTATAATAAGGTAGTAAAACCTATGTTAAATAAAAAAGATATAATGACAGGAAAAAACATTTACAAAGACCATAAAGATTTAGCCACTAAACTAATTATAGATTATACAACAAAATATTATGGAAATTAATATTGCAAATGTGCTTACTGTAAATTATTTTCATATATTTGTAAGTTATGAAAGATTGGATAGTAGTAGAATTAGAAAATACAGCAGCAACAGATAGTGAAATTTCTTTGTTTCAGCTACCTACTAATGCTTTAAATAATGTTACCTATAAACAATCTTTTACCCCAACTTTTATTATGCCAACAGGGGGAGCAAGTGGGGGAACATTATTTGATATGTTAGGAAATACTACAAGTGTATGGCTTGGGAGTTCTAAAACAGGAGTTCAAATAGCTACTGATTTATCTACTGCTACAAGTTCCGTTTGGAGTTATACAGGTATTTTTTCAAATGATGGGCAACAAACAACCAAATATTCTAAATTTCAATTAGATGATGGAGGCTTGTATAATGATTTTATGACTACTACGGAATTTATTTCAGGCACAACAGTAGAGGTATCAGGATTAAATGGATTGACTTATAATGAATTAACTGCCGAATTAAATAATGGATATTACGAATTAGAAACAGTAAATGTATATGCTAATAATATAAATCAAGCCAATGCACAATTTAAAATAAATGATAGGGCAAAAAGTGGAAAAAGTTATAAAGATTTTCACTATCCTACTTTAACCCCTACTACACCTCAATATGTTACTGCCACTACTCTAAATTTTAATCCTAAATCTCCCAAAATTTTAAAATACAATGTATTAGCAAATCAAACAGTTCGCTTGATATTTACTTATAATACGATTATGTATAAAAATGATATGCCTAATAAAAAAGAAATAAACGAAAGTATAGCAAAAGTATCTTTACAGAAATACATTGATAATAGACTACCTATAATAAAACTTGTTTCGGCATAGGAGAAGTAAGTTTGTTTCCATATTTAGATTTTTGTTTCATTAAAAATTCTAATTTTCTTTTACAAATATATATATCATATAGTATTGAACTTCTTTCAGAAACTAAATCAGAAAAATTTTCATTGCTTATGTCTAAAAGCATTTGGGCAACGATTTGTTTTCCTTTTTTCCTTAAATCTTTAATTTTATTTTCTATTAGTAATATTTCTTTATTTTTTCTCATATTACAGGCGAAAGTAATTTTGTCATTTTTTTATCTTTAGTTTTACCAAGCATAGTATTTTCTTTAAGTTCTACAAGTATAGAATCTACTCTTTGTTTCAAGGCAGTATAAAATAACCAAAGTTTTTCATCTTCTTTTTTATGTTTGTCATATTCTGATAAAAGAAAAGTTAATTTATGGTCTATATTTAAGGTGGATATTTCTTTGGCTTTCGCTAAATATTCTCCTAAATATTTTTTAGCTTCTTTTAATTCTTTTTTATATTTAGGTAGAAATTGATTATTATAATACTCTATTCTTTTTTCAAGTCTAATTTTATTGCCGAGCAAATTTAAGTTAGTATCAAATAATTCTTTTTCTACTCTTGCCATTTCTAAAGTATCTCCACTTTTAAATTCTGCTAATTGCTTCTCTAATTTTTCTAATATCTTTATATGTTCAGCTAAAGAGTTATTTATTTCTACAATTTCTACATTTGCAGGTAGGACATCAAAGTTATTGAAGAATTGATTTTTATGTATTTGTTTAGTAATTTTCTTTAAGCTATCAAAATTTATATTATCTTGTGAGGTTTTTTCTTCTTCTATTTGTGGCAATAAATAATGATTATATTCTCTTTGTTCCAATTTTAAAGTTACTATAACATCATTTAATTGTTTTTCTAAATCATAAACTTCAATTTGTTTTTTTAGATTTTTTTTATCTTTTTTTAATTCTGTAATCAATTTGCTTAACACTTTTAGTTGTTGGGCGTGGATAGGCATAGTCTTTTCTATACTATTTTTTCTGTATAATAATTTTTCTAATTTTTTCATTTTATATTTCATTTATATCAGCCAACCAAGTATGATTAAAGTGTTGGCAATGGATTAAAGTATCAACATATATAGGGATATTAAGAGTAAAACAATCGTTAGCAAACCAAGTGTCAGCAGACATATTTCCTCCATTTATATATCTAAATGGTATTTTTTTTAAAACCTTATTATGAATTAAAATACACCCAAGTCCTGCGTGATACACTTGCCTTGTTTTACCATTAAATACCAAAGGCTCTTTTTCATTTACAAAAGATACTGTTCTATATGCTTTTTTATATCTATCTAAGTTTTCAGATTCTTGTATCATAGCTTGGCGTAACTTTCCGTGAAAAATATCGTAAGAAGCAGAGCATACGAGTTTTTTATTATTTAAAAGTCTTTCTATAACATCAAAAGGAGGAATAATATCGGTTTCTAAGTGAAATAAAAAATCATAATTATTTTCTAAAGCATAAGTCCTACAAGCATTATGAGATTCAGCTATCCTGTGCATAACTCCTAAATCATTTTTTATTCTTTTTACAATTATGCCTTTTTTCTCTATCTCTTTTGCAAAACTATCTGTCTTGGAATTTTCGGCTAAAAATATATCATAGTTGGGGTATGTTAAATTTTTAATCGTTTCTACCCATTTTTCCCAAATATATCTTTTACTATCGTGTTGTGGAGAAGCTAATAGCACTTTAGGATAAAAATTTTCTTTCATATTGCCTTAATTTTTTGTAAAGATAATCAAAAATATGAATTTCCTAACATAACTTAACATTAATTTATAAGAGTTAAAGTAATTATAGCAATCATATATGTTAAGAAACTAATAATCAGTGTATTAATAAAATGTGTTTCTTTGTGTAGTTAAGACTATGTGAATAGTATAAATTATGTAATTTATTAAAAACAAAAGAGATGAAAGAAGTAACAAAATCAATTAAGCCTATTTTAATTTTAGCTATTGGTGTAGCATCAGGAATGGCGTTATACGAACAAGCAAAAAAATTAATTGCTGAGAAATCAGTATAGGAATAATTTAAAACAAGAAAGATGAACAATTATTTTGAAGATGCGAGTAATTTCGCAAACGAAAATTATTCTAACTATGATGGTTGGAGTAATGCAGTCCAAGATTCTTATAACTATGCAGATGATGAAGCAGGTCAAGAAGCTAAGGCATCTTTACCATTTATTATAAACATTGCAAACTCTACTACGGCAGATGTAAGTAGTGTTGTAGTATTAGGTTCTAATAGTAATTTATTTGGTGCTACCAATTTTGGTAATGCTGCTGCAATTACTATTACTATGGAAAATGGTGATGTAACTTATACAGAATTTCTTGAATCAGTTAAGTCTGAACCATTTAAGGTAGGACTTATGTATTTACAATCGGCTAATGCAAGTCAGCCATTTAAACAACTGACTATTGAGTATAGAGAGCCTAATGGTAGAAAAGTAACATTACCTGTTACTCCTGCTTTAGACCCTATGCAACAACAATCAGGTGTTACTATTGTAAGACATAAATTCCCTGTTAATGCGTTTACTAAATTGTCTACGACAATTTTAGGAAGTGCTACATTAACAATGAGATTATACCCAATGGAACAACTTGATATTTCAAGAGGTCTAATAGGTAGAAGTGTTGGTAAGGACTATGCGAAACCAAATTTATCACAATTTCAATTCCCTTCAAGGAGAGGATTAGTTGGATAAGGTTAAGTATTTAAGTGTAACTATAAAAAGGGCGAGTAATTTTATTGCTCTCCCTTTTTTTATATAAAAATATGAATATATATCAATATACAGCATACAACAATCCTTTAGGTGCAAAAAAGATAATTAACCATTATGGGCAACAAGCAATTAAAAGACCTGATTTACTCGCAAGACAATTAGCAACTTGTGTAGTTGAAAATGGAAAAGAGGCATTAATGTTTGTGTGTGAAATGCACCCTGATTATAAGTTAATAACTGACTATACAGAATATAAGGCAAAACAAGATGCTGAAAAATTAAAAGCTAACAATCCTTTTGCAAGTGCAGAGGGAGAAGAATTATTGTCGGCAGTAAAAAATATTAAAAGTGAAACATCTGTTTCTCCAAAATCTGAAAAAACAGAATTACTAATTATTGGAGGAGTAGTAGTAGTAGCTTTAGCATTAATAATGAAGAAATGAGATACTTAGGAAATTCTAAACAAAATTTTAGTAATGCAGTCGGTTCGCAAGATATGGCATTAACAAAAGATATTATTTTAGATAGAATAATTTTTATCTTGGATAATGAAAAATATAAATTAAAACAAGCACTTGAAGATAGTGGAGTAAATGCTGATGGAAATAGAAAAGAATTAATAAAGAAAATCTCTTACAATCTTTATAATAATGAAAAATTTAGAACTAACATAGGAAAATTAGTTAGCACCTATTCTAATCAAGATGGAGGAAAAGTAAATCCCCAATGGATAACAGAGGGAATCAAAGCAGTAGGAAATATTTTTGGAAAAGCAATAGAATCAAGAGGAGATAAAAAGACAGAGGAAGAAAAAACAAGACAGGCGTTATTAGAAAAGGCACGAGAGGAACAAAAAAATAAAAGAATTATAGTAGTATCTATAATTGGTGGGGTAATATTAATAGGAAGTATAGTAGCGTATAGAATAATGCGAAAAAAATGACAGTAAAATGTAAAATATTAGATGATTTTAGAGCCAAAAAACCTGTTGGAAATTCTGTAATGTATAAAGTATATCGCAGAAATCAAGTAATAAGTGGTAGTCCAATAGATGTGTCTATGACACCACACCAACAATTAATGGCTTTACAAACAAATGATGGCTATATAATTCCTGAATCTGTATTAAATATTATGCCTCCAAAAAAACAAAAAAAATATGAAGTTGCTCAAGTAATAGAAGAACCTACATCAACAATATTAAAAAAGGCAAAAAAAATAAAATATTTTAATGCAGAGGGAACTTTTGAAGATAATAAAAAAGATAATAAAAAAACTATAAATTTTGGAATAGGAGGAATGGCAATAGGAGTTTTATATGCAATGATAAGAAATAAAAATAAACTTGTGTTAGGTGCTTTAGGTGGTGCTTTAGGTGGTGCAGTTGGAAAAGTTTATGTAAATTTAAGTAAATAATGGAAACAAAAATAATTGGAGAATTAAAGAAATATAAAATAGGGAAACAATACGAAACCCAAGAAAAAATATTTTTAAAAGGTGGAGTAGTAGTAGGCAAATTAGCCCAACAAAGAGAAAAAGGTCATTCAGATAGTGGTATGTCTGCATACCGATATAGAAAAGTAATAATAGTAAAAGAAGATGATGAGATGTATGCAATCCCTGTGCAGTATCTATCTCCCATAGAAGAATTAGAAAGTGATGTAAATTCTGAACTTGATAAAATAAAAGAGCAATTAGGCACTTTGAGTAAAGAAGTTACTACGAAAGGCGAAAAAGTCTTAAAAAGAGAATATTTTGGATTTAGTGGAAAAGAAATATTAATAGGTGCAGTTGTGTTAATTGTGCTTTTAAAAATAAATAAATAAAAAGATATGAATAAGAAAACACAAACATATTTGATAATTGCAGGAGTAGGTATTTTAGCTTATGTAGTATGGAAAAAAAATAAAGAAAAAGCAGAATTTTCAAATGCAGGAGGTATAAAAAAATGGTTGCAAAGAAAAGGGATAATTAAACATACCCCTGCCGAAGTAACTTACGGATAAAAAAAAATTAAAACAAAAAAAATGAAAAAAGAAACAAAAATTATATTAGGAATAGGCGCAATAGTATTAGCTTATTATGTATGGAATAAATCTAAGACTTCTAATTTTAGTAATGCAAGAGGTAGGGCTTCTTTAGGCATATCAAATACAAGATTATGTTGTTATTGGAGTGGTGGCAGACAAAGATGTTCAAGAGTAGAAACAGTAAATGGTAAATGCCCACAAGGTTACGACCAATAAATTAAAGTTATGAATATAGTAGAACAATATTATATGTCAGTAGAGGGGATTACTGAGGCAGAGAATAGTAAATTACCATCTCCAAGATTTAATCCTCAAATGCAACAAGCACCATCAAATATTGGCGTAGATGAAAAAATACCTGAGCCTATACAAACAACTAAACCTTTGCGTGTAGAATTAGATATAGATACCAATATAGATAATACACCTCCTATTGTATATGGTGGAGGTGGAGGTGGAGGTTTGTCTATGTCAGAACCACAAAAAGAAACAAAACCCAAAAAAACTTGGCTACCATTAATTTTAATAGTGGTAGGAGGATTTGTAATTTATAAAGGATTTAAAAAGAAATAATATGTCAGCAGCAACAGAATTTTATGGAGATATTTTAGTTAAATATACTGAAATTTGTAAATATATACAAAGTGGAAAATTAACTATGAATCAAGGCTATAAAAAAGCACAGGGATTAGGATTTAAAGGCTCTTTAAAAGATTGGATAGAAACTACAAAGAATTTAGGATTAATTCCTCCCTTGCCTAAACAAAGTGAAGAAGTAATAATTGCAAAGCCTAAAAAAGACCATTTAAAAATGGTAATGGTAGGAGTATTACTTATAGGAGGAATATATTTAATAACAAAAAATAAATAAAATGGATAATTTATATGATATGTCATATTTGGCAATAACAGGACAACAAGCACAAGATATTTGCGAACCTATATATGAAAAATCAGGGGCAACTGCATATAATAAATGTCATACTCAATTTAATGAATCAACTTTAAGTGCAAGTGCAAAATTATATGTAAAGTATTTGAATAGTGGAGGAACTAAAAGTTTTGAAGATTGGAAAAGTAGTAAACTTACTCAAGCTAAAGATGTTTTTGGGCAAATTTCTCAATGGTGGAATAAGAAAAATACACCTACATCAGCAATAGATATTGAAGATGATACAACTATACAAAATAAAAATACTAAAAGGAATTGGATAATAGGTATTTCGGCAGTAGTAGTAGTAGGAACTATTATAGGAGTAGTAATATATAAAAAAAATAAATAGTTATGGCAACTCAAGGATATGATGACAGACAAGATGAATCTTTAGGAATGAGAACAGGCAAAGAAAGTTCTAAGAAACAAAGTATGAAAGCAAGGCGAGAAGATTCTTACGGAAAATGGGGTAAAAGAGGTTCTGAAAAAAGAGATATTTCTATGGCTAAAGGTGGTAGTGTAGATGAAGAAACTTTAGTTGTTGATGTAGTTTGGAAACAATTAGATGAAAAAGGTTTAGGTAAATTTAATTTAAAAGAAAGTGATGTTGAAAGATTAGAAGATAACTATGGCTCAACTTATTATTTTGAAATATATGATGATACCAACGAAAAACCAATATCTTATACTAAAATGAAAAACATATTAGATAAATCTATGAAAGATATGGGTTTGATGGATAGTTCTTACGCTAAAGGAGGTAGTGTAGGAGGTTTTTTTGATGGCACATTAAGTTTTTTAAATTTTTAAGATGATAAACACAAGAAAAATACCTAAGATAATAAAAGAGTGGTGTAATGCTATTCAAAAAAGAAATCCAAAATTAATGCTTTCTTTTTATTCTTCAGATGCTATTTTACTTGCCACTTATGAATCTATGTGTGTAGGAAAAAAAGAAATAAAAGATTATTTTATTAAATTCCTGAGTAATCCAAAATTACAATGTTCTATAAATAAAAACTTTACACAAATTGATAAAACCTCAGGCATAGTAATAGCAAGTGGACTTTATACTTTTTCTTTTAAGGATAAGTATGGTATGAAGCAAGTAGTAAAAGCAAGGTATTCGTATGTAATAAAAAATGGATATATAATTAATCATCATTCAAGTATAAACCCTTAAAAAAATGACAAAAGAAGAATTAATAATAAAGAAAAAGCAATTAGGACTTATACAAATGGGTATAGGAACTTTAGGCACAGTAGGAGGTTGGATATATGCTAACAAAACAGGTGGAGGATTTTGGAGATATGTAGGTTTTGGTTTTATGGGAGGA
>Ga0208299_1003339_pt1 | contig 10144 bp, 5 predicted proteins | sample 15_taG_FD_184089 | JGI IMG/M metagenome (GOLD analysis project Ga0208299, IMG submission 184089) | Marine viral communities from the Subarctic Pacific Ocean - 15_ETSP_OMZ_AT15312 metaG (SPAdes) (version 2) | ecosystem: Environmental > Aquatic > Marine > Oceanic | place: Pacific Ocean | collected...
TTCCTTTATCCGTAGAGCCAACAACTTTACCAGAGGGTGTGGCTGAAACGGTACACTTTGATCCTAATGAGCCTAAAGACGTAGACTTGGGCGAAATGCCAAAAGACCTTTATGGATATGAAGGGGATGGAAATGCATTACCTCCTGGGGCAACTGAACTAAAAGATTTGGCAGAAAATCTAGGCCCACTACAAGATGCCCTTGAAGACGTAGATACTTTAAAAGAAGGGTTTGGCATAACTCAATCTGCTGTTAATTTTCATCCTGCTATGGTTGCAGCTAAGATGATGGAGAAGCAGATTAAAGACCAGTTAGAGGAGTCGGATGCCAGTATGCACCTTAGAAATGCGGCATTTGAATGTGCGCTATTTGGTACGGGTGTTTTAAAGGGGCCATTTGCCACCACAAAAGAGTATGCAAATTGGGATGACGAAGGGCAGTATGACCCTACAATAAAGACTGTCCCTAAAATATCGTATGTATCTTCTTGGAATTTCTACCCTGATCCAGACGCTTCTAACATAGAAGATTGTGATTACGTAATAGAGCGACATAAACTCACTAGAAGTCAGTTGCGAGGATTAAGAACTAGGCCCTTCTTTAGGGAAGATGCAATAGCAGAAGCTATAGATAAAGGTGAAAACTACAACATTAAATGGTGGGAGGCTAGTCTTTTAGACTCACAAGACGAAGAAAGTTCTCGTGGTTTTGATACACATAGGTATGAGGCACTTGAATATTGGGGTGTTTTAGACAAAGAGATAGCTGAAGAGTCAGGAATAGATATACCCACAGAGTATGAAGAAGTAGACGAATTACACGTAAACATCTGGATATGTAACGGGGAAGTTCTGCGTTTTGTAGTGAACCCCTTCCTACCAAAAAGAATACCTTTCTGCGCTGTTCCATATGAAGTAAACCCTTACGCATTCTTTGGTATTGGCGTGGGTGAAAACATGGATGATACGCAAACCTTAATGAATGGTTTTATGCGTATGGCAGTAGATAATGCTGTTTTATCTGGTAATTTACTCATAGAGGTAGACGAGACTAATCTAACTCCAGGCCAAGATCTGACAGTATATCCAGGAAAAGTATTTCGTAGACAAGGGGGTGCGCCTGGACAGGCAATATTTGGCACTAAATTTCCTAACGTAAGTAACGAGAATATGCAGTTGTTTGATAAGGCTAGGGTATTAGCTGATGAATCAACGGGCATACCTTCCTTTTCCCACGGTCAGACAGGTGTTACGGGTGTGGGTAGAACAGCGGCAGGTATATCTATGTTGATGGGTGCTGCTGCTGGCTCTGTAAAAACAGTTGTTAAAAACTTTGATGATTATATGTTACGTCCATTAGGTGAGGCAATGTTTGCATTTAATATGCAATTTAATTATAACAAAGACATAAAAGGGGATTTAGAAGTTAAAGCTAGGGGATTAGAAAGCCTGATGCAAAATGAAGTAAGGTCACAACGCCTTATGTCTTTCTTACAAATAACCAGTAATCCAGTACTTGCACCTTTTGCTAAGTTTCCTTACATCATACGTGAGATTGCAAAATCAATGATGTTAGATCCTAATAAAGTTACAAATACACCAGAGGAAATGTTGAGGCAAACATATTTAATGCAACAACAGCAAGGGCCACAACAACCTCCTCAAGGGCCTATGGATATGACAGGAACAGGTAATGGAAATATAGGAGTAGGGGCGGCACCTGTTCCAGGAGAACCTGAGTTTACAGGAAACACACCACAACAGGCTCCACAACCACAGATGCAAGCCCCGCCACCAAATGAAGGGTTGCCTCCAGGATTATTGCAATAATGGAGTATAAAAAAATAAAGGATATAGTTGTACATCCTAAATACGTAGAACTTGAAAACTACTTTACTTTTTTAAAAGAAAAGGCAGTAACTGCAATGTCATATTCAGACGATGAAGTTACTATATATAGATGTCAAGGTCAAATAGCTATCTTAGATCTACTATTAAAGCTAAGAGCCAATGCTATAAACGATGAAAAGAAACATAATTAAAATGGCAAAAGAATCTACTTTTGAATCTGCAATGGAAAGACTAAGGCAAAAAGATGCCTTGCGTAGGTCAGGTAGAGGAACCCCTCTTTATCAAATGGGTAGAGCGTTTAGTGAGTTAGATACTGAAGAGGAAGCAGTACCTGAGACACCCTCTTTAGAAGCATCTCTTCATGCCACGTATATGCTACCCACATCTGTGGCAATAGGGTTGGTGCATGGTCTAGGTAAAATAGCAGGTAATTTTGCTTCTCTTGTAGGCGCAATGGATCAAAAAGAAGTAGATAGAATAGGAGACAATTTTAAAACTACTTATCTAGAATATATAAATTCTTTATCCCCAGAGGGTGATGCGGGAGGAAAACGCCTATTAGGTATGATAGGCAAAGTAGGAACGGCAGGTGGAGAGATGGTTAGTTATGCTGTTCCTGCTATAGGGTTTGCAAGAATATTTAACGTAGGTTTAGGGTTTCGTCCTTTATTGGCTACAGCAGCAGCAGATGCATTAGTTGGTTTTGGTGGTATGTCTCCAGATGAAGAAAACTTATTTAATCTTGTAGCAGACTGGTCTAAAGAAAATAAAGTAGAGTGGTTGGAAGCTATTGCTAATGTAGTAGCAACTAATCCAGAACATAGTGAATTTGAAAATAGAGTAAATAATGCCATAGAAGCAATGATAATGCTAGGTGGGTCTGAAGCTATAATTAGAGGTGCTTTAAAAGTACCTACACTGTATAAATTAGCTAAAGCAAGAGTAAAGGGCGAAGAGACTGTACAGAAGGTAGATATTTTAGTAAATAAATTTCCAGAAGAAATGGCAGAACCTATAGAAACTGTTCTTGAGCCAAAACCCACCGATCCTACTCCTATGGGTACAGCCGTACCTGATATGGAAGGACAACCCAAGCTCCCTTTCCCTCCCCCTAAAAATAAAAAATATACCGACAAACAGGCGGAGCAAGTACAAGATAAATTAATGCAATCTATAGAGGAGGGTTTACCTCTAGGAACATCTGTAGATGAGATAGAGTTAGATAAACAGATGGATGAGGTGCTAGTTGAACCAGCCGAAAAACCAATAACACCTGAAGAGTTTTTAGAAAAATACAAGGACACAGACGACGATGATTTTATATTTAAAGGTGTGCCATCTGCTAGTGACGAGATTGAGTTTTTAAAAGCAGTAAAAAAGGCTAAAACTTCAGATGATTATGAAGATTTATTTAATGTGTTAGAAGAAGAAGAAAGTCTTATTTTAAAAGGAAGCCTATTAGCAAGTACTGAACAAATAGATAAAAAATTTGCATCTAACTACCTTACCTATTTACAAAACAAAAATATTGATAAATATATGGTAGAAGCAAACGAGATGGCAGACACTTTAAAAATAAATAAAACTACTTTAAACGACCATCCAATATTAGAAACTTCGAGTATGTCTCCTGACCCAGAATTTGAGAAAAAATTTCAGGATACGGCAACTGTCCTAGATGATTTGAAAAAAGCAAAAGATTCTGATATGGTTCAATTTGAAGAATTTGAAACGATAGGGCCAAAGCCTGGTGGTTCAGCAGATGGTGCTAAAATAAAAGATAAAGCAACAGGTATAGAGTATATTGCTAAATATTATGATAATCCAGAGCAAGCTGCCCAAGAAGCTATAACTGCTAAAGCGTATCAAATAACAGGTACAAAAACTCCAGACGTTAAAGTAATCCATGCAAATATAGATGGTAAAGGAAAAGTATTTATTCTATCAGAATTTATTGATGATATAAAACCATATAATGTTGATTTTGTAGACCCAGAAGATATGGGAAGAATACACGTTGTAGCAGCTATTATGAAAGATTGGGATGCAGTAGGTTTAGCTAAAGATAATGTAGCGTTTGGAAAAGAACTAGGAACTGGCAAAGCCCAGTTAATACAACTTGATGCTGGAGGGTCTGGGGCTTTTAGGGCTATGGGTGGATATAAGCCTAACTCAACCTCTTTCTTTGATGTACCTTCTAATTCTACAGAAGATTGGTCTTCGTTAGTTAGTGAAAAAAATGAAGCAGCCCGTAGTGTGCTTATGGATGCATATAATAAAAATCCCGTAGTATATATGCGAGGAGCTAAAAAAGCACTAGCACAATTCAGAATGAACCAAGAAGAATTGTTAGACACTGTAAATGATGCTACTAAAGCTGTTGGCATGGACGCTGATAATGCAGTTGATGAATTTATGAATACGTATGTTGGTTCTAGATGGGGTAATATATCAAAAAGTTTACAGGATTCTATAGATGCACATGAGGCCGTTGCAGTAAAACCTACTCCAATAAACGAAAAAGATTTGCAAGAACTTACCTTCTTTCCTTCTCAAGAAGGCCCAAACAAAATAAGTGAACCAATACAAATATTACTTGCTAAATATAGAAGCACTCCTGAATATAAAGCACAGAAGCAGGGCTTTGATCCTACAGGTGGTTTTCAAAGATTTAGTACAGGGGAAATGATGTTTCAACAGCCCGATCCCAGTTTGATACAAGGTACTATTTTAAGCCCTAGTGCTTATTATAAAGCAAAAGCAACAGGACAATCTGGGGAAGACATATTAGGAAAAGAATTAAGTGAGGCGATTGAGCAAGGAGAAATTCCCTCTTCTCAAGAGATAGTAAAACAGAAAAAAAAGTGGGGAATTGGAAAAGAACAGACAGATGAAGAACTTTCCGCGCCAACAAATCTACCATTGGGCACTACTCCCCTACCTTCATACACTAGAAAGCAAGCAGTAGCTGTTGATAAAGTATTAAAGAAAAAGGGCGTAAAAGAAAAAGTAAAATTTATGCTAGACCCTTTTGGTAGTAATAACTGGACTTTTAAGCATCTACCTGATGGCGTTAATTATAAGAAAATAGAGGGAGTATCAAAATATAGTCCAGTAGGCCCCATATATGGTGGGGATATGAACCAAAATGCATTTGTGTATGATAAGCCCCTATATAACAATGCATATGTATTTGAAGATGGCGTAAGTTCCAGTAACTATATAATTAAAGGTAAGAAAAAATTATATCAAGGAACAAGGGCTGGAGCGGTTGGCTTTCATTCACCTAAAGGTACTATTCCTATACAGTTTTTAACTCTGGGTAAATCGTTAAGTATACACGTTCCCCCTGTTGTAGAGGGTTTCGTACTTCCACAAAATCCAAATATAAAAGAACTATTAGAAACATATATTAACGTAAAAGATTCTGTTATAAAATATACAAAAGGAGATGTTGATAATCAAAGCATAGACGTAGTTCTTGGCTATGTAGATTTAATATTCAGTAACGCATACGGTAGCACTGCTTTCAAGGCAGCCAAAGGATCATATAATGTTACTACTTCGTTTACGGACGTAAAAGCTGCTGGCAAAGCCTCTCTTATATTTAAAAATTTACCTCAATACGAATTTGCAGAGGGTATAGAAAAAACAACCAGATTTAAAAAGTTTACATATGCCCCAAATACACCACAAGGTAGGGCAGAATATCAAAAAGAATTTGGAGATAAATGGGCAGAGGAAGCAACCTTTGATGACACTAATATATCATCATGGAAAGATACAGAATCAAGTGGGGGCTACATATCACGATTTCTTCTTAGAATAAATGAACAGGCAAATGAAGTAGGAGATGTATTTTTAACAATCCCTGTAAATGATGAGATGAAACAGGTGTTTACTGCTCAAAGCAAGGCGGAAAATAAAATATTAAGACAGCCTTTTTCTCAGGCAACATTACCGCCCGTGTTAGCAAAACAAGTTGTAAAAGGATCATCTAAAAAAATTAAAGATATATTTAAAGTAGGTAAGTCAAACGAGTATATAACTACGCTAAAACCAATTACATTCGATCCAAAAGATCCTACAAAAATAAGTAAAGAACTTTCTGCAAAGTTTTCAACTTTAAATGATACTAATGTTTTAGCTTCATACATAGGGCCAGCAGCAACGATAACTAGTATTAATCAACTCATACCGAGAGACATTAAAGAAACAATAGAAATAGAGTCCGATGAAGTGGAGCAGGACGCAGAATTTGTACCGTTAGATCAGGGAGAGTCTATACGAGAAGAATTACCTCAAACAGAATTAGACACTACGCCCATAACTAGGGAAGCAACAGAAAAGTCTACGTCTTCTACACTAGAGGATGGTACAGTTGTATTACATCCTACTATATATAAAGACAAAAAAACGGATGTAGCAGAACAGCTAGACCCACAAGCTGCTTTTACTGCGGCAATGGATTTTGAGGCAAGAAACCCTAACCTAGAGTTTCCTAGATTTGATACGGTAGAGGAAGCAGATGCATATTCGATGGATAGAAGTGAGGCGGGTGGAGCAAGTAAGATGCCTTTGTATTTAGATACAACAGAAGAAGAATTAAACATAGACGACCAAATGTTAAATCTTAACTTAGGAGAACAATCAAATGATAAACAAGTACAGCAACGACAAGAAGCTTGAAATGCTTGAAAAAGAATTGCCTTTTGGCTCTTTAGAAAAAGAAATTGCAGATGATATACCCGTAATGTTATCTGAGGGTGAGTACGTAGTTCCTGCCGATGTTGTGCGGTATTGGGGATTAAAGCACTTAGAAGATATGCGAATGATGGCTAAGTGTGGGCTTATGTCTTTGCAAGACGATGGTAGACTACACGTAGTAGATGAGGACGGTGAGCCTGTTGAAACGGCTGAAAGTGAAGAGGCCCACGATGCCCCTATGCTAGAAATAGTTGAAATAGATTTGGAAGCAATGCAGGAAGATGCGGAGTCTCCTATGGAAGACATGGAAGATGAGGAAGATGAGGAAGATGAGGAAGAAAGTAATGTAATAGAGGTTGATTTTGATGGTAAAGGAATAGAGGAAGACATATTGATGCTAAAGAATGGTGGAGGTGTAGCAGGTGATGATGTAGGAGGAGAAGCGGGAACATCTGATTATGGTGGTGACGAAGGTAATGATAATAATGATAATAATGATGGTGATGGTGATGCGGCAGAAGCGGCAGCGGATGCATCACAAGGACAAGACCCTGCTGAAGTCGGGGAACAGAACGCTCCATCCGTCGCAGAAGTCGCAGCGGCTGCGGCTGCTGGGCCAATGGGTTGGGATAGGTCTTTTTCGATGCCAAAAGATGTCAGTCCAAAGGGGTATACAGAAGGATTGGGTAAAGGAGAGATAGCTGCCGCGAAAACGTATGGAGTGAATTTGTTCGGTTTAAAAGGTAAATCAAAAGAAGATAAGCAGGACATTATAGATTTCACTATTGACGCTAGGCATTCCCACAACCCAACACCGCAGCAAATGGCTATTAACGCACAAACAGAGCGCGGGTTCCAACAAGCAAATCCTGGAATAGCACAAATGGTCGGCGTACTGGGTACTCTAATGGCGGGTATAAATCCAGCATTTGGAGCAGTTATGGCAATAGGAAATTTGGTAAATAAAGCTACTGGAAATCAAACACTAGGGGATTTGTCTGGTATGTCTGGTTTAATGAGTGGCGTAGGGGATAAGCTTGGTTTTGATGTTGATTTAGGTATTGAACAGGGAATAAAGGACATAGGAACCAGTATAGGTGAGTTTGCCTCAACGGTTCCAGGTACTCCTGACGACACACCCGACACTCCAGGAGATGTAGCTACTAGTGGAAAGAAAATAAATAAAGAAATGCAAGATTTAGCAAAACTACAAGAGATGCTTAATCAGACCGCAAAACTTGAGGGAGGACAAGAAGTCCCTCTTAGCAATAGCTTAATGTCCGCTGCAATGAACACTGAAGAAGAAGAAGAAGAAAGTGACATACCTGTAGTTGCATAACATTAAGCATACTGGGCTACCCGATACCCCTCTCATGGTGGGAGGCTACTTGAGGCCCCTAATAATAGGACTATAAACAAAATGGCAATCGAAGAACAAGAAATTGAAGATACTTCAAATATTAAAGGACACGTTGTAAATACCAAAAGAAAATACAGAAGGGCTATGGATGAAGAGGCAGAGCTAAAAGATTTAATATCCCAAAGGGAGGCCTTAACGCAAGAGCAGGAAGAAGCAACGGCAGATGAGGAAGAGAATGATAGCTTAGATGCCGAAGAACTTACGTTTAAAAAAAGGTATGGTGATCTACGTAGGCACAACCAACGTGTTCAGGATGAACATAAAAAATCCATAAAAAAACTAGAGTCACAGATACAGGCACTAACTAATAAATCTGTGAGCCTACCCAAAACAGAGCAAGAGATATCTGCATGGTCTAAAAAATATCCAGACGTTGCAAAGATGATGGAGTCTATTGCAATGAAAAAATCTGGAGAAGCGTCTAGTAATATAAAAAAGGAGATGGAAGAACTACAAGAAATGAAAAAAAATGTACTCAGGGAAAAAGCAGAAACTGAGTTACAAACCTTTCATCCAGATTATGATCAAATAAGAAAAGACCCTGCCTTCCATGAGTGGGCATCTGTACAACCTAAATGGGTACAAGATGCGCTATATGACAATGATAGTGATGCTTATGGGTGTGCAAAGGCTATAACACTATATAAAGCGGAAAGGAAGTCTAGTAGAAAAGCAACTAATTCTTCTAATGCCGCTGATAGTGTAGCAGTAAAAGGTACACCTAAAGCAGATACGGGTGCAAATAAAAGAGGAGCATTCAAAGAATCTGACGTTCAGAAAATGAGCGCAAGAGAGTACGACGCAAATGAAGAAGCAATATCAGCATCTATACGTAGTGGCACGTTTATTTACGATATTTCTGGTGCTGCAAGGTAAAAAACTGTTGACAACAGTAAATAATTAGATATAACTATATATCACTTGCATGATGTACCCCTATTATAGCAATAGCTACGCACATACCTGCAAAACGATATATACCTAAAATAAAGAAGTAGGTTGGCTACCATTTACTAGTTGGCCCCTCTGTATGAGGATACCCAACATTAGAAAATGCCCTGTACTTACGTGATATAAGCTATAACGGAGGAATCAAATGGCTTTTAAAACTGCCGCTGGTTACGGAAACCTCCCGAATGGTAACTTTTCACCTGTAATTTACAGTAAAAAAGTTCAGTCGGCTTTTCGTAAAACTAGCATCGTAGAAGATATTACCAATAGTGATTACTTTGGTGAAATCGCAAACTTCGGTGATACAGTTCGTATCATTAAAGAGCCTGAGATCACAGTTAAAGAGTATGCTCGTGGAACCCAAGTAACTCCACAGGATCTCGATGACGAAGATTTCACGCTAGTTGTTGATAAGGCAAATTACTTTGCTTTTAAAATTGACGACATTGAAGAAGCACATTCTCATGTGAACTTTGAGTCTATGGCAAGTGATCGGGCAGGGTATCGCCTAAAAGATCAATTTGACATGGATGTTCTAGGATACTTGTGTGGTTTCCAACAAGCAACTATTAGTTCTGTTGCCGCTACTGCTGGAACCGCTGCTAGTAAGTCTGGTACTGACCCAATCAGCACTGTTGCTGCTACAGGTCTACTAGCTTCCATGTTAATATCTCGCGCAAGTTTTGTGTCGGGTGGTGCTACTACTGATTCAATTGCAACTCATGCAGACGGATCTACTGGTGAAGCAACTCCTTTGGAAGTGCTAAACCGTATGGCTCGTTTACTCGATCAGCAAAACGTAGACCGTGATGGTCGATGGGTTGTTGTCGATCCTGTATTTGCAGAGCAATTGAACGATGAAAACTCTAAACTCTTGAGTAGCGATTTTGCCTCAAGCAATCCAGACATTTTGCGTAATGGTCGCATTATATCTGGTATGGTTCGTGGTTTTAGAGTTTATATGTCTAACAACCTGCCTTCCATAGGCAATGGCCCAGGATCAGTTGATACCAACGGTTCCAGTGCAAACTATGGAGCAATTGTTGCAGGACATGACTCTGCCGTTGCCTCTGCTTCTCAAGTAGAGAAGGTAGAAACATATCGTGACAATGACAGCTTTGCTGACATCGTTCGTGGTATGCATTTGTACGGTCGCAAGATTCTTCGTCCTGAAGCTCTTGTTCGCGCTCATTACAACATAGCTGGTTAAGGAGGA
>Ga0208299_1003341_pt1 | contig 10143 bp, 20 predicted proteins | sample 15_taG_FD_184089 | JGI IMG/M metagenome (GOLD analysis project Ga0208299, IMG submission 184089) | Marine viral communities from the Subarctic Pacific Ocean - 15_ETSP_OMZ_AT15312 metaG (SPAdes) (version 2) | ecosystem: Environmental > Aquatic > Marine > Oceanic | place: Pacific Ocean | collected...
AGAAAAAAAAACAGACTACCGCCAATCCTCCGCGAGCCAACTAACAGCAACAAAAACAAACAGCATAATAATAAATTGAATCATAACCTCTCCCGATTTCCATAAAGTAGAAAACCCCCACCGGCTGGAATCCCAACCGGCGAGGGTAACACACAACAGAAAGGGGAAGTTAGGCGACCAAATCCAAAACCAATTTTTCAGCCTTGCGAACATTCGCATCGTTCGACGCTCGCAGGATTCTATCGAATTGACCCTTGAAGCCTTGCTTGGCTTGGGCATCGTGTTGAACGAAACCTTGAACGGCGTTGTACGCTTCCCAAGCGGAAACCACGTTGCTCATCTGTGGGCGACCTGTGGTAACACGTTCACGATTGAGACGCTTCCAAATTGCCTCAGTACGATTTTGGTGAGTTGTCACCGCCCGCACCGATTGACCAGTCGCAGCGAGTGCGATTGCTTCAGGTGAGGGTTGACCGTAAATCTCATTGAGAAAATCAGTCATACGAACATCAGTAGATTCTAAGCTACGGATAACCGTTGTTAGATTTCCCCAAGAATCTTTGAGGGTGTTAAACGTGGCAATCAAGTCATTCATATGACCACGTAAGCCGGAAGTGTGACGGATTGAAACCGTTGTACCGGAAACCCTACGCATCATTGCGAGATTGCTACACGCATCACGGAAGTAACCCATTGTAGCGGAAAACGCTTTACCATCATAACCCGCATTAATAATAATACGAGGGAAAATGTTATCGCTATCAGTTTCGTTATAGATAGCGGTACGCTGCTCGGCTGTTGGTTCGATGCTCACGTAGTGACCATTACGAAAATGGGTGTTGCAAGCAATCTCACCGTCGAACGCTTCGCCAGCGGCATCGACCAAAGCACAAACGTCATCGGTAGTATGCGGAACGTAACGAGGTGAAACGGATTTCACGCCCTTTAGATAACCAATGTCATCACGGAATAAACCGTACTGGTCAGTAGGTAAAACCTCAGTACCCATTACAGCGGATAGCGGATATTTTTCTACGTTGAAATTAAATGCTTCACGAACGGAAGCGGAAACGTCTTGGGATTGAATGTTATTGTTCATAGGAACCTTTCAAAAATATTGTGTTACTTGTTATATTCTTATTATACTATATTTATCGGCAATGTCAAGGGGATAACTTTAATTAAAAAGAAAAAAAGGGGAAATTTTAATCCCTACAATACATACATGCGTTCAAAATCCCAATCATCGGTAATCATCCAATCGCAATCCTTTAGCCTTCTACCGTTGCCGTCATCCTCAAACGCTTGCATTATCAGTTTTTCGTGGTCACCATTTTCAGGGAAGCCGATAGGAACCTCAATTCTTACCACGTCCCCAAAAGACGCATCTAGTACCCATATGTGTTGATGTTTTTCTTTCATTTTCTTCTCCCGCGTGTTGGTTTTGTTACTCTCTTATTATACTATATACGTCGGCATAAGTCAAGGGGTAACTTTAGTTTTTCTTGGGGTTTTTTTAAAATAGCCGTAAGTCGTTGCTATTAAAGGGTTTACGTCGCGGCGGGCAGCGCGGCGAGCCTCAAACCCTACAAATAAAGGGTAGATCCAATTTTAGAGAAAAAAAAGAAAAGGGGACAGTCCAAAGCCTGCATACGCGGCAACCTCTGAGCAATGGACTAAGTTCACTGGATTGCGAGCTAGTCCCCAATTCTAAAATGTTGGTTCAGGCGTTGAGCGACTCCGCCACCTGAGTTTAATGCTTGCGTATACATAGCCGTCCGAAACACCAACAATTAATAAAAAAGAAAAGAGCGAGATAGGCGAAAGTCTACCCCTGAACGCTTTACCGCTACGCTTCTCTAATCTTTCACACAACACGTCCAACTAAGCGGGTAAGAACGGCGAAACCAACGAACCTACAAACGGTATTTTGATTCCCCACTTTTGACGTTCACGATAAAACGCCTTCACACCTTCACGGGTTTTCACCGTGTCAAGGTCACGCGACCGCTTAAACTCTGGGTCGTGCTTACGGTACATACCCGTAATCGTTTCCCAACTAAGCGGTTCCTTATCCGTATTTCTTCGAGACTGTAAAACGCCCCAACGAACTTTTGAGCCTTCAACTGGTTGCTTATAACTAAACAAAACTAAACTTTTCATATTATTTCCTTTTCAATTCGTATAACTTTTCGTATGGTTGTCAGTGATTGCGTGAATCGCCGCAAAAATGACTGCTAAAATAATAAATTGTGTCACACGGTATTTACCTTTCTACTGTAAGAGTGTCGGACTTTGTTACTTCTCAATAGCTTTAACGCTTCTGCCGCTTCGCTTCCCTTTGGTTGTGTGCCGTGTACCAGTAGGGCAAAATCTTGGTCACGCATCGACGGTCGTGCAGCGTGTGAGTCGTCGTGGTCAATCTCTAATCCTAACGCTTCTGCTTCTGCTTCGCTGAATACCACTTTAGCCGAACGTAAATTGCAATGTTCAATCAACCAATCGTCACGCCCGCCATAGCTTGCAGTTAAGATAAGATTATCTAAGATAGGCATTTGTTCTACAACATCTATCCAATAGCGTAGACTTTTTGTGTAGGCATAGAATAGTATATCAGGATTTTCGCTTGCGGTCAACCACCACGCCCACATATAATCAGAATTGAAAAAATCGCCTGCGACGTGAATACGGACGATGCCTGCATCTTTTGGCATACTATCCATTAGTAATAAATCCATATTGTTGGATTGTCGCAATAGGTCAAAATTGTGTTTGCGTGAATTGAACACGTTTGTATATTGCACTTCTTGCGACGCAGAGAAACAACGGAACTCATTATCTACGCCGTCTTTAATTTTACGCCTACCGTCAGATTGTACAACAGCCTTAGATAAACAAGCCTTTGCATATGGGCAAGAGTATCCACTTAATAAATCCAACGAATATATTTTACGCTTGTCTGTTAAAAATTCCGCCAATTCAGGAACCTGTTTTAGTGCTTCGGTTTTGGCGTTTGCGTTTGAGAATTTTAGCATTGTGTTTCCTTTGTTGTTATTGTTAATTGCTTATACTCTAAGTATACTATATTTATCGTCATTTGCAAGCTAAAACTTCAGAAAAAGCGGAAAAAAAACCAAAATACTTTTCCCCCTCCAATGGGGGGCGGGCCGCCCGGGCCCCTCACCCCCCAATAGGGGGTAAAAGGAAAAGAAAAGGGGACAGTCCAAAGCCTGCATACGCGGCAACCTCTGAGCTATGGACTAAGTTCACTGGATTGCGAGCTAGTCCCCAATTCTTCACACGGAATCAGATTTTCGCGCTAGCGTTATAACGCGCTTTTGCGACCCGTCGAATATACGACGGCTGTCCAGTGTGTAGAACTTCGCCGGTCGTACCGTTTTGGATTTGTGCCCAACGGTCACGGCTTTTGTCCATAGTGTTTACAATAACATTAACAGGCATAGCAACTTTTGCATTAATTTTCTTCATAACTTCGTCTCCGTGTAAAAATCTAATAAAGTAAAAATGTTGGTTCAGGCGTTGAGCTGCTCTGCCACCTGAGTTTAAGGATTGCGTATACATAGCAGTCCGAATCCCCAACAATTAAAATTGGCGTTTTAAAGTGCGCCACCACTCACGAAAGGAATTTCCTAAGCTGTTTCCGATTCAGCATCTTCTGGTTCGGCGGCGAGTTTTCGTGCTTCCTCCGCTTTTTCTTCATCCTGCTCTGCAATCTTTTTATTGACTACTTGAGCAATGGCACGTAGTGAACTTTCGTCCACTTGAATCTTTAGCTCACCACCTTCGACGGTCAGCTGTAATTCGTTATGCCAACCGTAGTAGACATGACTAATATTCTTCGCTTCGATAACTCTTGAAACTTTAACCATTTCAAATCCCTTTCAAAAAAACTAACTTCCTAAACATACTTCAATTATAACATACGTTTTTCAAATTGCAAGTAAAAACTACCACCAACTTGAATAAACTACCGTTTGCCCATCGGCTAAAGCCTTGCGAGCATTGGCACAAAATTCTAAATCAGACTCTTTATAATAGTCACTAGAATCGTCACCAAAGAAGAATCCACCTGTCTCTGGTAATTCGTCGCCCTTGACACTAGCCTCAAGTGCATCAATGTCTGCTAAATCCAACTCAACATCGACGCAATTAAATTCGCCTTCGCCACCCTTTTCGAGATATAGCGATTCCATAAACCCCTGAAGATGCGGATGTTTTCGCCAATAAGCGAGTTCTTCCTGATTCCAGTTTCCTTCTTCATCTTTAGTATCTAATCTAATCGCTGCGTATTGGTCTAAACCCATTTCATTTCTCCGTGATAAGTGTTACTTGTTTACTCTTTCATTATACTATATTTATCGGCGTTTGCAAGCACAATCTTTAACTTTTCTTGCTTTTTTTGCTAACTTTTGCTGGCTTTGGCTGGCTCTCAGCTACCCTCAATCGTCGGGCTGGTACTGCTGGTACAATCCCCTAACTTTGGCTGGCTTGCAATCAGCTTCAGTCGCCTTGAATAATAAGGTAAGACAACAGATGGGAAGCCATACCACCACGACAGGGGGTAAGCGTATTGTCACCTTGACCTGTCGCCCCTTCTCCGACTGAACGGCTAGGAGGCTTTAACTGGGCTGTTGTCTATACTACCATTATACTATATATATCGGCATTTTCAAGCTAGAACTTTAGAAAAAACCGGATTATTTTTTACCCCTCTCATGGGGGGCGAGCCGCCCCGGCCGTGCACCCCCCACTAGGGGGATACCGGCGATCCGGTTCTAAGTCCAAGCCTCGTTGAGTTCGTCGGCTTCAATCTGTGTAGACATAATCCGATAAACCAACATTGAGTAAGCCATCATAATTTCCGATGTGCTAGCCATCATGTGTTCCATGCCCGCCCCTGATTCAATAGCCTGCTCAGCCTGTTGCATGAACACCAAGCCCATACTAGCCAAAGCACTGGCTAATTCTGCGTTGCCTTCTTCGCACATTTTTATCAGGCTCTCATGGGTAAAATCATTTGGCGACTGCGTGTGCATTTTTGAGATAGTCGCCAAGATTGTCGATTCGCTTATTAGTGGTATAGTCATTTTTTAGTCCTCGTTGATTGTGGTGTAAAGTCCAATTATAAAAAGTATCATGATGATGATAGCTAAATTCATATTACTCGTTTTCTTCTAGTTCCAACTCCATAGCAGATGCAAAAGCCTGTTCATTTCGATACAGTCTATGTTCGTTTACTTCGTAGGGGATTTCAGATTCTGTAGAAACCGCTTCACGGTATCGGTTCAGAATGTCAAGACGTTCGGGATTATCTGACATTACTTTGCCGTCCTGAATTACAACGGATTCCTCTCGCATATTTTTAACCTTCGGTGCGACTTCCGCATCGTAGATTTTATTCATTCGCTTGAGCGTCGAACCACCTTCACGGTTATCGTGATAGCGTTCGGGCAATACTTCATTGGGAACCCAAATTGCTTCGAGTATTGCGGCTTCAAGATTTTCTTTTAGTTCGTCGAACTTACTTTCGTAATTCATAGTTGACCCTTTCGTTAAGTCGTTTGTTGTTACACATATATTATACCATATATATCGTCAATGTCAAGCGAAATCTTTAGGATTATATGGAAAATCCTCTAAATCATATAAGTAATCTGGAATACTATTTTCGTTTATACTTATAGCAAACCCGTTGGCGTGTCTGTTTTTATTTTTGCAAGCCTTTTTAACATCTTTAACGCTCGCCCACTTTACAATAATATCTTCAGGCGTAACCAAAACAAAAAATATGTAATCAAAATTTTTAGGTTTGATATTCTGCATTTGGTAGGAAGTTACACAATGCGGATGGTGCAAAGCTGATTTGACTTCAATCCGTACAGGGTTGTCGTCAAGGTTTACTGTAATATCCCAAGCCTGATTTCCACGCAGGGCATTAGATTCATAGCCGGTATGGTGTTCAATCTTTTCCGCAATAACCCTTTCTAATTGTGTGCCGCGTTTTAGGCTACTCATCTTAGAAAGCCTAAAAGATGCTTCGCTTTTCTTTGGGCAGTAAAGAGTTTGTTTGTTTCCTTCTTCGTCGTGTCGTTGGATATCTTCAAGTGTGATGATAGTCATAACAATTTCCTTTCGTTGTTGTTTGTTGTTATGCTTTAAGTATACTATATATATCGACCAATTACAACACTAAACTTAACATTATTTGGAAATAATACTAAATACTTTTCCCCCTCTTTCGGGGGGTGAGCCGCCCCGGCCCGCAACCCCCCAGCGGTGGGGTAATAAAAAAACTGGCCGCACCCGCTAAGGTACGACCAGCCAACGAAAGGACGCCGCGCTATTATAAGCCACGCGGCAAGCTATGTTACTTTGTCTACGTCATATTCCGTTATTGGAAAAGTAAGGTCGTGCATCTCTAAATTTTCCAGACCTTGCACTTCTAGGTTTACAGTTGGTTTTTCTACCTTACTCGGTGCTATTAGAAAAACAACCAGTATCATAGTAAGCACAACAAAAACGTATGCGGTGAATGTCGTAGACAATATTGATTTTAATTCTTTCATAGTTTCCCCTATCGTGTAATAGATATAATATATATACCAAAGCCAAGCCAAGACAAAGACATTACCCATAGCCCAACAATCGCAGGCTCTAAACGTTTGATTATCTTAATCATTATCAACCACCTTCCAGCGTCCTGCCTTTATTGCCGCTTCGGCATCTTTCAGGGGAAACGTCAAAGACTGTTCGCCCTTCTTGCCGGTTAGCGTGATGTCTTTCGACGTGATTTTGGTTACTGTGGTTTTTTCAATACCATTCATAACTACGCTGTTGATTCCTAGAATCTTCTTCATTTCTTTTCCTTCGCTAAAGAGAATTTTGCCATTCGCTACGTTGCGTTTGGCGTGTACGTTTTCGTTTGAGTCGATTGTCGTGTACTTGGTGTGTACTGGCTTGATGTCCAATAGACGGCTTGCCCACTTTAATCGTCATCGTTATTGTTTTTTTCTTATTGCTCATACTTATATTATACCATACTTATTGTTAATGTCAAGCCCTAAATTAAAAGTAATTCATTGTTTGTCGCTTCGTTTAGGTGCATAATCAACCCGTTTAAATATGCTATCGCGTCTTCGTAGAATACTTTGTCTGCCTCAGGTAATTCACATTCTCCCGTTATTAAATGGGTGTGCATGTTTAATTGCTTTTCGTATTCTCGCTGTGCAATTATCAACTCTATACCAATAGCTTCTAGCGTTGACCTGTGTATATCGTATGTTTTTCCGGTGTCTATTTGTTTATCAGTCATTCTGATACAATCTCCTCCCAATTATTTGCGAAATCTTCAAACGTTTCCAATTCCCCAATTGTCAACTCTTCTGATTCGTCCCATTCTTCCGCCACTCGCACAGGTGGCTGTAAACAGAAATCTTCAAAATCTGCCTCATCATATTGAACATCTGCCGCTTCAACAGAATCCTCCATTTCTTTAGTGAGATTTCTAGGGGCAAACTGCATGCCGTACCAAGTAGGGTCGATAACCTTGAGAACGCCGTAGCTGTTCATTTTCTGAGGTTGAAGTCCGTTGTTTCTATCGTCTTCCATTAGTAGAAGATACAGTCCAGTACCTAAATACTGTAATATATATACTTCGTCATTTCGTTTTGCTGCGTCAAATATATCTGATGATGCAATCATTTTTATTCCTTTTCGTTAAACTCTTATACTACCATTATACTATATTTATCGGCAATGTCAAGCCGAATCTTTAGTAATTCCTGAAGTTTTTCTAATTAAATTGCTTAGTCCACAACCCAAAAATCTTGCGAGCTTCTGCTTTATCTATATCGAATTCATATTGCAATTCTCTTGGCGCGCCCATCATGTTGATGGTTCCGCTTTCTCGCAATTCGTCCAAATATACAAAGTACTCTAAATATTTATCGTTCATCTTATTTCCCTTTCATTGAAGTTTCTTATATATATAGTATACCATACACTATACAAATTGCAAGCACAAAATCATTATTTTTCCAAAATTCTCTGAAATAATTCTGCACCAACTAGACCAATCACACACGCCGAAATTAGTAAATATAACATAGTTTCTCCTTTATTGTTTGTTACTTGTTATATAATATATATCGACACGATTACCCCTAAACCTTAAACAAAAACCAAAAAATAACCAAAATACTTTTCCCCCACCGTTGGGGGGTGAGCCGCCGGGGCCGGTTCGGTTTTGTCAACCCCTAAAATAAAAAACAACCGCGCGCCTGATTGATGAAACGGCATAGCCGAAAGGCCCCAAACGCGGGTTGTATTTGGAACAGTGACTCTCAATCCTAACCGGCAGCCTGCGTACATCGTTGAGAGGTGGCTTATACGGTTCCTGTTCCGGTTGTATGGTTGACCTGAATCCCACAGGTCTTACGGTTGTCGTTGTTAAGGTGTCTATACCGTTAATGTACCACCATGTTATTTAGCTTTTCACTATACCGTTCTCCTTGTCATTGATTGCATAAGTTTCGTCGTGCAGAGCAACGATTTCTTTTGCTACGGCTTTCCAAACCCGTTCCCAGATTTCTATAGTTTCTGTATCATTGGCTTCTTTAGCCTTACTGAACTGCGTACCAACTCTAGTACGGATTTCATAAAGCGGTTTCAGCTTTTGCTGTATTTGGTATCGTCTACTAGTCATAATTTTCCCTTTCGTTATACTTCCATTATACTATATTTATCGGCAATTGCAACTAAAATCTTTAACTTTTTCCAAAGTTTTCTAGCTCTATCCACGTTAGTGCATAGGCATTGATTTCAATATAGCTCATACCGTGCGCCAGCATATTTCTAGCCGTTTCTTGGGTATCCTTGTTGATTTCGCCCTTGTAGCCTAAAGCGACTGACAGGTTTTCTAACATCTCTTTCATTTTGCTTCTCCGTTGATTTCAATTTCGTTTATCGTACTATCGAGCATTTCAATGCTCACTTGGATATTCTTACGGATAGCACGATTGTCGGTTCTATCCCACATTCTCCAAAGGTTGTCTATAGCCTGTTGGCATTCTTCTTTAGTTAGCATATTCTTCTCCTTAACAACTTACTTCCCTATTATATATATCGACATTTTAGCATAATAACTTTAATCGCACAAGCCCAAATCCATTATTTTCTCAGAATAAACCCAACTATTTTTCCCCCTCGCGTGGGGGGCTGCGTGCCGGGGCCGCTGGTCGGCTGGCTGGCTGGCTGCTGGCTGGCTAGGACTCAGACACAATCGTCGGGGGCGATTAGCTGCGACTCGCCGCCGCCTTGGCGATTAGTTCCAACCCTTCGCCGTCTTGGCAATTACCGCCGCAAATGCTCGCGAAGCATCGAAGCGTCGAGTGCCGCCAAATTGCCGCCGTGCCGCTGCCCTAACGCCTGCCAACGCTTCGGCTTCCTCCGCTTCCATCGCCCGAATGTCGGCGACCTCTTGGGCGTCAAGCCACGCCTGAAAATCCGCAGTATCCTCAACTTGAATTTGTGATGTAAATTTGTCCATGATAATAATCCCTTTCGTTGGATTTGGTTGATTTGTTAACCCCATTATAATATATATCGGCACATTTGTCAAGGGGAATCCAGTAAAAAGCAGAAAAAACTCAAAATACTTTTACCCCCCTCGTGGGGGGCGGCGGGCCGGGGCCGGTCCGGTTTTGTCAACCCCTATTTTGTATCAATCAAGCAGGACAGCGCGCCTATCAGTATTGCAATTATTAGATATGTCATTAAGCTGGTTTTCCTTCTAGTCCGTAAATCAGTAATTCGTTGATAACGCTGTCCATAAATAGAACATTGGTTTCTATGCCTTTGCGGATTTCGTCGCTGTCGGCATTATCCCACATTTCCCAAAGGTTTTTTATAACCTGTTTGTATTCTCTATGTAGGCGGTCTATTTCGTTTTGAGTCATTCTGTTTTTCCTTCGTTGGACTGTCTTAATTTTTATATGGGCGACACGGTAGGGAATCGAACCCTACGAAATTAGCAGTTATTAATCACGGCTAGCTTGCCGATTGAAAAACTTAAAACACACAGAGCCCGTCGGTTGCCGTTTAAGTTTTAGACTAACAAAAGAG
>Ga0208299_1003342_pt1 | contig 10143 bp, 7 predicted proteins | sample 15_taG_FD_184089 | JGI IMG/M metagenome (GOLD analysis project Ga0208299, IMG submission 184089) | Marine viral communities from the Subarctic Pacific Ocean - 15_ETSP_OMZ_AT15312 metaG (SPAdes) (version 2) | ecosystem: Environmental > Aquatic > Marine > Oceanic | place: Pacific Ocean | collected...
CAACAGCCAATGGCATATCAATTAGGGGGGCTACTTAAATACAAACGTAGTCCAATGATGGGATAATGAATAAATATAGTAGACAACCGGGTGACAGCATACTGGCTCTATTAGAGCCGGGTGAATACGTATTGAATCGTAATGCTGTGAATGAGATTGGTAAAGAGAATTTAGATGAATTAAACTATGAAGATGCTCCAAGATTTGATATGTCTCAACGTGGAGAAGTCATGATGGCTCAAACTGGTGGTATGCTTGGAGATATGATTGGTATGCAGGCTGGTGGTAGCACATTATCTTATGGTGGAGCTACTACTACTGGAGCATCTACATCTCTTGCTGATTTATATGAACAAATGGGTATGCAACCTAATGAAGACAGAATAGAAGGATTTGAAGAACAATATGCATATGACCCATCTAGAGAAGGCGTATTATTTGAAGATTATAGTAGGGCTATGACAGGAGCTACTCAAGCTGGAAGACAGAATCTTATGGGGGCTGGTCAACAAATGCAACAAGCTCAGGCTAAGTCTGGATTTGCTGGTGGTGGAGCAGGTCAACAAGCTCAAGGACAAGCTAGAGATACTATCATGCAGGATTTCTTAGCTCAAGAAGGAGCTGCTAAATCATCATTATTTAAAGGAATACGAGGAGAAAGAGAACAATGGATGAGAGATGCTGGAGCTGGATTATCAGCACTTCAAAGTGCTGAAGGTACTGTGGATATGTCTACATCAATAGAAGGAGCTCCGATTGTATCTGTTTTACCAACTCAAAATCAAGGTACTGTTACTTATAATGGTGCGAGATGGAGTTGGTCTGAGGAAGAAGGTGCATATGTACAAGGTTAATAATATATTAAATAGGATTTAATTATGGGAAAATATGATGCAATAAGAGGAGCTGGCAATGTAACAGTACAGGCCCCTCCTGATTTTTGGACTGCAGCAAAACAAAGTTTTGATGATGATTATGATAGACTTGTTGCGGCTCAGGAAAGAAAGAAAGAAGAAGAAAGATATGTTAAAGAATCAACTAAAGAACAAAATAGATATGATACTGAGCAGGAAAATCTTATGTTTCAACAGAGACAATCTTCTGCTGAAAATGAATATAGTAAAGCTATGGAAGAATATAAGTTAGCCTATGAACAAATAGGAAAACATAATCCAGAAATGATGGAAAAATTGCAAAAACAATTTGGTAAAGAATATAAAATACCTAGGCAAGATGGCACATTTGAAACAAGATATGTAGTTCCTCAATCAGTTAGAGAGTTCACTTCTAGTAAAGTACAGTCTAGAAAAGACCTTGATGATATTTTAGATAATTGGGACACCCTTAGTCCATCACAAAAAACAGCAGTTTGGCCAAAAGTTAAAGAAATAAATAGATATTTTACTAGAGACTTGTCTGATTATGAATCATCTGCTAAGAAAGCTATGTCACATGAAGATAATGCAAAATTATTAGATACTATGGGGGCTTTTCTTCCCGCTGGATACGATAATGAAAAATGGAAATCTGCCACAGAATTATTATTAAAAGATGGTGAAGTAAGTGAGTCTGAATTAAAACTTGTAGCAGCTGATATTAGTCAACATATAACTAATAGAACCGATGCTCGTAAATTTTGGACAAATTTTTCTAGTGATATTATGAAAGCTAGGGGAGCTCTAAAACTTGATTCAGACCCTACAACCATTAGAGATTTACAGGGGTTATCTGATATTGCTTTAGGTAAATTAGATGAATGGTATGGTATATCTGGTCAAGGTGGTGAAGGTGGTACTGGTATTATAGATGAATCAGAATATAATAAAAAAGCTAATGAAATTAGTCAGAGATTGTATGGTAAAAATGCTAATGATATAGACGAAAGCCAAGTCCCTAAATTACAAGAAGAAATAGAGAAAGAACTTTCTCAAACAATTCAATCTGGTTTTGTTTCTCCACCTAAAGAAGAAAAACCAAAAAAAACTAAGAAAAAATTACATGAGGTAAGAAGAGCTGGATATGCCTCAAGAACTGGGCCTAGTATAGAAGACCCTGTAACAAAATCTTTTGGGCCACCTGCTGGAATGGGTACTAGAGTAAAAAATAGTCCATTTACATACGCTAATAAAGGAATAATTCCTTCTGATGAATGGCCGGGATTTAAAGAAGTTTCTATTAAAGAAGCTCTTCAACACTATCAAAAAAATAAAAGTAAATATAAAAAAGATAAAAAAATAACTGTTTCTCAAGGATTATTTAGAGATAGAAAAGATTTAACACAATATCCTAAATAAATTATAAATGCCAAGTTTATATGAAAATTACTTATCAAGGATAGGGGCTCAGCCAAAATCTAATGATACTCCTGATTTATATCAATCTTATTTAGACAGAACTACAAGTCGAACTAACTTATATGATGATTATAGAGCCCGTCTATATGGATACCCATCATTAACTGACGAAGAGAAATCTCGCTCTGTTTCTATGACAGGGAGAGAACTTCTTGAAGAGCATGAGTCTCCCGGTTTTATGGGAGCCCTGTGGAGTGGTATTAAAGCTGGAGCAACTTTAGGGTACGCCTCTGATGAACCAGTACCTCCGGAATCAATGACCTTTGGTGAATCTGCCGCTGAAGTAGTTGGCCATTTAGCTGGAGGTCTTTTACCATTTGGTATCGCAAGTGTTCTTACTGGTGGAGCCACAGCTCCTATAGCTGGTGCTAAATATTCAAAGAAAGTTTATGATGCTTATAGAAGACTGTCTAGATACAGTAAAATGACTAAAAGTCTTAGCAAATCTACTGATGATATTATAAAAAAAGCTTCTAGTGCAGGATGGACATTAGATGATTTAGCTAAAAGTGGAGGCAAGGGATTAAAAGGAAATCTTTTTAGAGACTATCAAAAAGTAAAATCTAAACTTGATTTAACAGCTCAAAGACAATTAATAGTTGAGTCAACTATTAAAGATGCTCAGAAAAAATATATACAACAACTTACAGATAAGGGTGCTCATCTTCAAGCTCGTAGGTTAAGTAAAATTGTAGCAAAGTCTGGTACTGGACTTGCAGTTCCCAGACCATATGGAAAGATACTTGGTAATTCTAATGTATATAAAAAGAAAATAATAGAACCTTTAGCTAAAAAATATGGATATAAAGGTGCGGCTATAGCAGATAGATTTGCAAATAGTGCCATTACATTTGCATCAGTAGGTCTTGTTTCTAATAAGCCGGGACAAAGTTTAGTAGATAGAGCTAAAGATATACCTAAAGATGCTTTTATGGGTATGATGTTTGCAGCTGCTGGTACTCCTACATTACTAGGTAAAGGTTGGGGGCCTAAAATGGAACCTCTTGCCTTATATACTTTAGGTGGATATCCAGATTATCTTGCTGGTAAACCAGACCCTAATATGGATATGAAAGATAGATTGTTACATGGTCTAAGTCTTGTAGCTTTTCATTACGCTGGTCACGGATTAAGTAATATAGGTGTTAAGGATAAGATGTTCAAGGGACTTCTGGACATGGGATTTGATGAACCAGTAGCTTTTGAGATGGCTTATAATACAAAATTTACAGATAATGCTATATCTCATTCAAGAAAATGGTATCAAAAAAAGGGTTCTTTATATCATAACAAAAAAAATCCTAAAGAAGTTATATCTATAAGTGAATTTAAAAGTGAGAAAAAAACTAAGGAAGCTGAAGAACAAGGATTCATAAAATATCTTCATATTGGTTCAGATAGAACAGGAGTTTTTGGTGGTAAAAGTTTAAAGGAATCTAGGGGAAAATTAAACCAAAAGTATAAAAAAGTAGATTTTAATAATAAAGAATTAATTGATGATTTACCTCCTGAAGTTCGTGAGAATGCTGATGCTATGATGGAAGGGATGAAGAGTGATTGGGTTGAAATTGGTGGAGAAAAAAAATGGAAAGTATCTGGGCCAGCTTATGAAGCTCGTGATGTATCACCATTGGGTAGAGAGATACCTCAGTATCTCCCTGAACAGAAACAAGAAATTGATTTTTATAAATCTCAAAGAAAAGATTTAGAAACAGTAGCTCAGCAAAATAGAATATTTGACCCAGCAAAAGATGTTGAAGCAATCATTCCAGAAAAATCATATAATAAAGGAGACCTAGTTGAATGGATTAAAGATGGTAAGGAAATGTTTGTTGATGAAGAAGGTGGATTTTATCCAGTTAAAGTAGAGAAGGCTGATGCTAATTATGTATATGTAAATCTAAAAGGCTCTACAGTTCCAGAAAGTATTGGTAAAAATATACAAATGGTAGATAACAAGATACCTATATCTGAAGTTAAAATGATTAGACCTCATGGTAAAAGAGCACCTAAGTATAAATTGAAATTAAGATATTCAAATAGAGAAGATGGCAAATACTCTAAAACAATGAAAGAAACAAGTTGGGATAGACCCGATGCTCTTATATTTGATTCTTCAGAGGCCGCTGTTGAATATGCTCAAAAACATTGGGTAGGTAAATGGGAAGCTAATGATACTATTAAAGCTAAGATAAATTTTTTAGAGGCTAAAGAAAAAAGAATTTCATCAACTAAAGAATATCAAAGTTTCGGTAGAGCAAAAGGAATGATGGATAAGGCTTTTACAGAAAAGGAATTTACAGAATTAGAAAAGAAGGAGGTATTAAGAACTATGTTCCCTGAGTCTAAGGGAGATGCTAAGAATTTGAATGAAATACAAGTTCGTAGAGTTATGGATTTAATAAAAGGTGATGATAGTATATCATTTGATGTGTTTGATAACCGAATATCACTTCCACCTGAAAATTTTGTTAGCAAAATTACTGACTCCAAGTATGGAAGAGCATTAAAATTAGCTGGAAGTAAAGTAAAAGAAACAATCCTCGGCACAGGAGCCGTAGGGGAAATGCTTGGTGGGTATGGAGCTGAGCAATCATATCGTCAAAAAGTACAAGCCAGATATAGAAATACTTTTATGGGACTTACAGTTAATCTTCATAATCAATTAAAACGTGATTTGCCAAGGGGAGTTACATTAAGAATGGTTAATGATAACATCCAACCATTCCTTGATGGTACTGGCACATTTGAAGGTATGAAAAATTCAAAAGAAAGCAAATCTTTTGTTAAAAAACTTGAAAATATTAAATTAAAAGATAGTAATGATAATGAAATAAATGCTCTTGATGCTATAATAGACAGATATAGAAAATTTTATGATGAAGCGGCTATTGCTCAAATAAGTTCAGAGTCTTATATAAGGGATACATCTACCAAAACATTAAAGAAAGTTCCTTTTGTAAAAATATACGATAGACAGGGTAATAGAGTTAAAATGGCAGATATTGTAAAAGATTTTGAATTACATAACGAACAAGTAAGTAGCATATTAAAATGGATGAAAGGAGAATCAACATCTGTTGTAAATGAGAATGGAAGAAGAGTAGAGGTTGATACCAGAAAAAAAATTAAGGTTCGTGAAAAAATTGAAGATGATTCAGGATTGATTAAAGTTAAAGTTAAAATTGTTAATAATCCTAAGCTATCTAAACATCATTATATAAAAGACTATTCAAGAAAGCAGGTTACTGAAGAATTTTTTGATTTTATTAATATGTCTGGAGATGCACTTGATAGGGCTGCTACATTTATGGCAAGAAATGATTCTGAATTTAGAAAACTTGAGTTTGATGAAGGATTTGCTAGGGCTAAACAATTAATACAGGAGATTAGGAAGGTTCATAATAATAAAGAAATATATGGACAACAATATACAAGAATTGCTGACTTACCAGCTTATATATATGTATCTAGGAGCAAAGGCAACAAAGGAGATATTGTTGCAATGGATAAAAATACAGTATTTAAAGAAGATGGTACTCCTTATAAGGTTGGTGAATATATAGTTGATAATAATAACAATAGACTTGAAGTTGGTAAAGTAATTAAAGTATATGAGACTGATTATGTAACTACAATAGATAAATATAGTAGTGGTTTAGCTCATTCAACATCTTCATATCATGCTTGGGGAAATGGTAATGGACAGATAAATGCTACAATAGGTAGGATATCTGATGGATTAGGTAGACAAACTAATGATAAATACTATGAACAATGGTCTAGAAAGATTATGGAAGCTCAAATATACGGAGAGAAACAGGGTATGTTTAGCAAGTTTATGCAACCCATCACAAGATGGTCTGCTATAGCTGGTCTATCATCTCCGTTAAGTGGTTTAAAGAATTTACTTTTAGGTAATGTTCAAAATGTAACTGTATTTACTGGTAGAGAATTATTTGATGCTTATTTAAAGAGAGATAGCGGTCTTCTAAATCCAACTGGAGGTTTTCGTACAAAGTGGAAAGATGCTCGTGAATATTCAGAGAAAATAGGAGCTACATATCAATCAAGTTTTGATTTACATTTAAACACAACTCCTATGTCTGGATTTTTGAGAAGATGGCTTCCTAATCTTGGTGGAATGAGAACTACGGAAATTCTAAACCGTACTGTTTCACAAAGTATTGGCCCATTTTCAGCAAAAATACATATAGCTAATATGGCAATGCAAAAAAATCCAGCTACTAGAGGAGTCAATAGGGATAACAGCAGAAGAATACTTAGGGATGTGTTCGAATTTAGCCCAGAACAAATTAGTAATATGATAGATAGATATAGAATTGAAAGAACTAATTATATAAAAGAACAAAAAAAAATAAATGGTGATGTTAATGGAAAATTATTTAAGTTTAGATTAAATGAAATTGAAAGACAACAAGCTGCCCAACAAGCTCATGTTATTACTCAGGGTAGTGGTGACTTACCCTATATTCCTTATTGGATGGGACAGGGATGGGCTAAACCATTAACACTATTTTATAAAGTTGCTTATCGTATAACAGATACAGTAGCTAAAAATGTAGTTAAGCCAGCTATTGTAGATGGGAATATGGTTCCTGCTATGAAATATATAGGTATGTCAACACTTGCCGGTAAAACTTTATATGCGGCTTATGATTTTATATTCGATGAAGAACGTAGTAATAAATTTAAAGACACTCCATCTCAGTTCTGGGATTATTTTTTAAAGGCTGAAGGACTGGCCCTATTTAGTAATGCTTCTAATGAATATGGTGGATGGGAAGAGGCTTACTATCCAGTTCCAATAAAAAATGTAGAAACTGTTTGGGATAATTTTTGGGATTTTATTCATGGCAAGAAACATGGTACTACTGCATTTGGTGATGGAATGAAAGGAGTTGTTGCATTGTACTCAACATCTGAAAGATTTATTAAAAAATTTACTGAAAAAAATGTTAAGAAATATGATGATTCAAAGAGAAGGCAATATCAATTCTTAGATGCATACTATCCTAAAGAGCAAATTAATCTTGACTATGAAGATGGTATAAATGCTAAGACTCCATATTATAAAGCGATAAGAGATGTCTTCTGGCATGATGACCAATCAAAAATAGCACAAACATACTATACATCTTTAGCTTTTCTATCTCATAGAATTATGAATGAGAAAGGAATTACAAACTATCTAGTAGCGGAGAAAGAAGCTCGTGAAAGATTAAAAAGAACTCTATCATCTCTTCAACCTATACCAAAAAGTTGGATGAAAACTATGGGCCGTAGTGGCAAAACAAGATATGTAGAATATTTAAATGCCCTTACTCCAGATGAAAAAGCAAGTGAAGATGATATAATGAATATATATAGAGAAAAACAAAGAAATTTCTATAGTGCTATTGCTAGATATAGAACAAACTTTTATAAGAAAGGATAAGTTATGCCAAGAACACCACTACTGGGATATTTACAATCAGCAATAGCTGACAACACAGCACATAGCCAAATGGATAAGTTGTTATTTGAAGATGAGATGTCCAATATTCAACCTGAATGGGGCACTTATAGTGAGCAGCAGGAAGTATATGACCCGGCTAGGGAATGGGGTGAAGGTATGATGCCAATAGGTGGATATGCTAAATTAGTTAAACATGGTACATCAAAAGGTAAAAGAATATTAGATTTTATTAAATCTGATTTAAAAAAGAATACAAAAAGAATATCTATGGAAGCTAAAGAACACGCAAATCAAATCAAAAATATTCAAAAAGATATAAAAGATACTCAATCTTGGTGGACAAAGAAAGGTGAACCATCTTTTAAAACTGCTGAAGATGTCAGAAATCAAATGAAACTTGTTGAACAATTTCCTGTTCATTTCATGAAAAAGGGAGTTAAAGGTGTGCAATATCCTAAAAAAACTCCAGAGTATAAACTTTATATGGATAGAATGAGAAATACAGCAAGAAATTTAGAAATGAAAAATAAAATGCAATCTTTTGCTGATTATAAATTTACAGAATCAAGCCTTTTAAAAAATAGAAATGATTTTTTAATTAAAGCAATAAATGATTATAAGAAATCTGGAATTGTTAGTCCATCAGTTGAAAAGACTATATTTGAATACAGTAGGGGATTAGAAAGATTACCAAAATCTGCTGGCCCTAGCTTAGATGATATACTTAAGAGTTTACCAGAGAATCCATTTTAAGGTGTCTAATCTCCCGTTTACGGAGGTTTTATTCCTTTTTCGATAGTAACCCTGACTCTATACAATTACCACAGATTTTACGTTGTTTTTTATACCTTGTAATATTCTTTGAATATATTACTATGTGCCTTGAATTAGCTGGCACTCTTCCTGTGTTAGTAATTAAAAACTCCCAACCCATATCACATTCTGGACAGATAAAAGTTTTATTGTCTGTTAGTTTAGCATCTATGCTCTGAAAGTTCTTGCTTTTACGATGAACTTTGGCGGCATCTTTTCTAAATATAATGTTAGACATTAATGAGCCATCATTTTCTGAGATGTAGTTTGGCATATTCTCTCCTTAACTTTTTTAAAAGACGCTCCAACTTTATAATTGGAGCATCTTCGAGCATTATAGTCCCTACCATCTTCCTTTTAATATCATAAGTAACATTAACACCTAGTAATGACTGGGCTATAGCATACTTAGAAATTAAATCCCATCTATACCTTTCGTTAGAACGGGATATCGTCGCCTGAATCTTTTGAACTGTTTTGCTTTGTTTCATTTTTCTCTCTTGGTTCGGATACCCTGATACTAAGATAGTCTTTGCCATTCTTAGAAGTGTTTGCCCATGCGGCAAGACTCCATTCAGAATCATTTACATTGACGTTGCCAAGGTAATCTGGTTTAGTATCTCCATTCTCTTTATATTGATTAGGAAATAGTACTCCTTTGTTTGTATTGTCATAATCAGCCATTAGAATAACTCCTGTTGTTTTAGCCTGTTATTTATGATTTTGTAATAGTCTGGATTAAGTTCGCATCCTGTATATTTACGACTTAATTGTTTAGCAGCTTGAGCAACTGTTCCTGAACCCATAAATGGGTCAAGTACAAGTCCTCCTTCTGGACTACCAGCTTTTATGCAGGGAGTTATAAGTTCCATAGGAAACGTAGCACAATGTGCTTCGGGATAACTAGCAACTTTAATATTCCATACATCTCTTTTGTTTCTCTTGGGATATTCTACCCCAACAGTTCTTTCCATAATACTTTCATGGTCATAGTAATACCTTTGATTTTTAGCGAACAGAAATATATGTTCATGTGACATGGTAGGTCTGTCTCTACATGACTCAGGCATAGGATTGAGTTTAGCCCATATAATATCACTTCTTAATATCCATCCACGTTTCTGTAATTCAAATGCTAATCTCCAAGGTACTCCTATTAAATCTTTATCTGTAAGTCCATCTACTTTCTTTTCTCTGTATCCTAATCCTTCGGCTCCTGAAAAACCCCTTCTACCATCAGAGTTAATTTGTCCACCTCTAGCATAACAGTCACCCATATTCAACCAGAATGTGCCATCATCTTTGGTCACTCTGTACACTTCATCAAATACTAGACATAGTTGCTCAATATATTCTTCAAGTGACCTTTCTAATCCTATTTGATTATCTTCTCTCTTAGCCCCGCATTGAGGACAAATATCATATTTAATTATATCTCTATTTTGTGTACCTTTGTTGGATGCTTGTTTACTATTCTCATAATTAGTTTCATACTCA
>Ga0208299_1003344_pt1 | contig 10139 bp, 16 predicted proteins | sample 15_taG_FD_184089 | JGI IMG/M metagenome (GOLD analysis project Ga0208299, IMG submission 184089) | Marine viral communities from the Subarctic Pacific Ocean - 15_ETSP_OMZ_AT15312 metaG (SPAdes) (version 2) | ecosystem: Environmental > Aquatic > Marine > Oceanic | place: Pacific Ocean | collected...
GCTGCATTAGAAAGAGTAGGAGAAGCACAGGTACAATTAGCTGAAAACCTAGCAAAACAGGCACGTTTAGAGGAAAAGAACCTAAAATTACAAATTTCACAAGAAAGTAACTACGAAAAGCGTGAAGCATTAGAGACAGAGTTAGCAGAAGCTGTTGCCACACGTATTGATGCCGAAACTGCATTAGAAACACGTAGATTAGACGCACAAAAGATAACTGCAGAGTTAGAGAACGAAGAAATAACTAGAAAGCAGACTATTAGAGATAAACTAGCCGAAATGGAGCTAGAAGACATAGAAAATGAGTATGTTAGAGCACAAGAGGAGTTAGACAACGCATTACAACGAGATATAGATGAATTAGATAGATTAAAGGCTACAGAAGCAGAAAAACAGAAGGTAAAAGAGTTTTATGGTAAAAAGTCTGATAAATTAAAAGCAGAACAGGTTAAAGCAGAAGAGCTCATGCAAAAGAAGGTAACTGAAAACAATTTACAGTTAGCAGCAGGAGCCTTTAGTGCACTTTCTTCTCTTATGGGACAAGAATCAGCGGCAGGTAAAGCAGCCGCAGTTGCAGCAGCCACTATTCAGACATATCAAGCCGCTCAAGGCGCGTATGCATCTCAGATGGCTTTACCTACACCAGACGCACCAGCTAGAGCAGCGATTGCAGCAGGTATTGCAGTAGCAACAGGTATTGCTAACGTAGCTAGTATACTAAAAGTAAAAACACCAGGTAATGGTGGAGGTGGAGGTGGAGGTTCAGTACCTACAGCACCTTCTATACCTCAATTTAATCCAGAAGAGGCATTAGCTGCGGGAGCTCAAGCAGACGAAGCTGCAGTAAATGAAGTAACACTAGGAGAACAGGCTGGTAGTGGTCCTGCTGTAATACGTGCTTATGTTGTATCAGATGAAATGACAACGCAACAAGAAGCAGATGCAAAAATTAATGACCTAGCAAGGTTGTAGAATAAATACATTATGAAGAAAATAGTAGAACTTTTAATAGACTGGGATGAAATGGACTTCGATGACTTAGGAGTCGATGTAATGTCAATTGTAGATAAGCCAGCAATTGGTATAGATTTCTTAGCATTTAGTGAAGAGCAGATAGTAGATAATACTGGTTTTGAGAAGTTTGCTGAGTTTTTTAATGATAATATAGATCTATTTAAGAAACCAGGCGGTGGTGCAGCTGGAGATGGTGGTGTAAATCACGCAGATCAAATGAAAAAGCTAAATGAAGCTGGAATTGATACAGAATTTCCATTTGGTTACTGTTACCAAGTAGCACAGTTTATGTTTTACGCAATGGGCGGCTATAACGGACCATACGATCTAAAATGTATTAAAGGTATGGACTATAAAGTTGGTGATGTAGATTTTAGTGCAACTCACTGGTATATACAGCATCAAGAGACTAAGAACATAGTAGACCTTACAGCGTCCCAGTTCGATGGCATACTAGATATCAATGATTACTATTCTGAAGGTAAAAGAGCTAATCTGGGCTTCCCGTATTACAACGTGGGCGATACCAAAGTAGAGTTTGATAATACAGTACCTAGTTTTCAATCACTTAAGCTATATTCTAAGTGGAGAGAAGATCGTGAAGAATTTCCAGAACTAGAAAAGTACTATAAAGCAGCTAAATACGAAGAACTACGTAAAGACTTTACTGAAGAGTATAATTTTGTAGATGAAGAAGCAGAAGAAATACAAGCCTTAATCCTTACTATGATGGAAGAGCTTGGTGAGACTGTAGATTATGAAATGGCTATCTACGTAGATGCTGCTAAGACTAACTTTGAGAACATCGGTGACTATGTTAAAGGAATAGGTGCCCTAGATATTTTAGGTCGCCAGGACCTAGAGAATGAGCCAGAGATTAAATACAGATATGCCGGTGCAACGCCACAACGTAATTTCTGTAGAGCTATGATGAGAATGAATAAAATCTATACTCGTCAAGAAATAAGAGAAATGGATTCTAGAATTAATACTGGATTTAGACATAATGGTAGACCTTATTCGATTTTCGACTACAAAGGCGGTGTCAACTGCAATCACTATTGGGAAGAACTAGAAGTTTATAGAGAAGGTAGAGAAACAGTCATCATGTCTAAAGGTAGAGTATCTGGTACACCGGGTCAAGTAGCTAGTAGTTCTAATGATTACTGGAGATACCCTGGTACATTTGCATTCTCAGCAGATGATGAAATGATAGTAACAGGACCAGCAATGGTACCACAACAACTTATATTACGTAAAGATGAGATGGGTAATCCATTTCATGTCTACTTTAGTAAAGATACAATTAAGAAGATCGCTAGAAAGTTCTTTGAATACAATAAACAGAACAACACAGATATAAATCATGATGATAACATTGTTACTAACAATACTCTACTTGAGTCTTGGATTGTGGAGGATCCTGCTATGGATAAATCAAAAACAATGGGATTTGAAGTTCCGGCTGGTACGTGGATGGCGAGCTATAAAATCAACGATGATGAAACTTGGAATAAAATTAAAAACGGTGAGCTCAACGGTTATTCAATCGCTGGTAACTTTATCGAAAAAGCTGCTAAACTATAATGAACGAGATAAAAGATTCAATTGCAAATGTAACAACAATGGCGGGTGTAAGTGCAGTAATGATAGACTGGAACAATGTGCTAACAATGGCACTACTGATAACGGGTGTAATCCTAAATGTTGTCAGAATAATGGAACACAAGAAGAAGTCTAGAAAAGACCAGTAACCTTCTCCTCATACAAATTTGTGTGTTCCCCATATTTATTGTACGTCTTACCCTTTAAGATAGACTTAACAGAATGTCTACTTAGATCATACTGCTTACATAATGTATTAATGCTAGTACCCTCGAGCCATTTGGCTCTGAGGACTTTCGCATTTTCTATACTTAACTTAGGTTTTAGCCATTTCTTCGCCATACAATATCTGTTGTTTTAGCATTAAGATCTTTCATAGTTCTAACATTCTCAGGCTCACCTTTATAGTATCTGATAGTCTTAATAGAGTTAAAGTACATATTTACAATAAAGCTTAGCTCAACAAGGCAAGATTTATCACAAATAACCATAGGATCCCATGTACCTTCATCTAAGTTAACGAATGCTCCTGCTTTAGGAGGTGAGATCATTATACCATTTTTGTAAACATGTAAGTAATGTGTAGTCTTACCTTTACCCGCTGTTGGTGTTAAACGGAATTCAAATCCACCGATAAGGACGGTGTTACCTTCTGTAATAATTTTCATTTTATTATTGTTTATATTAATTATAGTTGTTATTTTTTAGTTTGTTTCAATTTAAACAGTAACCACCAAACTATGATGATTACTGCTATTTCTCCTAGTCCTACCATTATCCGTTTGGGTAACATTGACTAAAAGTTCCATTGGCTTTTGATTCTTGTATAAATCCTTTGTAGCCTAAGTATTTACATGTCCAAGCAAAGTCAGTTTGATAGAACTCGGTTGCAATCCACTTACTTAGTACTTCTAAGTCGTCTGACTTAGTAATAGATTTTGCAAAGTAGTAAAGCTTGTCAAAATCCCATCCTTTAGGATCTTCGTGCATTAACATAGTTTTTAGAAAGGCACCTTCCGAAGCTAAGTCGTATTTGTACATTTCTGTTAGTTTAGTCCAAGTCATTTGTGACACTTGTTTCATTTTTGGCATTGTTTTTGAATTTTTCATTTTGTTATTTGTTTTATTGTTATTGATTAATTATAGTACTAATATACGAATAATATTTGAGATAAAAAAACTTTTTGCGGTTTATTTTGCAAAAGTTATTAACAATTCTCGTATTGAGCCGTGTATTTCATTACTGGACTAAACTGACTATGGTCAAATCCAAGATCATAATACCATTTACGTAAAAATGACAAATAGTTCATATCATCTTTATTTTTATATGGAGTAGGTATAAGAGTTACGTCAATATCAAGCTCATCGGCAAGGTCAAGTACTTGTTCCATAACTCTAGTACCAATACCTCTACCTTGTTTTTTAGCTGATATCATATAAACTTCAATACAGTCTGTTGTATTCTCACTAAGAATAAGATTAAACGTTGGATGTTGAAGACCAATCAGTCCAGTATTAGTTGAGGTTGAATTCCATATTTTACCTTTCCACATTGTTTCAGTTCCTTTAGTTTCTGATATAGATGCTTTTACTTTATTATGGTCATATCCGTACTTTTCTACGAAAGCACCCATAAACATCTGGACTACGTTTTTAGGATCTTTTAAAAACTTTCCTAATTCTTCGGTTGTTAATTCTATTTTTGTCATTTTTATTGTTATTAATTAATTATAGTACTAATATACGAAAAATATTTGACATAAAAAAATATTTCGGCAACTATTTTGCAAAAACTTTCAACTTTTGTCAAAATAAGGCATAATTATATTTCTAAGTGTCAGGCATGGGCTTGATAAAACCAAAATAAATTTTATACAGTATGACAGTCAATGACGCAATTAGCAAACTAAGAGTAATGCTTGGTGCTGCTACTGAAGAAGTTAAGGAAGTCAACATGGAAACTGAGGAAGTAAAAGAAGAGGTAGAGATTAAAGCTGCCGAAGCTACACTTGCAGACGGAACCGAAGTATACACAGAAGGTGCATTAGAAGCAGGAGCAATCCTATTTGTAAGAGCAGGTGAAGGTGTATCTGAAGATCCATTCGCACCCGCAGGTATACATGAAACTACTGAAGGTTTATTAATCACTGTAGGTGATAATGGTGAGATTACTGCAATCGAGGACCAATCTCCTGAAGTTGCTGCTTCTGAAGAAGAAAAGAAAGAAGAAGTAGAAATGGAAGAAGAGATTAAGGAAGACATTGAAGTAAAAAAAGAGTTTGATGCTGAAGAATTATTAGAAGGCGTTGCATCTCTTTTACTACCTTACACTGAAGAGATTAAAGAACTTAAAGCAGAACTTTCTGTATTAACTTCAAGATTTAACGAAGTAGCTGATGAACCAGCTGCAGCAAACAAGGTACGCAACACCTTCTCAGAAGAGGCGAAAATAAGAGCTAATACAGCAGAAGCAAGATTTGAAAGACTTGTTTCTTTACGTAACAGCAGAAAATAACCCAAAAACAATTAAAAACAAAAACTAAATTATGGCATTTGATTTAACAGCGCTTAGTGCGTACACAGATGAAACATCAATGGATTTAATTGCAAAGGCGGTATTGAATACTGACTTAATGTCTTATGTAGACTTAAGATCAGGTCTTTCTGCTGGAACAGTTGCAATCAACTTGATGGACGGTGACTTAAACGTTGCTGACTTAGCTTGTGGATGGAATCCTTCAGGCAATGTAAACTTTTCTCAGGTAGATATTACTATCAGAGACAAGCAAGTAAAAATGGACTTATGTCCAGAAGACCTTAGACAATACTGGTTAAGCCAGAGAATGTCTGCGGCAGCAAACCAAGAGAGTGTTCCTTTCGAAGAAGTAATCGCAAATTACTATGTAGAGAGAATCTCTAAATACAACGAATCTTACTTAATTGACGGTGATGGTACAGGTACTGGTATTAAAGACCAAGTAACTGTAGCAAACGGAGCTACTTTATCTGCAGCTCCAGCAGCATGGACTTTATCTAACGCAGTTGAGCAAGCTTTAAACATCTTTGATGCAATCAACGAAGCATCTAAAGATAGAGACGATTTAATTATGATCGTATCTCCAGCTAACTTTAATACTCTAAGAAGAGCATTAGTTGCACAAAACTATTTCCATTATGATCAAGGCGACGGTCGTTCATTCGAATTACCAGGAGCTAACATTACTGTAGTAAAAACTTCAGGACTTGTAGGTTCTGATTACGTAGCAGCAGGTCCTTCAGGGATGATTGTTGCAGGTACTGGATTAGAAGATGACGCATCAACAGTACAGTTCTTTTTTGACAAAGGATTTGATGTTGTAAAATTCATCGCAAAATGGAGATTAGGTGTAGCCGTTTCTCAAGTAGATCAGTTCGGAACTAACGGATTGGCATAACCAAAAAAATAAAAGAAAACTATGGCATGTTCAAATTTAACAGCAGGATTTACTTTAGATTGTAACGACTCTAATGGTGGTATTGATAAAATCTTTATTGCTAACGGACCAGTTGAATCTGTAACTGAATCTAATGGAACTATCACAGCAATTACTGTTGGAGGTTCTGCATTGACGCCTAGTGACTTTTATGATTTTGATGTACCAAGACAGACTAGTTCATTCACTGAAACTATTAACGTATCTCAAGAGAATGGTACCGTATACTACGACCAAGCTCTTACTATGATATTCAACAAAATGGAAGCAGCAAAGAGAGATCAGATTTTACTGATGGCTCAAGCTACTGATATGGTTGTGGTATTTAAAGACAACAACGACGCATATTTTTCTGTCGGTGTTGAAAGAGGTGCATTTATGACTGCAGGTTCATCTGTATCTGGAACCGCTTACGGCGACAGAAACGGATATGAATTGACAATTTCTGGAATGGAAGATCAACCTTCATTTGAAGTTACTAGCTCTATCGTAGAAGCATAATCTACGTTCATATAATAATAAGAAGGGTCCCAATAGGGACCCTTTTTTTATATCAACTGTTTGGGAGAGTGTGGTGAGTATTGTGATTTAGACATTGGATATCTACGTTCGCTAACCCATAAGCCATCTTTAAGATGTGCATACGTATATGATGTACCATTAATCCAGATATCAGGTCTATAATGTGCTAAAGTTTGCACACGAGGTATAGCTTTACTGTGATCATATAACATACCTTTAACTAAATACTTAATATCTACTTGCATAAACAAGTCAAATCCAATCTTAACGCATCGTTCAAGTAAATAATTAATACGGTCAGTGTCTTTAGGACCTATAATAGTTAAATCTATATCCTGTGCAGTACCTTCATTTAGTATGCTACCATGTGCCCAGAGTTGAAAACCACTCCAATCTAGCTCTTTTATACGTTCTATCACCTCAATTACTAATGGATCTTGTAATCCACACAGCTGGTGTAGGTTCGTGCAGCTATAATCACCGTATATTACATGTTTTTGCATGATATATATAACCTCCACAACTTTACTACTTTTTATATTTCTAAGTAGAAACATATACTACACTATGACGACAATAATAACAGGAGAAGAAGCGACGTTTTACATTAATTCGCCTACTTCAGCACTAGATCTTAGCGATAGTTTTACACTTAAGTCGCAATATTCACAAGAAATACTAGTTACTGTAGCTTCTGGTGACTGGTCAATCATAACTGAGAACGCTAGATACGCTTCATTTACAGTAGATCTACCAGCAGATTTTGAAGATAAGCACTATAATGGTTATTATACTTGGCAATTAGGCACTTATTCTGATATTGTAAAGATAATTACTCAACCTGGCGGTGATGCTGGAGAAGCAGAATATATAAGTAATAACGAAACAAGAGAAGCAGACGTCTTTTATCGTCCAAATTATTAAGAAATAATATGAGAAATACAAACCCAGAAGGATTATATAGTATTAAAGGTAGTAAGTTTGAAGCATTAGACTTACCAGTAATCCAAGAACAAAGAGGTAAAGACTATATCAAGTTCGGATTAGATAACTTATTTCCACAAGAACTTATTAGCCTATATGATACCTCAGCAATGAACCACACTTGCGTAGACGCTATTAGAGACGGTATCTATGGCGAAGGTATAGTAAACTATGGTGGTGAATATATCAACACAGAAGGTGAAACTATTAATGATGTTTTCGAAAAGATTGCATTAGACTATACATTATTCGGTGGTTATTCACTTAACCTAATATGGAATAAAGAGGGTAATAGAATTGCAGAGATCTATCACTTACCATTTGCAAACGTAAGATCAGGTAAACCAGATGAAGAAGATACAATACATTCTTACTACTACTGCTCTGACTGGTCACAAATCAGAAAATATAAGCCAGTTGAATATAAATCATTTAATCCGACAGATACAAAGAAAGACGCAGCAAGTCAAATCTACTATTGTAAAAACTATAACCCTGGCCAGGAGATCTATCCTTTACCGGCTTATATTGGTGGCGTTAATGATATTCAGCTTGATGCGAGGGTGTCAAGATTTCATAACGCAAACATCTCAAATGGACTTGCACCAAGTATGTTCGTCCAATTCAGAAACGGAATTCCAAACCCAGAAGAAAGACGTGACATCTATAGAGAAATAGAAGACACATTCAGTGGAGAAGAGAATGCTGGTAGATTCTTCTTGGCTTTCTCTGAGCCAGGTAAAGAACTGCAGGTGACACCCATCGAGAACGCTAATGACGAATACTACATCACACTCGAGCAAAGAATTACGTCACGAATCCTTACTGCGCACCGTATTACTTCTCCACTTCTTTTAGGTATTAAAGATGGAGCAGGTTTCTCTAGTAACTCAGATGAAATCATTACTTCGTATTCTCACTTTATGAATACTGTAGTAAGACCAAAACAAACTAAAATCCTTAACACTTACGCTTATATTCTAAGTTTAGCTGGTTTTAATGTTAAATTAGAAGTAGAACCAGTACCAATGATTATTGGAACTGATGAAGATGATCCGGCGTTAGAAGAAGACATAACAAATATAGCAGACGTATAATATGGCAAACACAGCACTACTAGTATCAGAACAAAGACTGAAACAATGGACTCAGTTAGATGATAACGTTCGTATGAATGAGATTACACCATTTATTATTCAAGCGCAAGATATTTACCTGCAAGACACATTAGGTACTAAGTTTTATACAAGACTTAAAGACGGTGTAATTGCTAACGATCTTACAGCTGATGAGCAGTTATTACTTAATGAATACGTTGGGCCAACTCTAATGCAATACAGTTTGTATTTAATGTTACCAAGCATTAAGTATAAGATAGCTAATCAGGGTATACTTAACGGTACGTCTGAAGAGACTTCACCTACTACTCTAGATGAATTACAATATCTAAGAGCAAGTACTTTAGATACTGCAGAATTCTATAACAAACGACTAATTAAATTTTTCATGGACAACCCTGGAATGTTCCCGGATTACACAAATCCTGGAATTAAAGGTATGTTCCCTAATAAAGATAACCCTTATTTTAGTGGACTAGTTGTACCGAATAACAGATTAAATTATTATGAAGACAGATACGGCACATGTTCAGACTGCGGTCCTTCCAAAACAATCGTCAGCGACTAAGAAGAACGTACATAAATTAAAAATATACTTATCTAAAAATGGGAAAGGTAGACAAAATACTAAATAGTTGGTTAAGTAAAAAACTATTTGTTTTCGTTATAGCAACCACACTGGCGTTGTTTGGCGACCTAACTTCAGCAGATTGGGTAGTAATTGCAACAGTTTACATTGGTACGCAAGGAGCTATCGATGCTGTGAGCAAACTAAAAGGAAACAACTAACTAATAAATTATATTTCTAAGTAGATGGATATAAATTCAGTAACAAGAGATTACGCACAATGCATTAGCAACGGTGCAATAACAGAACCAACAGGAGGTACTTGGGTTTCAGCTGCAGCTATTTATTTAGGTCAGCCTACTCCAGTAAACAACTCATGGCTACAAGCCCTATGTTTAGCTAACGGTGTTACAACACCAGTTAATAGCTCATGGGTTATAGCCTTAGCTAATTATTATGGCTTATCACAACCGGTTAACGGTTCATGGTGGTATGCAATAGCTGATGAAGCTTGTAACGGTGGAGGACCAGGAGTACCATTTGTATGGAACACAAACACAAATAACTGGGAAACTGAGGTAAGAACTTGGTCCCTAACATAAATTAATTAAATTAATATGGCAAACTTAACAGGACAACAGATCAATAACACGTACCAAGGTCTTTTGAAAACAGATGACAATGGTGCGGTTAGTGGAACAGCTAAAGCTATCACAGATGGTTTAGGTAACGCTACTAATATTGAGATGAGTAATACAGCTACTAACTTTGTTAGTGGTACTGTAGACTTCACAGGTAGTACTGTGAGCGGCCTACCAGCTGGTTCTGATACTACTTATGATTTAGCAAGTG
>Ga0208299_1003350_pt1 | contig 10132 bp, 11 predicted proteins | sample 15_taG_FD_184089 | JGI IMG/M metagenome (GOLD analysis project Ga0208299, IMG submission 184089) | Marine viral communities from the Subarctic Pacific Ocean - 15_ETSP_OMZ_AT15312 metaG (SPAdes) (version 2) | ecosystem: Environmental > Aquatic > Marine > Oceanic | place: Pacific Ocean | collected...
AAAGCTGATTATCCCCATTGCCGACAAGCAGGCAACGTTTATTGTACTTAACCAGCTTAAGACAAATATTCCAAGTGGCCCTAACGCTCGCATTATTGCGATGACCACCCCCTACATGACACCCGGTGGCAAGGCGATGCACTATTCGTATTCGCTGCGCATCTGGCTCACCGGCCGTAAGGCCAAGGCATCCTTCGTTGAAGATGATAAGGGCTTTCGCATCGGATCAGAAGTTAAGGTAAAACTGGAGAAGTCACGCTTTGGAACACAAGGTAGAAACTGCGCATTCCGTATCCTATGGGGCACCGAAGATATTGGTATCCGTGACGAGGAAAGCTGGTTTGATGCGGTAAAGAGTTCCGATCACCTGACGAGTGCCGGCGCATGGTACACACTCAAGATGCCTGACGGTTATGAGAAGAAGTTCCAGCCTTCCAAGTGGGCCGAGATCATTCAAACAGACGAAGAGTTTAAGAACAACATCATTAAACTAATGGACGAAGAGGTTGTTCAGAAGTTTGATCGACGAGAGGGATCTGCCGATCAGTTTTACTCTGATCCCGGATAAAATCGCTTGACAGCCCTCCTGTGATGCGTTATACTTATGTATAAGCTTGTAGGAGGGCTTTTGTCTACCATGGTCCAAGAATATACCTCAGACTATAGTGCCGATAGATTTCACAAATATTCTGGCAAGGTACGGCGCTATATGGAACTAGCAAAGCGCATGGCCCATCAGTCGACTTATCCTGATTATCGCCACGGCGCGGTGCTGGTGAAAGGTTCTATCCGCAACGTATCGTTCAATAAGAACAATTACTGTGCATTTGGCTCACGGTTTCAACGCGAGCACCAAGGAAGAACCACATTGCATGCAGAACTCGGCGCTATCCTTGGGATGGATCGAGAGATTACAGATGGCGCCACTGTGTATGTGGCTCGTGTCGGCAAGAAGGGCGATTATAAGCTATCCAAGCCGTGTGCCATGTGTCACGAAGCACTTAAGCACGTAGGTGTTAAGCGTGTCGTATATACTATTAACAACAAGAAAGCAGGAAGTTATAAACTATGAAAAGAGTATTGATTATTGATGCCCTCAATATGTTTTTGAGAGCATACATTGTGGATCCAAGTTTGTCCACGAATGGCGAACCAATCGGAGGATTCAAGGGATCTATCAAGATCGTGCAGAAGCTAGCTCGCATGATAAAGCCAGATGAGATTGTGATTGTTTGGGATGGACCTAACGGCTCCCAGAAACGCCGCTCAATCGACAAAAACTACAAAGAAGGCCGCAAGCCAATTCGCCTCAACAGGAATGTCAAGGCACTTAGCGAAGATGAAGAGTTGCGAAACAGAGTGTGGCAGCAGACCCGGTCCATTGAGTACTTCAATGAAATGCCCATTGTGCAGGTAATGCTTCCGGAAGTGGAAGCTGATGATGTCATCTCTTATCTTACTCGGATGCAGTACTACGACGGCTGGCAAAAAGTAATCGTTTCTAATGACAAGGATTTCTACCAGCTGTGTGACGAAGAAACTGTGGTATATCGGCCCACAAGCGATATAGTATATAACAAGAAGCGCATTGTGGAAGAGTTGGGGGTACATCCACGCAACATGGCATTGGCCCGCTCCCTCGTAGGCGATGCCTCCGATAATCTCCCGGGCATCAAATCAGTAGGGTTTAAGACCATCCAGCGCCGTCTTGGATTTTTGGCCGCCGACAAAGATTACACTATTGATGATATTATTTCTTATTGTGAGAAGATCGACAAAAAACTCAAGTTTCACGATAATATCATAGCAGGAGAAAAAATTATTGAACACAATTACAAGATGATGCAGCTATATTCTCCAATGCTTTCTCCTCAGTCAAAGGACTTTGTAAGGAACGCCGTAGAGAACTTTGAGTGTAATTTCAACAAGATAGAAATCATGAAGAAAATGCGTGATGACGGGTTTGGAGAGTTGAACTGGAAGGACCTAGAGTTGCGTTTAAATAAAATTAATTCTGAGCGCTAATTTGCTTGACTTTACAGACAATTTTGTTATATTTACTGTTAGCGCAACCCGAGATGAACCGTGATCGAAAAAGATAGTTTTAGTCGGTATGGAAAATCCTTCCAAGAAGGCCTCGTACAAATTATTTATGAAGACCGGCCCTTTGCCGATCAGATTACTGAGGTACTCGACGTAGCCTTTCTGGAGTTAGAGTACCTGCGCGTTTTTGTGGGAAAGATCATTGACTATCGCGATAGATACGGCACTCATCCATCTGCAGAAGCAATAATATCTATCTTGCGCACTCAGCTTGATGGCGAAGATGAAATAGTGCAGAAGCAAGTCAGAGAATATTTTGCCAAAGTTACTGCAAGAGAGCTTTCGGATATAAAATATATTAAAGAGCAGTCGCTTGATTTTTGTCGCAAGCAGAATCTAAAAGAAGCGATGCTAAAGTCGGTCGGGTTGCTGCAGACATGCTCATTTGATGAAATCTCTAAGACCATCAATGATTCTCTCAAGCTTGGATCGGATAATAACTTTGGCTATGATTATATAGCCGATTTTGAACAGAGGTTTGTCCCAAAGCACCGTCTTCCGGTCACAACCGGATGGAAAGAGATAGACTCCATTTGTGGCGGCGGTCTTGGAAAGAGCGAACTAGGGGTGGTGATCGCCCCTACCGGCGCCGGCAAGTCTTTTTGCCTTGTGCACCTTGGGACCCAAGGAATAAAGGAGGGTAAGGTAGTTGTTCACTACACCCTTGAACTTCAAGACACAATTATTGCAAACAGATACGATAGTTGTTTAACAGGATACCCTCTTTCTGATATCATTAACTTTAAAGAAGAAATATACGAAGAGATTAAAGATATCGAAGGAAAGCTTATTATCAAGGAATACCCCACCAAATCTGCAACAACTAATACTATTAAATCCCACCTTACTAAGTTGTTGAAGAGAGGCATCAAGCCGGGGATGATTATTGTTGACTATGCCGATCTTTTAAGGCCGGTAACCGTGAGGAAGGAGAAGAGAACAGAGTTGGAATCTATTTATGAAGACCTCCGCGCTATATCCACAGAGTTTGGTTGTCCCGTGTGGACCGCCTCACAGACGAATCGTTCGGGACTGAGTGCAGAAGTAATCACAATGGAACAGATATCAGAAGCGTTTAATAAATGCTTCGTCGCCGATTTTATATTTTCTGTTTCACGCACAGTTGAAGACAAACAAAATAATCAAGGGAAAATGTTTATTGCCAAAAATAGAAATGGTCCCGATGGGATGATCTATAATATATTTATGGATCCCTCCAGTGCTAAAATTAAAGTTATGCCAAACACCACTTCTACCGCAGCGATTCCGCTCAACCCCGTGGCTTTAACCGCTAGCATGCAAAAAGATCTACTGCAGAATAAATACGAGAAGTTTAGAAAAAGGAAATAAACATAATGAGAACTATAGAAAACATACGCAGATTCAGACTATCAGATACTTTTATCGAGCCCTACAAAGATGCCGAAGTGCCATGGGGGCCCTTGGGGTATGTCACATTCAAGAGAACATACTCCAGACGATTAAGTGAATTCGATCCAGACGCCACCGGCTCAGAAGAATGGTGGCACACCTGTCGCCGGGTCGTGGAAGGCATGTTTAACATGCAAAAACAGCACGTATTCCAGCTTGGCTTGGAATGGAACGACGGAAAGGCACAAAAGACCGCGAAGGAAGCCTATGAGCGCCTCTTCAATCTTAAATGGACACCCCCTGGCCGCGGCCTGTGGATGATGGGAACAAAATTCGTGGAAGAGCGCACAGCGGCCGGCCTCTTTAATTGCGCCTTTCGTTCCACCCGGGATCTCTCCACAAAGGGCGGCTATCTCTTTGCGTGGATGATGGATGCGCTCATGGTTGGCGTTGGGGTGGGTTTCGATACCGAAGGCGCCGGTACCGTCACCATCCAGGAGCCAGCATATACTAACGATACGTTGGTTATTGACGACTCTCGCGAGGGGTGGGTGGATTCAGTACACACTCTTCTTGATGGGTTCTTCTTTGGCGGAAAGGTACCTAAGTTTGACTACTCAGCGATTCGCGAGTTTGGAGCAGAGATTAAGGGCTTCGGGGGCACATCTAGTGGACCCGCGCCCCTCATTGAGCTTCATGAGAACCTCAAGGAATTGTATTCCAGCAAGATCGGAGAGTCAGTCACCTCAGTAGACCTCGTGGATACCGAGAACCTTATCGGCCGCTGCGTAGTCTCGGGCAATGTTCGACGTTCGGCAGCATTGGCGATGGGGCGCTATGATGACACACGATATCTTGAAATGAAGAACGATCAAGAGAAACTATACCACCACCGGTGGGGATCTAATAACTCCTTTAACGCAGAAGTGGGGATGGACTATACTTGGCATGCCGGCCAATCTCAAAAGAATGGTGAGCCCGGATATATTTGGCTAGATAACGCGCGTACCCGCGGCCGCTTCAAGGACGGTCCTCGATATGATGATGTAAATGTCGCAGGTTTTAATCCCTGCGTTGAACAGCAATTGGAAGATGCAGAGTTGTGCTGCCTGGTGGAAACCTACCCAGCTAAGCATGACGATCTTGAAGATTATTTGCGCACCTTAAAGATTGCTTATCTATACGGTAAAACCATCACCCTCTCAAATACACACTGGCCGGAGACAAACGCCAAGATGCTTAAGAATCGTCGCATTGGCTTATCTCAGTCCGGCGTGGTCCAGGCCTTTAATAAATTTGGGCGCCGCAAAGTTTACGACATGTGCGACAAGGCGTACGACTATGTAAAACTACTCGACGAAGAATATTCCAACTGGCTCTGTATACCTAAATCTATTCGCATGACATCTATCAAGCCCTCGGGGACAGTTTCTCTGCTGAACGGATCTACGCCAGGGATCCACTTCCCGGAAAATGAATATTATATACGACGTATTAGATTTTCAAAAACATCCAGTTTGGTTGACAAACTTAAAGAAGCAGGATATAATATTGAGAATGATAAATATTCTCCGAATACTGTTGTTGTTGAGTTTCCTGTACATGAGCCCTATTTCACTCAAGGAAAGGAAGACGTCTCTATCTGGGAACAACTTGAAATTGCAGCCCAATATCAATATTATTGGGCAGACAACTCAGTGTCTGTTACAGTCACTTTTAAACCAGAGGAGGCGTCTCAGATTAAGCCTGCGCTTGAGCTATATGAGACGCGGCTTAAGGCAGCCTCGTTTTTAAAGTACGAAGAAACTGGATACGAGCAGGCTCCCTATGAGGCTATTACCAAAAAGAAATATGAAAAGATGGTAGGGAACATCACCCCGCTGCAGCGAGTGCAGGATGCAGAAGGTGGTGCCGGAACAAAATTTTGTACCAACGACACTTGCACAATATAGGAGGAAAAGTGAATTTTAATCACTTAATGGAAGAGAATCTATTGAAACAAAGATGCAAAACAGGCCCGAAAGAGTGCTACTGGATTCCAGCGGCCGATGTGAGGTCGACCCAAGGGAATCATGTTCATGTAACTATGTGTTGCAAACACTGTGGAAAGAGAGAGGATATCTTTTTAAGTAAACAAGAATATAAGATTCAAGAGGATATGATTTTAAGAGAGGTGGGCCGTGCTACACCCCGTCAATAGATATATTTTAATACAAAGGGCCCCTAGGGCATCCAAAGGCGCCCCAACAATCGTGCTCCCGGAAGACTATAAGCCGGAGCAGGAGAGATTTGTTGAAGTGAATTCGATTCGGTCTGCGCCGGATGTGCGTTTTGATATTGAGCACCCGGCCACGTTAATCGTAGATGCGTCCATGATCGAGGAAATAAGCGTTGAGGGGACTATTTATAATGTTATTTTAGACAATTATGTCATGGGAATACTTCAATAAATAGGAGCGCGCTTGTATGGACAAACACTTTTACAACGAAGCGTCTGCTAAAAAACTCGGATGGGAGCCTGGTTGGTTTGGCGAAAGGTATTTTGATGACAAACTTGTGCGCGCCATTAAGAAGTGGCAGAAAGCACACGGACTGAGCGGCGATGGTTTGTGCGGCCCGATGACTTTCCGGCGCCTATGGACATCGCGCCAATCCGAGATCGACGAATACAAGCCGACGGAGTGTCACTACTCTAACTATGTGGTTTACAATGGAGAATTTTACCCCATCGAATGGGATAAATTTGTACTCTGGTCTGAAAAGGGAGGACTGCAAGCGAAACCGGGCCATTACTATGACTACGCCGGCCGCCCCAAGCGCAAGATTCGGTATTTTGTCAATCATTGGGATGTGTGCCTGTCCTCTGCTTCATGTCAAGGCGTCTTAGATAGGCGGGGTATTTCTGTTCATTTTCTCATTGATAACGACGGCACCATTTACCAAACCTTGGATATGCAGCATGCTGCGTGGCATGCAGGGTCTTCGCGAACCAATCGACCGTCGATAGGAGTAGAAATAACGAATGCTTACTATCCTAAATATCAAGATTGGTATGTTAAACATGGCCATGGCGAACGTCCGATGATCGAGGATGCGTGGGTCCATGGAACTAAGTTAGATCCATTTTTGGGATTCTATCCGGAGCAAATAAAAGCCCTCAAGGCTCTCTGGAAGGCAATTCACGGAGCAACTGAGATCCCTTATGAGACTCCCACGAGTCAATTCGGAAAGACCTCCACCAAGTACGAACAACAAGTGGCATATGGGAAATACAGTGGTTTTGTTAGTCATTATCACGTAAGCAAGTCGAAGATTGACTGCGCAGGTCTGGATATCAAAATATTATTAGACGAAGTGGAACACGACATTCGAATCCTGGACAAGATAAAAGACAATTAAATTTCCCTCTCCCATATTTAATGTATGGGATGGCTGCTATTACTTTTAAGCTGTGTTAGCTTAACAGAGAATCTGGAACATCTGGTGTCTCCGGCGCCCCCAGTTGTTATAGAGGTTATTACACTGGGGGAGCCCTACCAAAAGGCAAAATGGAAAGACAACCCCACCATTCGTATATGCAAAACTGCCGAGGTGCCGACCTATCGCGTAGCTCAAGCCATGAGGTACTGGGAGGGGGTGGGATATGAGTTTGATGGCTTGCGCACGGATCCGTTTTCTACGTGCATGCATCCTAGGATCGGCGAGATTTTAATAACACTCCCAGAGTCAGGCTTTGGCGATACTCACATGGCGTCTACACGTATCTATACCCACCCCGAAAGAGGCGACATAGTGAAGGCCAAAATTCATGTGCTCCCGAAGAACGCCAGAAAAGACCGAGTCATTGAACACGAGATAGGGCACGCCATGGGGTGGTCTCACTATAGGAAGAAATTCCACATAATGCACCCAAGTTGGCATCTGGGGGGATATGATCACTCAGGTATCCGGAGATAGCTTGATAGCATATGATAAGATAGTAATTGGTAGCTCATTAAGGGCTGTTTTGTTTGCCTTTAGTAATAATTATCCTCTTTTTTTCACGGAAGAATCGCGGCCATTCCGCTTTGATTATTTTGAAGAGCACGCAGACTTGTCCTGCGTAAAGATATCGCCGCGGCCACAAAGTTTAACGACGTTTGAAGGTGAAAAGAAAGTTGGTGTTGCCAAAGAAGTGTTGTGGGAGAGATTGCTTTTTTTGTTAGCTCTCGACGGAAAGGTTCCCCTTTCAAATCTATGCGAGAGCATACGTTACGATGGAGAAAGAGTGGTGTGCTCTAACGAATATTCTAAAATAATGGAATTTAAATTTAATGAGTGTTATTATTTTGGAGACCCCAACGCCGTCGGCTGGCCAAGCAAAAAATCACTTTCCAACGCTGAATATGTGTGCTATGATTATATTGCGTTTAATCGCGGAGGAAAGCACTCGATTGATTATATTGAAACCGGAGACAATCTGGCTGCCGAAATATGGTTTTATCCGTCCGATAGAATCGATGGGTCTACCTCCGTTAAAGATGCGTGTGTCGTTTCTCACTTAACCGCGGACGAACTCAAAGGGTTTGATTGTTCAGAGACAATGGCTCGCTTTAAAATGATTTCGGAAATGGAATCCAGAGGAATGAAGGGGCTTTTTAATGGATACGGACCCAACGGAAAACCCAAACATTATAAATTTAGAACCACACATGTCTCCAGACGCACAAAAAAGATTACAACTTTATCGTGCGATGCAAATACCGATCTTCAAGCCCCCCTCCCCACCGAGGAGGATCTACTTAAAAATTTGCCGATGGCTGCGTCGATTCACAGCGATTTTTTAAGATATTTATGAGTCGTATTCACTTAGCGGGCATCGTGCCGATTGCCAACTTTAAGTCAGATTTTAATTTGGCGACACCCGAAGTACTGTTGCCCATCAACAATGGTTTCTCGGCTATTCAAAAATCTATATTTGAGTGCGCCATGGCAGGTTGTAACACCATCTGGATTGTGGCCAATGATGATGTGGCCCCCGTCGTCAGAGCGACCGTGGGAGAGTGGACATACGACCCAGTATATTACCGAAGACCCTCCCGTCACAGTTCCGAAGAGCGTAAAGAAATACCTATTTACTATGTTCCTATCCACCCCAAAGACCGTGATCGTCGCGATTCGTACGCGTGGTCTATTTTATTTGGTATCCACACCGCGTGGAGAGTCTCGTATGCCCTCTCGCGATGGGTAGTGCCAGAAAAGTATTACGTCTCCTTCCCCTTTGGCGTTTATGATATTAATCAGTTACGGCACCATCGGAAAGAGATTAACAAGAAAGGGCACAATTTCTTCTTAACACATGCCGGCAAAAGCGTTAAGGACAATACGCTCGCGGGGTTTACAATGACTGGGGAAGATTTCAAAGCATGCCGCCGCTCGGTGAATCAAAAGACCACCAAAGAATATTTGCCACCATCGCCGGGTGATCAATATCCGTCGGCCAAGCTGCCCCTATCGGATAGATGGTCAGCGCGCCATTTTGAATTAAAAGATGTATTGGAGAAGATAAATGAAAAGGAATCCTATAAAGTGGAGCTTCATTGGTTTAACGACATTTCTAGTTGGAGTGGATATCGGAATTATCTTGCTTCAAATAATATCATAGAAGTTCCCGAAGAAGGCTTGACAAAGGCCCACATTCATGTTAAATTACCATATGTAGAGGGCGAATAATGAGAAAAGCATTTGGATGGATTGTGCATCGCGTGAAGCAAAAACTTGCACACTTCCACCCTGCTCGGCTACTTGATATCCTTAAAGAACATGGCATGCCGCTAGTGATTATCATTGTAGGGTGGGAAATCATCGAAGACATTTTGTTTCCACTGCTGTTTGTTTGGCTCGGTCACAACGTCAATCCATGGTTTATAGCATGCGCACCGGTAAGTTGGCTATTGTGTGCTCACCCTGTTGCTGTTCCCGTTCTGTGGGGACTTTGGATTAAAATTTCTGGGAGAGAAAATGAGAAAAGAATCTGAAATTAAGTTTGTTGGACTCCACGCGCATAGTGTGGCTGGATCTATTTTTGACGCCATTGGGTACCCACAAACGCATATGGATTTTGCATATGAGAATGGGTGTGATGCTCTAGCGCTAACAGACCACGGAAACATGAATGGGTTAGCCTATCAAGTCCTGCATGCAAAGAAGATGCAAGAAGCAGGAAAGGAGTTTAAGCCGATTTTTGGTTGTGAGGCATATTTCACCCCCTCTATTGCCGAATGGCACGACGCGTACAATCAGGCAATGGAAGACAAGAAGAAGGCACGCTCCATCAAGAAAGATGAACAATCTGGCGCCACCGTAGAAGATGAAGGAGATAGTAAAAAGACTCAGGGAATCTTAAAGCGCCGGCGCCATTTGGTTTTGTTGGCCCAAAATCAGAAGGGTCTTAACAACCTGTTCAAGTTGGTATCCGAATCCTACAAAGCAGAGAATTTTTATCGCTATCCTCGCATTGATTACGCACTCCTAAAGAAGTACAACGAGGGCATCATAGCCTCGTCAGCATGCCTAGGAGGCGTTTATGCCGGCAACTACTGGGAACACCGGGATGAAGGCGCCACAGCCGTTCTAGAGGCAATGAGAGAGTCTACACGACAAATGGTTGATATCTTTG
>Ga0208299_1003352_pt1 | contig 10124 bp, 13 predicted proteins | sample 15_taG_FD_184089 | JGI IMG/M metagenome (GOLD analysis project Ga0208299, IMG submission 184089) | Marine viral communities from the Subarctic Pacific Ocean - 15_ETSP_OMZ_AT15312 metaG (SPAdes) (version 2) | ecosystem: Environmental > Aquatic > Marine > Oceanic | place: Pacific Ocean | collected...
ATATGAGCCCGAGTCTACGTATCCGTAGATTTTGCTTTCATCAGCTAAGATGGCAGCATTATCAAGTTGTTTACATATATCGTCTAAGAATGATGTCATAATATATTAAAGAATTTCGGTCCAGTGATTGACCATTTCGGAAACCATTTCTTTAAAAGTATAAGTAGGTTCCCAGTTTAATTTTGTTCTAATTTCGGATGAGTCACCTCTTAAAAAATCTAGTTCATGTGGTCTAAAATATCGAGGGTCTACCGTAACGTGGTCTTTATAATCTAAATCTAACAGTGAGAATGTAATATCACACATTTCTCGAATAGTTCTACTTTCTCCAGTAGCAACCACCCAATCATCTGCTTCTGAATGGGTTAAAATAGAGTGCATAGCTCGTACATAATCTTTCGAATGACCCCAATCTCTAGAAGCATCCAAATTTCCTAAAGCTAATGTATCCCTAAGACCTTTTTTAATTTCAATTGCACCTTTTACAATTTTATTAGTTACAAAATTTGACCCTCGTCTAGGAGATTCATGATTAAATAAAATTCCATTACATACATGCATACCATACGCAGTTCTATAATGTCTAGTAAGATTATACCCCATTACTTTAGCGCATCCGTAAGGGGACGTAGGGTTCATTGGTGTAGTCTTTCTTTGATATCCATCCTCATCTACAGTATTACCAAACATTTCGGATGAACTTGCTTGATATATTTTAATCTTTGGGTTAAATTGACGACAAGCTTCTAGTAAATTTAAAACTCCTAATGCATTAGTTTGTATTGTAAACGAAGGAACGTCAAAACTGACTCTAACATGACTCTGCGCTCCTAGATTATAAACTTCGTCAGGGTTAACTTCACTTAGAATTCTAGCTAGTGAAAAAGGGTCCATAAGGTCCCCATAATGAGTAGTAATATCTAAATCTTTGATTCTACTATCTTGATTCTCAGGGACAGAATTTCGTCTAATTATACCATGAACTTTATATCCTTTAGATAAAAGAAGTTCCGCTAAGTAGCTTCCATCTTGTCCGGCAATACCTGTAATAAGTGCAGTTTTAGTCATTACCTTATTATAGTAAAATTAAGGCTTATTTGGTAAAAAGATTTGCATGTTTCTTAAATCCGGCCAATCTTGATATTTCCAATCTCTGGGGGGAGTTATAACTGCTTCTGTAAACTTATCTAATCCAAGTTGTGCAATCTCTGGAGTCATATAATAATGGTAACCTATTGAAGAAATATTTTGATTTCTCCAGGGGGTATTAGGGTTCCTACCGTCATAGGACATCTTTTTTAACTCTTCAGCAGCTTTCTTATTGTCAGTTAAAATCATACCTCCTCTTCCCAAGCTTAGATGTTTCTGGTATTGAAAACTTAAACACATAAATGTATCTGGGATGTATCCTCCGGCTTTCCAATATACGGCAGCATCTATAATATTAGTCCCTCCTATAGGGTAATAATCTTTCCATTCGGTAATATCCCACTCCCAATCAAGATTTAGTTTATTTCCTAGAAAGGGTACTGATATATATGTTCTAGTTGGAAATGTAACTTTACTAGGTTTCTGGTATCTTAAACATAGTTCAATTGCGTGTGTACAACAATCTACCGCAACTGCATAAGGAGCTCTGTAGAACTCTGCTATGGTATTCTCAAATTCTTTTACTGTGTTAAAATTCATATACTTTTTAATAAATTTGTTAATATTTCTTGGTTAATTGGAAATTTATATTCTGATATTTTAGAATACGTATATGAGTCTTGTATTACATCCTCTATATTAATATTATAGTCTGATAATTTAAATGGTAAATTTAAAATTATGGATTCTACAATATTTAATTCATCTTTTGAAAGTACGTGTGACATAAAATTAAGTAACTTAGGTAAAAGACACCCTAAAGCTCTTCCGTGAGGTATTTTATATTTAGAGGTTATAGGGTATGACAGTGAATGTAATAAGTTAGTTCCCGTAATTTGAATAGCCAGCCCAGCATAATGACCAGCTTTTAATAAATCTAAAGGATTATTAGTTTTCAATAGGGAAATAGCTAGTTTACAATTTTCAATACTTTTATCATTTGCCTTTATAGAAGATAAGCTATCTAAACAATGTGAAATAACATCACATACAGTATCAGTCTTAATATTTTCTGGAAGATTAGAGATAAATTCAGGAACAAATATAGCTTGCTTAGGTATAGAGCATTTCATACTATATTTAACACTACCATCCCAATATACCGACCATTCGGTAGCGGAGGAACCTGCTAAGGTTGTAGGATAGCAAATTATAGGGTTCTTTGAAATTATTTTAGCAGTATCAATTACAGCTCCTCCTCCTATTGCAATTACTTCCTCTTCAGAATCTTTTAATTTTAAAATATCTGATTGAGGTGGACCATTTACAATAAAAGTTCGTTTATAGTGAGGTAAATAGTCTCTTGTAGACTTTGAACATACCAGCAATGTCATTTTAAAAACCTTTTAACATTGTTAGTAATTTCTGGACACTCTAAATCCACTCTAGGAGGTTTACCATCGTTGCTTATTTTTATAATAGATGCAACCCCACAATAACTCTCTTCTAGCTTAGCACATTCATAACCTCCAACTGACTCATGCCCGGAATTATCTAAAATATAAATATGTAAATTTTCTAAATTAGAATCCCTAATAGTATGTGTAATACCTAAATGCATTAATAAAGACGCATCCCCGCAAAGAACTACTACATCTTTATCAGTATTTAATGCAATACCTAACCCTATTGAAGGAGAAAGACCCATACTACCTTGCATATAAAAAATATTTTCGTTATCAGGATACAGAGCATACACTGCTCTCGAGTTAAACCCTGTATTTGTAACAAATACTGCATCAGGATGCGATTTGAAAATATCCTGTAAAGCTTTTTCTCTACTGTACATTATTGTCCCCTTTAACTATAATATAATTAGTATATCCTATTTTTTTAAGTAGGTCTTCCCCTACTTCTCCCATAATCTTATGCTGTGGGAGGGAGTGCCTATGCCCTATTATAAGCAGTGGATATACTTCATGCGGGATACATAAACTTGTCAAAGCGTTAATAATATTACCTATGCCTGAGTTTTGTAAGTAAACACAAGACTTCATACCTGCTAGTTCAGCTCCTACGGCAATACCTATACTTTGACCTTCGTTAGTAGCTATAATATGTTGATATTCAGAATCTAGTATCTCATTAATAAACGTCTTAAGTAGGCTATCGGGAACTCCCGTAAAGAAATTACAATCTATATCGGATAAACTAATCATTAAAATACCACCCCCAAGGACTATTCTCAAGTGTAAGATATTTCATTAGCTTTCCGTCATTGGGTATCTCTTTTATTTCTTGAGTCTGGTTATTATACATAATCTGTCTTTGTATATTTAATACTTTATTATAAGAATATTGAATATATCGATTCTCATCCAAACATTTAATTGCAGAAATACAGCTAGAAAATTTTTCATCAATTCCCATTCTACCATCTTCTGCAATATAAATTTTATTATAATCAAAAGGGTATGATATATCATTAGGTTTGCTAGTTTTATAAATTCGATTCATTACCGTATTATAAAAATCTAAAACATATACTTTAGATTTATTTATTTTCTTTTTATTAATATTATCTGTAACACTAACCCATGTTAACCACGGATGTGGGGGAGTCATTAGAGGGTCTATTAAGGTAGGATTTCCATGGTCTGAGAATAACCAAAAAAGGGAGTTTTCTTCTTCAAAATCTATTGAATTAATAATCTCAGTAAACCTAGTTACAGCTTCTGAGTAAGGGGTTCTATGTTCTACAGCGTCATGGTAATGATTGTACTTTAATACTATAAAGTGGTTTTCATCTGATGGTAGTTCTTGCATTTGAGATATGAAGTCCATCTCATCCTTATATGGGGTGTAAACATATTCGGAATACCCTCTATTAATACCACAACATTCATCCGGAATAAAAGTGGAGTTATTCTTATCCCCGTGGATATGGATAGACCAATCATCAGGAAGATTATTAAAAATCATCTTCTCATTCCATTTAATTTTTTCAGGGGGTGTTAGAAGTAAGCGGTACGTTCCATAATATCCAATCCCCTTAGGATACATTTCCGAAGGAGTTTTACCTGAAAACAAAGAGACTAGAGAAGTTGTTGTAAAACTATTTGTAATATAATCACTATAATGAAGTCCCTTTTGTTTAAATAAATCTTCAATCTCTTTAGTTTGTGGACAAGTGTCGAATAATATGCAGTAAATTTTCATTTTCCAGGTTCCTCAGGTATTAGGGTTAGAATTTCTTTAATTGAAAGACATAGTTTATCAGCTTCATAAGCTCTATGATTTTGTAAAATACTTTTAGCAGTTTCTACCATTGCAGGGTAAGCGCTTCTAAGTAGATGATTTGCGTATATGATAATATTTGCTCCTGCTTCTACTAATTCTTTCTCTGTAATTTTATTATATGATGTAGGAACTACAACAACTGGTACATGAGAGTGATGCTTTCTAAAGAGTTTTAAAAATGAAAGGATTTCATCAGGTGTTTTTTCTTTACTATGAATCATAATACCATCAGCTCCTGCTTTTACGTATGCAAGAGCTCTTACAATAGCGTCTTCTACTCCCTGTTTTAGGATTAAACTTTCTACTCTCGCAATAATCATAAAATCATCTGATACTTGAGCTCGTTTCCCTGCAGATATCTTGTTGCTAAAATTTTCTATAGAATCTTGAGCTTGGTCAGCAGTATCCCCAAAAAGTGAGTTTCTTTTTAATCCTATTTTATCTTCAATTATTACAGCTGAAATTCCAAGACGTTCTAACGTTCTAACAGTATACACAAAGTGCTCTAACAATCCTCCAGTATCCCCATCAACGATAAGCGGTTTTGTAGTGACATCTAGAACTTCATTTAAAGTATCTAATCTTTGAACAAGTTCAATATCGGGTTTTCCTTTTATTGTAGAGTCTGTTAAACTCGAACCCCACATACAATCAAACTCTTCACCTTCGTAAGACACTTTTTCTACAATTCTCCCGGTAAGTCCATTATGGACTTCCATAACTTTAACATGAGATTTAGAGCTAAGTAATCTTTTTAATCTATTACGTCGTATATCCGGGGTAGTTCCTATATCTTTTAAATGAGCATGAAGTTTGGTAGAGGATATTCCCTCTGTGTATGGAACATCTATAATAGTTCCTCCCCATTTAGAAATAGTTTTTAAAACATTGCTTCTAATCTCTTTCTGTGTCCCTGTAACCCAATCATCTCCATGAACTACATAATCAGGTTTGAGTAAGTTTAAATTATCTGTATACTCTAAAGTATCTTGGGGGATAACTTTAATTACTCCTTTTAGATTTTCTACAATAATTTTTCTTTGCTCGTATGAGAGAGCAGGTAATCTTTTATAAGAAGCAATTGCTTTATCAGTTAAAAGACCTACTACTACATCTCCTAACTTGCTAGCTTCTTTAATAATATTTAAGTGTCCATGGTGTATTAAATCTGCACACATTCCTACGTAGGAAATCATATTAATTATCAACTCCTATCCATTTTGCAGGTATCCTATCAGAAATATCTCCTGGGTACATTTCTCCAAACCATTGGGTAGGATATATAACTACTTTATCTGTATTGGTGTTTAACCATGCTCCCCACCAACTAAATGAACTATTAGCAATAATATTATGGTCGCACATTGACATCATATAGAGACATATGTAATCAGGTTCATCTACAAAAACATAAGATGATGGGAAATTTAATTTGCACCATTCTAAATCATCTGAAAATACCATAAAAGTACAATCCATATTTTCAAACTCTTTAATTGCAGTTTTATAATAATCTAGAGAGCATAGCGGATGTGCATGTGGGATATTTACATAATCCCCTCTTCGAATATGGACAGCTACTGTAATTCCTTCGAAATTATATTTATTTTTTATCTTCTGGGTATATTTGTCAGGCGTTTTAAACAAATCTAAAATTAAATCTCTATTATGGTTAAAGTATTTATGAGATTGCCAATACCCATCTAAAACCATACCTTGCGCATATTCAATAGGTGTAAAAGTATGTATATCTTTTTCCTTATACAGTTCATGGAATGGAGAATAATCGTGATTATTATTATCTAATTTAGATAGAATATTATCCAAATAGGGTAAAGACCCAGGTTGGTTTAATTGAGGGTATACAGCAATATCATTATTGTCAGCAGCTAGTGATGCTGTTGCTGCAACACAAAACATCTGATTTCCTAATCCGTTATTTTCGGCTCCTGGTCCTATTAATTTACAAGTAATCATTTATATGCCTCTACATTTAAACTAATTAAAGTTCCGTTGTCTTTATCCATATGGGGGAGATAAGCTTGTGAGTGGTCATCTATATGAGCATGTTCGGTTAATCTCCAATCGTATAGATTTATATCTTTAAACCCAGCCATCTTTAAAACTTTAGAAAGGGAAGAAAAATCATACGTAGTTTTATGGTAAACAGGAGGTTCTCCCCATTTTCCAAATAAAGGTCCAAGAAACTTTTCAATCTTATACCCTTCTTTATAAAGATTGCACATAGCTTCAAAGTCTGGTACAGCCACTCTTAAAATGCCTCCAGGTTTAAGAACTCTGTTCCATTCAGTTAATATAGAAGACACCTCTACCCTATCAAAGTACTCTAATAAATGAGAAGAATAAATGATATCACAAGAATTATCTTCAAAAGGGAAGGAAGTAACATCCTTATATTGGATATGCGCGTATTCAGCTTTATCAATATGGACCCACTCTTCCCCGAAATCTCTCTTTCCGCATCCTAAGTGTAATTTCATATAAAAGTTTTATCGTTTTGTTGTCCTGTATATGGACCGGTCTTATATTCGTATACTAAAGTATCATCCTCAAGTATAAGATACGTGTGACCTCCTTCTAATGTAAAAGAAGAATCCCCCGGATTTAATACATGTTTTTCTAGAAAACCTCCGTCTGTATCAAAAAATGAAACTTCTACACTTCCTTTTATAACTACCCAGCTTTCTTGAGCAATCATTTGAGTAAACGAAGGTGGCTTCCAAATATGTTGATGCGGTTTAAAGGTTGTCCCTTTTTCCATTTTTAAATAGGAGCATTGTATAAAATTATCAGACTCCACTAACTCGGTACGTTGAGATGTGAAGTCTTCAGCTCTATAAACTAAGTGTAATAGTTTCTTATTATTTTTTGATTTAATTTTAATCATGAATTTAAAGCTGGGTATACGTCTTTTTACGTTTTATCTCTAAAGCGCATCTAATCTGGTCTCCCAAATCTAGTTTATCCTCGTTTAGAATATTATTTCTATTATACACTAGAAGTGGTTTCTTAATATACTCTAATCTCTCACATCCTACCATCTCTAAAATAGGAAGTAGGATAGCTAGGTCTGGAGCAGATGTGTATAGCTGTCCATTACTATCGAGGAAATCGTCTTGGTTTATATTATCCCATAAAAATCTTTTAAAAGTTCTCAAATGAGACCATTTCCAATGAACTGTCTGTCGAAAATGGTTATCCGTAGTTTCTCTGCAAATACTAGGACTTCCATCAGTAGCTATATAATCTCCATAAGTAGCCCAACATCCTTTTGAGTTATAAATATCTTTAACAGTCTCTAAAACATTAGAATCATAAAGCCAATCATCCCCATCGAGATGAATAATTATATCATCTGGCTCATATTTAAAATCTTCCATTAAGCGTATATGAGTTTTTAAAGTAGTGCCTTTTTTAGAGTTTTGAAGTATAACATATCTGTCATCACCTTTTACTGCTTCTTTCATTATATTATAAGTGTTATCTGTGGAACAGTCATCTATAATATAATGGGTGAAATTTTTAAAAGATTGAGTCTTGGTGCTATTTATGCACTTCGCTATAAAATCTTCGCTATTGTATACAGGAGTTACTATTCGAAGCATGATTTCCAAGCCTCCAGTATCTTGTCCTTATCCCAGTACTCTGCTCCTGATTCAGCAGAATCTAATCCATGATAATTGGTTCCTGTTAGTTCACATTCTCCTTTAATTAGATTAAATGTTTCGCTTAAAGAGCTGTGGTATACGTCGGTAATAGTGTCGTAGATTTCTTGAGTATTAGTCTTGTATCCATGTATAATGGCTTTTCCATCTTTAACATATTGATTAACGTGTTCTAAATAATATGCCTCATCTGTCATTAGTCCATATAAATGGACCTCTTTAAATCCGTCCTTTAAAGCTCTTTCAATAGAAACATGTGTATTTTTATTTCTATCTATGCTTCCTATTACTCCCGCTTTTTTCTCCAGATTAGTTTCTGATTTTACTAAACTAGTAATTACATTTGGAATTACAGTTCCTGGAACTCCTTGCCAAAACATTTGTGAGTTAGACACATATACAATCTCATCCCAGTGAGGTTTTATATTTTTTACGGGAAATACATCTTTCTCATGGCAAGCTAAGATTACTTTTTTAGATGCTTCGGGACGTTCTGGAATTTTTACATAATGTGTTATGAGAATCTCCCCCTCTTCATTAACTGCGCAATTTTCTGTTAAATCAGCTTTACACTGACCCAAGTGAAAAGTATGAGGACCGTAAAAAGTACAGTCTAGCCCATTCTCATTAAATAAATTACATAAGTTAATAAAGGCGGTTGTAGAACCCCCTGGATTAGACCATCCTGATAGAATTTTAATCTTTGTCACGGTTTAGTAGTTGTTTGTATAGTTCTAACCTATGATGAACTACCTTGTTTATATTAAAGCGTTCATCCACAATTTGTTTTAGTTTCCTTCCCATTTCTCTTGCATGTTTAGGATCTTTTACACATTTGGTAATAGCTTTCGTCCAATCAGATTTTTTATTCTCTTTAGAAATTAAATATCCGGTTACTCCGTTTTCAATAATTTCGTCGTATGCGCCACAATCAGTAGCAATAAGAGGAACGCCATAACGCCCAGCTTCCATAAGTTTAATTTCAGATTTTGAATCATTAAAGTTGTTCCATTCTAAAGGCGCGATAGCCACATCAATATTAAGATACATAGATCCATACCTATCAGTAGGCATAGCTTGGTATACAGCCCAATTTTTATGCTTTTGGGGACCTACTAAAATACGAGTATATTCATCCCATACTTTCTGCTGCCAGTCTTCTTTACCTTGCTCCCCTAATGGAGGTCTGCCATAGAATCCCCATCTGATATTCTCAGGACCTGCTTTAGCGTTTACACTAATACCTAATCCGGGAACTTGCTTTACATCTTGCTCGTGATGAATACCTCCCACCCATCCAATTTTACAAGGTTCTTTTTTGGAAGTTCTATAGTTTTTCGCTAAGTTCCAGCAAGGTAAATCAAAATCAATAGCGTTCTTAACCACAGCTAAAGTACCATTGACATGTTCTTGTATTCGCTGCGCAAACTTTCTTTGAGTTACCGTAACTAAATCTGCATTTTGGTACATCCCCATTGTGAGTTGACCTAACTCGCGTTCCTGATAAATATCATATAATCGATGCCCTGGATAAATTTCTGTAAGAAGATCGTCCGTATCATAATGAATAAAGCAACGATTTGCTTTAGCTTGTTTGAAAAGTTCGACCATAAAGAGAGGTCCAAAATTAGAAATATTCTGAGTCATCATAATATCGCACCAATCCATATCTGCGTGAGTTTCGGCGGATGTGTTAGATTCAGGATTCCAATTTAAAGGATTTTTGTTGAACCTAATTTCTACTTCATCGCTGCAATGTTGTTGAAGTTTCTCAAAAGGCATAATTGCCCTATAATAGCTACAACCGCCGTCATTGGCAGGAACTACTAATATCTTTAATTTATCTTTACTCATTATTAAAAAAAGGACCGCTCTTAGGGATCTGTGAAATTATAGTAATTAAACTAGGTAATACTATCCCCAAAAGCAGCCCAACACAAAAAAATAACTATTCTAGACCCTTAAGGTGCGAGAGATAGTCGTCGCCTTCATCTGATTTAGACTCGGTTGACGTAGATGCAACAGCTTTAACCTGCTCTACGATATCTT
>Ga0208299_1003353_pt1 | contig 10124 bp, 14 predicted proteins | sample 15_taG_FD_184089 | JGI IMG/M metagenome (GOLD analysis project Ga0208299, IMG submission 184089) | Marine viral communities from the Subarctic Pacific Ocean - 15_ETSP_OMZ_AT15312 metaG (SPAdes) (version 2) | ecosystem: Environmental > Aquatic > Marine > Oceanic | place: Pacific Ocean | collected...
TGATATCGAGAGATATCGCAAAATTGGATAGATGGGTAGCTATATCAGTTTAAGTTCAAACTAAAACCAACAATATGAGTAAAGGGAGGAAAAAATTACCAACACAAATAAAAAAAATTCAAGGAACGCTTGATAAATCAAGAGAAGTAAAAAATGAAATGCAAGTTAGCACCTTATCTGAATTACCTCCTGCTCCTAATTGGCTTCGAGAAACCGCCCAAATAGAGTGGCGTAATGTAACAAATGAGCTTTTGAGCTTACAGATGTTACACCAAATTGACTTGGTTTTATTAGCTGCTTATTGTAATGCTATTTCTTTGCATATTGAAATGGAAAAATATTTAATGGAGAAGGGTAGAGTTAATCATTACTACAATGAAGATGGAAGTTTACGCCATAGCCAAAGTAAGCCAGAGGTAAAAATTAGTAATGATAGTTTATCTAATGCCTTAAAGATTGCAGTTCAATTTGGGTTTACACCAAGCAGTAGAGGTAGTATCTCTGCTCCTAAGATTACTAACAATACTCAAATAAATTATTTTGATTAAAATAATAAATGGAGACAGCATAAAGGAATTAAAGAAGTTTCCTGATAATTACTTTCATTCAGTAGTAACAGACCCACCTTATGGACTTTCTTTTATGGGCAAGAAATGGGATTATGATGTGCCAAGTGTAGAACTATGGACAGAGGTCTTTAGAGTATTGAAAGAGGGTGGCTATCTTTTAAGTTTTGCAGGAACAAGAACACAACATAGAATGGCAGTAAATATAGAAGATGCAGGATTTGAGATAAGAGATATGATTGCTTGGGTGTATGGTAGTGGATTTCCTAAAAGCCATAACATAGGTAAAGCAGTAGATAAGTTGCAGGGTAATGAAAGGGAAGTTGTTAAATCAAAAAGACACGGAGGGGGTTCATCCGACATTTTCCCTGAAAGAAATAATAAATTAGATAGTGTAGGTAATTCAGAATGGGAAGGGTGGGGTACTGCATTAAAACCAGCATTAGAACCTATTACAATGGCGAGAAAACCTTTTAAGACAAGTGTAGCAGAAAATGTATTAAAGAATGGAGTAGGTGGTATTAACATAGATGGATGTAGGGTTGGAACTACTGAAACTCTAACAAGAGATTGTAAGGGGTGGGCGAGTGCTGAACACAAAGGTTATCAACGACCAAGTTATAAGAACGCTAAAAAGACAATTTTTGGTTCAAACAATGGAAGGTTTCCTTCTAACCTTATACACGATGGAAGTGATGAGGTAACAAATTTGTTTCCTGAAAGTAACCAAGCGACAAGAACTTATAGAAAAAACAACGGAAGAACTTTTGCTGTTGGAGGTGGGAAAGAGCAATCATCTAATATAGTAGTAGCTGGAGACAAAGGTTGTGCTGCACGATTTTTCTATTGTGCAAAAGCAAGTAAGCAAGACAGGAATGAAGGGTTAGAAGATTTTGAAGATAAATTATCTTCTGCAAGTGAATTTAGGCCGAACCATTTAGAAAAAACTAACAAAGGAGAAAATGGAAATCCTTATGGTAGATGGAAACCACTTAAGAACAACCATCCAACAGTAAAACCTACTGACTTAATGAGATACTTGGTACGACTTGTAACACCAAAAGAAGGAATAGTATTAGATTGCTTTATGGGTTCAGGTTCAACAGGAAAAGCTTGTGCTTATGAAGGATTTAATTTTGTAGGTATAGATTTAGATAAGGATTATTGCGAAATTGCGAAAGCAAGAATAGACAAAGCAATAGAAGATAAAAGAATTATGGATAGTCAATTAAAATTGTTTTGAAATATTATTTTGATAAAGAAGCAGCAGATAGAGCTGTAAGTTTTATTGAGAAATTTATTACCCATACCAAAGGCGAACTTGCTGGGCAGCCATTGATTTTGGAAAAGTGGCAAAGGGAAATAGTGGAAAAGATATTTGGATGGAAGAATAAAAAAACAAATCTTAGGCAATATAGGACTTGCTTTATTATGCTTGGAAGAAAGAATGGTAAAACAACTTTAACTGCTGGGATAGGGCTTTATATGTTATTTGCAGATGAAGAAAAAGGAAGCGAAATCTATGCAGCTGCTGGCGATAGAAACCAAGCTGGGTTAGTACATGAGATTGCAAAAGGAATGATATTAAATAATCCAGAGCTAACTGCAAGAGCAAAGACATTAAGAAACTCAATCGTAAATGAAAGCAAAGGAAATTACTTTCAGGCAATAAGTTCTGATAGTAAAACCAAGCATGGCTTTAATGCTAATTGCGTTATCTTTGATGAGTTGCATACTCAGGTAAATAGAGATTTATGGGATACACTTTTAACCTCAACAGGAAGTAGAAGGCAGCCACTAACAGTTGCTATAACTACTGCTGGATTTGATAAGCAGAGCATCTGTTATGAGGTTTACTCTTACGCTAAAAAGGTATTAGATGGGAGCATTAAAGATGATTCCTTTCTACCAATAATCTATGAAGCTAATGATGAGGATGATATTACATTAGAAGAAACATGGAAGAAAGCCAATCCTAATTATGGAGTAAGTTTAAGAAAAGAATATATGCAAAGGGAAAGTAAAAAGGCAATAGATATCCCAAGTTATATGAATACCTTTAAGCGACTACATCTTAATCTGTGGACTGAGAATGAAATTAAATGGATGGGAGATAAGGAGTGGATGGAATGCGAGGGGGAGCTTGGAGATTTAAGTAATATGGAATGTTGGGGAGGATTAGATTTAGCAACCACAAGAGATATTACTGCATTTGTTTTAATATTCCGAGTGGATAACATCTTTAAAATAAAGCCCTATTTCTTTGTGCCAAGAGATAATGCTAAGGCAAGAAGTGATAGGGATGGGGTGGATTATATGAGTTGGATCAGTCAAGGTTATTTGATTGCTACTCCTGGCAATGTAACCGATTATTCTTTTATAAGAAAAAAGATAAATGAGCTATCAAAAAAATATAGGATTCAAAGTATTGCTTATGATAGATGGAATGCTTCTCAGTTGGTAATAGATTTAATTGGAGATGGTGCTAATATGTCTCCATTAGGACAAGGATTCGCCAGCTTGTCAGCTCCTACAAAAATGATGGAGAAGTTAATTTTATCAAAAGAAATACAGCATGATGGAAACCCTGTAATGAGATGGATGATTGGAAATGTGCAACTTGAAATAGATGCAGCCGATAACCATAAGCCAAGCAAGAAAAAATCAAAAGAGAAAATTGATGGCGTGGCCGCTTGTATTTGTGCCTTAGCTGAGTATATGAGTGAGGAAAAAGAAGGAGATAGTGTGTATGATAATCGTGGACTTTTAATGTTATGATAGAATTTAAAATACTTGCTTTACTTTCTCCAAATGGATTTGATGAAAGATTCTGGAAACATTGTAAAAGTGAAAAAACCTATAAGGCAGCTTATGAAAAAACTGAGAATGAATTTGAAAAGCATTTTGGAAAGCGTAAATATTCGGACTATAATAGTTACCGAAATTGCAGAGATAGAAGGATAAAAAGAAATGCAAACAAGTAGCATACTTTTTAAAATAGATAATCGTATAATTGCGAAATTCCAAAAACTATACCATTGGCAATAACAGATTTCTTCACAAACTTATTTAAGAAAAAAGAGAAAAGAGATTTCCTTTCAGCAATGAGTGCTATTAGCAGAGGAGCAAGTAGTGGGATAGCAGTTGATAAGAATACTGCTCTTACTTTTACAGCAGTTTGGAGTGCAGTAAGGTTACTCTCCGAATCCATAAGCATTCTTCCTATTAATATTTTTCAAAGAGAAACAAATGGAGATAAAACATTAGCTCTAAATAATCCATCTTATTATTTATTACATAATGAGCCAAACAATTATATGAGTTCGGTTGCATTTTTTGAAAAGATAATGATGGATCTCTGCCTTTCTGGAAACTCTTATGTGCATATAGTTAGAAGCCCAAGAGGATTAGTTCAAGCATTGATTCCATTAAATGCACAAGACATTCAAGTTAAAATAAATGATGGCCAGATTTTTTATCATAATAAAAATAGTGATGTAGTTTTAGATGATTATGATGTTTTACATTTCAAAGGAGTAAGTCAAGATGGAATAATGGGGCTTTCTCCTATTACCCAAAATGCAAACGCTATTGGATGGGGGATGGCTTTGGAAGAATATGGCTCAAAATATTTTACCAATTCAGCTAAATTATCAGGCGTATTGGAAACAGATAGAGCATTAAGTGAAGAAGCTATATCGAGATTACGAACTTCATTCTCAAATACTTATAATCAACTGCAAAATGCTCAATCAACTGCGATCCTTGAGGAAGGATTATCTTTCAAACCGATTACTATAAGCCCAGAGCAAAGCCAATTTTTAGCAAGTAGAATTTTTAGCATAACTGAGATTGCGAGAATGTTTAACATACCTACCTTTATGCTTCAAGAACATTCCAAAAGTTCCTTTAATAATATCGAATCACTAAGTCAATCTTATGTTACCTATACCTTAATGCCTTATATAAGAAGAATGGAAAGCGAAATGAATAGAAAATTATTTAAGACAAATGAAAAAGGCAGGTTATTTGTAGAGTGGAATGTAAATGGATTGCTAAGAGGAAATATAAAAGATAGAACTGATAGTTATAAAACAGCTTTAACAAATGGCTATATGACTATAAATGAAGTAAGAAGAAAAGAAAATATGAATAGTATAGTAGATGGAGATGAGCATTATCTTCCACTTAATATGACTACTATAAATAAAATAGGAGAAGATGCCAGCTGAGGAATGCAATAACGGAAAATGGAAATGGGGAGAAACAGGAGAATGCAAATATGATTCTCAGGAGGAAGCTGAAGAAGATAATGAGGATTACTATGAAAACAATGATGATTGCTCTTGCGATTATTGCTCTTGCGATTCCAATTGCAATTGTAAAAACAATAAAGAAATAGAAGTGGAGGTGGAAGAAAAATCGACAGAAATGCAATTAGATAGAAGGCATATTATCTCAATAACAGAAGATGATGATACTTATACAATCGTATATGAAAAGGATAGAGATAAAGATGAGGATGAAGATGAGGAAGTAGAAGAAATAATTGATGAGGAAGAAGTTGAAGAAATTGAGGAAGATAAAGATATTTCCTTTTATGATAAAGAAAGAAACAAACCTCTGCAAAAAGAGGTAAAAGATATATGGACAAAAACAATAACTATGGAAAAAAGATATTTTAACATTGAAACCAGAACTGAAAAAAGAGATGATGGCTCAACAACCATAACAGGACATGCTGCTGTATTTAATCAACTTTCAAGCGATTTAGGAGGATTCCGAGAACTCATAGCACCTGATGCGTTTTCAGGGGTATTAAATGATGATGTAAGGGCATTGGTAAATCATGATCCTAATTTGCTTTTAGCAAGGACTTCAAGTGGAACTCTAAACTTAGAGCAAACTGAAAAAGGATTATCCTTTGCATTTGATGTTCCTGATACAACTTATGGTAGAGATTTAATAATTTCAATGGAACGAGGCGATATAACTCAAAGCTCATTCGCATTTACAATTGAGGATGATTCTTGGGAAACAACTAAAGATGGGGAAGTTAGAACTATTAACAAGGTAAAACAACTTTATGATGTTAGCCCTGTTACTTATCCAGCTTATCCAGATGCAGATGATTTAACATTAGCTCAGCGTTCATTGGCTATATATAGAGAAAAAGAGGAAAACAAGAAACAGGAGAAGGATTTAGTAAAAAGAAGTTTACTAAAATTGAGGATTGAATTAAAAAAACGTAGTAAATAATTTAAAATTAAAGAAAAATGAAAAGTATAGAACTTAAAGAATTGCGTTCTGAAGTTTTAGGAGAATTGGAAGTTATCCAAAAAACTGCTGAAGCTGAGGAGAATCGTGATTTGACAGAGGAAGAAAATACATCAGTTGATGCTCTATTAGCAAAGGCAGATAATTATGCTTCCAAAATTGAAAGAGCTGAGAAGATTGAAAAATCATTAAGAGAATCAGCTTTAATATCTGGCGTGGCTGTTGAGCCAAAAGCGGATAAGGACTTGGAAAAATTTACCTTTCAAGGAGCTATGAGAGCTGCTTATACAGGTAATGTTTCTGGGATTTACAAAGAAATGGATCAGGAAGCAAGAAATGAATCAAGATACACAGGGCAAAATTACAAAGGAGTAGGGATTCCATCTTCTATTTTAACAAGAGCGTGGGCAACATCTTCTACTAATAGTGTAGACACAATGAGTTTTACAGATCAGTTAGAATCCAATTTAGTATTAACATCTGCTGGGAGTAATTTTTATGCAGGGATAAACAATTTAAAATTTCCTGTATTTTCAGCAGTTTCATCATCTTGGATTGCTGAAAGTGGTGGTAGCTCAGTAGCATCTGCTGGTGCTTTAACAGCTCTAACTTTAACTCCAAAGAAACTTATCTCTGTGGTTAATATGACACAAGAGAGCATCGTACAGAATCCATCATTAGAATCTGCATTGCAGGGAAATATTGCTGCTAATATGGCTTCTACTTTGGAAACTGCATTATTAGCTGAAGCTAATGTTACTTCTGCACCAACTTCTATCTTGGCTGCTGCGGCAGCTGGATCGACAGGTGCTGTGTTTAGTGGTACTACTGCAAATGTATTGGAAAATACTTATATTGCAAATGATGGTACTTATGAAGGAGCGAGAATGGCTTGGTTAATGGATGCTGATGCTTATGCAGCTATTAAAACAGCTGATATGGTAAGTAATGTATCTGCTGCTTATGATTTTAGAGATAAAACTATCAATGGAATGTACGCCTTTGTATCATCTAATGTAGCATCAGATGCAACTGCTGATAAAGACAATGTTTTATTTGGAGATTTCTCAAAAGTACACATTGCTCAGTTTGGTGGATTAGATTTCTTATTTGATCCATACACAAATGCTGATACAGGAGAGCCAAGAATGGTAGTAACAGGATTATTTGATGGTGGTGCTGTGCAAAATGCAACTGCATTTGCAAGCTTAATTGAATAATAGTTAGACATTAATAATTTAAGGGGTGGTGGAATTACTGCCGCCCCTTTTTTTTAAACTAAAAAAGATATGGCTAAAAGTTTTGTAGTAGATACAGCAGCCGCAGCAGCAATTTTAACAACTGCCGAAGCTAAAACGCATTTAAAGGTGGATACAAGTGCAGATGATACTTACATAGATAATCTTGTAAGTGCAGCAACAGAATCTGCTCAAATATTTACCAATAGGTATTTTATTAATACTACCATAACTCAGCATGGAGATACTTGGAGTGATATAGCTACTTTATTCAAAAGTAAAGTTAGTAGTATTACGCATATAAAATATTATGATAGTGATAATAGCTTACAAACCTTAGCTTCATCTGTGTATCTTGAAGATTTAACACACCAACCAGCAAGAATTGGATTAAAACCAAACCAATCTTTTCCATCATTAGCAGGTAGAATAAGTGCGGTACAATGTAAATATGTAGTAGGATATGGAGCTGCGGCATCAGATGTTCCAGAGGGAATAAGGGAAGCGGTGCTGTTAATTGTTGGAAATTGGTATGAGAATAGGCAAGAAGTAATAACAGGTAGAACTGCTACTGAGTTATCAAAATCGGCTCAGTATTTATTGGAACAATATAAGATACAAACACTATGTTAATTGGGGAGCTTGATAGAAGAATAAGTATTGAGCAACCTGTATTAGCCAAAAATGATTATGGGGAAGGAGAGGTAGATAGTTGGTCAGAAATAAGAGAAGTATGGGCTAAAGTAGATTGGGTTGGAGGAAGTGAAACAAATGAAACTGATAAAATAACAGCTACAACAAAAGTAGATTTTTATATAAGGAATTTGGATTTAGATAGTTTTGTAAGTGGCTCTGCGGCTGCTACCATGTCGCATAGAATAAAATTCACTTCCGAAGGAGTAGCTAAATATTACTACCTTCATAATGTAGAGCAAATAGAAGGTAGAGAAAGATTTTTGAAAATAACAACAGAGGAAAAGGATTAATGCAACCAACTTTTAAAATAGAGGGAGCAAAAGAAATTGCGAATATGTTTGGAGATTTACCTAAACAAATAAAACAATATAATCTATGGAAAGCTCTTTGGCGTAAAGTAGGTAAAGATGCTTTGGAAGAAGCAAAAAGCAGAGTACCAAAAGATACAGGAAGATTAAGAGATAGTATAAGATTTTTTACTACAAGAAGAACGAAGAAATTTATGGGTATTTATTTTGGCCCACGATATAAAGGAGTGTATAAAAGTAAAGAAAAATCTGGGTTTTATGGTGCTTTTATAGAATATGGAGATGAGGTTATGTTTTATGGAAAAGGGAAAGGAAAAGCTCAAAAATATATGCAACCAGCGTGGGATAATCATAAGATTAGAATGACAAAAAACGCTTTTACAGAAGCCATAGGCATAACTGCAAAGGCAATAAAAAGGCACGAAAAGAGAATGAAGAAATTTGGTAAATGGGGTTACTAAGATGAAGATAGGATTAGCAATATATAATATTTTAGCCAATGATTCGGATGTAAGTGCATTAGTGTCTAACCGAATTTTTCCTAATGTTGCAGCCCAAAAAACTACATTTCCATTTATAGTTTACCAAACAACAGGAGTTGACCCTAATGACACAAAAGATGGAGTAAGCACATTAGATGGAAATAGCTTGATGGTTTTATGTTATTCAGAAACTTATACACAAGTAGCAGATTTAGCTCAAAAATCCCGAATAGCATTAGACAGAAAGTCAGGAACTTATAATACAATAGAAGTGCAAACTATTCAATTTACAGGATATGATGAAGATTTTGAAATTGAAGGAGATGGGCAAGGAGTTTATGTTCAATCATTATCGTTTAATTTAAGACAAATAAATCCAACAGGATAATATTATGAAAACATATATACTTTTAAAGGATTGGCAATTTAGTGCAACAAAACTAATTAAGGAAGGACAAAAAGCAGTTATAAATGATGTACTTGCAAAAGAATTAATGAAGGATGGATACATTGAAAATCCTAATAAGAAAACTAAAAAAATAAAGAAAGATGGCGGAGCTAACAGTACAACAGATAACTGAAACAGGAGGAGCAGCAACTTATGAAACTGCTGCTGGGGGTGGAGATACAGCCGATAACAATGGTAATATGTTTTTGCATATTAAAAATGGAAGCGGAGAAGAAATCACAATAACTATAACAGCTTTAACTACAAGTGTTGATAGTGGGGTATATGGAGATTTAACAAAGGCGAATGCTACGATAGCAGTAGCAGCCGAAGGAGAGGCGTTTATTGGAGGATTTGCTCCTGCTGCCTTTAATGATGGAAATGGAGAAGTAGCAATTACTTATTCTGGGGTAACCAGCTTAACAATAGCAGCTCTTTATGTATAAAAAAACAAATAATTAATAAATAAAAAATAGAAAAAATGGCAATACTTAATGGAACAGATGTAAAAGTGTATAGTGCCTCAGGTACTTTGGTAGCTTATGCACAAACAGCATCTATAACAATTAATATGGAAACCAGAGATATTTCCAATAAGGAAAGTGTTGGTTTTGCAGAATCCCTTGAAGGACAAAGAAATTGGGAGATAAGCTTGGATGGTGCTTATGCTTGGACTGATGCTGATGGAGCGCAAATTACTAATTCAGCAGATGATGTATTGGAGCAATATGTGCTTGAAGCTGGGGCTAATAAAAGAGAATCATTTGTAATAAAATGGGGAAATACAGGTAGCACAACAGGAGATACTTATTTTTCTGGTAGTGCATTCTTAACTTCTTTTTCAGCAACAGGTGGAGTTGAAGATACTGCAACTTATAGTATGACTTTTACAGGAACAGCTGGAATAATTAGAACAGTAGCAGCATAATAACCTAATACTCAACATCCCATTCGCATCCTTTTTTCAGGTGGGTTGCGTTTGGGTGAGAGTATTTTTTAAAACTTGAAAAAATGGAATATACTTTTGTAGAATTAGGGGGGAGTAAATACCCTATTAAATTTGGATTTAATGCTTTGCGTAAATATTCAATGAAAACAGGAACAACATT
>Ga0208299_1003355_pt1 | contig 10121 bp, 7 predicted proteins | sample 15_taG_FD_184089 | JGI IMG/M metagenome (GOLD analysis project Ga0208299, IMG submission 184089) | Marine viral communities from the Subarctic Pacific Ocean - 15_ETSP_OMZ_AT15312 metaG (SPAdes) (version 2) | ecosystem: Environmental > Aquatic > Marine > Oceanic | place: Pacific Ocean | collected...
ATTGTTAAGAACAAAATGTATAATGTATTTATAAATAATATTCTAAATGGTAAAAGGTCTTCTATAAAAAGAGAGCAAGCTCTAGATGCAAGATATGGAGGTCAAGCACCTCTTATACAGGTTGCAGATGCTAAGCATAGATTGAAGCCAACAATTGTAGACAAAGATGGTGAAATGAAAATGCGAGGCGAGATAATGATTGGAGAACATGAAAGGTCTGCAAGCTTATCTGAAATAGCAAAGAGTGGTAGGGATATGGTTCTTGTGGAAGGTGGTAAAGTAATAGACCCTAAAGAATTTTTTGGTAGTTATGAAACAAAGAGGGAAGGTAAAAAATATATTTGGGATGATATGATGACTGAGGGATTTAGTCTTGGAGAATTATATGACCTTATAGAGATTGGTAAAAAAGGTGTTAATCCTTATAATAAAGATTTACAGGTTGGTATATTAGCTAATAGAAAACCTCATACAAGACCAAATGATATGGCTATTCTAGGATTGAAAGGATTTTTAGATAAATCATATGGAAGAGCTGCCCTAGTTAATAGTCTTGATGTTGTTAATATATTTGAGGGAGACTATGATGCTGATAAAGTTGATTACTTCTATGGGGCAAGAAAGAGTATGCATCAATACGCAGAGAGAGCTGCTGGATTATATGTACAAGCTGTAGACCCTACCTCATTAAAGAAACCATCCACATTTAGTTGGGCTGACCCAGCTGAAACTATTGTAAGTAATATACAAAATATGGCTGCGAGTGCTGATGTTGCTAAGAAAACCATAGGAGTTGTACAAAAAGTACCAAGAATGTTAAATCATTTAGATGCTGTAGCAATGTCTGGTAAAGGTGATGTAGCATTAGACACGAGATTTGGTGCAGAGAAACGTAGACCTAAGATATTATTTTTTACTCCAGGCCCAGAGGGAGAGAAATATAGAATTACAGTAGACTTTGATAATCTTGATTTCTATACAAGAGCAGCTTTAGAAGCTCAGTATATGATTGACATGGGTGGTGGTGTTAATACAGAATTAATGAGAGATGTAAGAAATTGGAAAGATAAGTATCTATTCCCAGAGATTGATGAAAGTATTACTCCTAATAAGATACAAAGAGATGGACCTGGTTTTATTAATGAAAATATAAGAAATAAAAATGTATCAAAGCGTGTAAGAATTTTCAGAAAGTTTTCACAAGATGGTACTGAACAAGTATTAACTAGTCTTGAAAAAGATATGATTAAGACTATGATGCGAGAGTATAGTAAACTACTTAATGTAGCAGGGGATAAAACTTTTACACAATCAAGTGAGCAGAGAGCTACTAAGTACGATGATGTATATGAAGCTTCAGATGCTTTCTTTAATTTTCATAAAGATTTAAGTAAGAATTTATATTATAAACTTAGATGGAGAAAAGATACAGCTGGTAATCCTTATTGGAAAGACAATCAGTTTAAATCAATGTTCTCTCCTGAGTTTCAAAAATACGGACCTAAAATAAAAGGTCAAAAAAGAAAAGGTTCTTATGTACCTAAGTTAAATATATTTGACGGGCCTGGTGAGCAGATAAAACAGAATAGTCAATCTATATATGCTGGAGAAAGAGGTAATATACTGGAGAGGTCATTAAAACCTGTATGGGAAGCTGATGTATTTGGCAATAGAAAAGATTCAGGTCTTGAGAATATGCCAAGTGTTACTGGTGAAATGGTTGGATATATGGATGGGTGGTATCAACAATTGAGAAGTGGAAACTTATCTGAGTATACTGGTTCAATAGAAAAGATGCAGTCTAATATTATGAAGACAGTATCAGATTATAATTCTGGAGCTTATTACATTAGTAATATGAAAAGAAATATTATGCAGACTATGAATAGAAATGATATTACTTATCCAGTTAAGAAAAAGATTGTTGATAAAATTAATAAGACTATTAAAGAAGTAGAGCAAAAATTAATAAAAGGTGGGGCTGGAATTATACCAGATAAATATTGGGAGACTAGAAAAGGTAAAGATTTAAAGAGATTTACTTTTACTCCAGTAGAAGGTAGAGAAGCTAAGGAAGGTGTAATACAATTTGATACTGTTGAATCTATTAAAGAGCATTTACATTCACCATTAGGTAGGTCTGGTAGGGAATATTTAAAATATATCAAAGATGTAAGAAAGATGTTCTATGGTAATAGTACTTCTCTTGGTGACATCTTACAGTATGGAGACAAGAGTGTATTAAATAAGAGACAGTTAGACTTCCTTAGAGATATGCCTACGATAAGTACATTTGAAGATGTTCAACATCAACTTCTTGCAAAGGGATTAGCAGATTATGGTACTCCTTTTATATTAGAGTTCATGTCTTCTGCAAGAAATGATTATAATATTGGTATTCATAGGGGAAGATTAGTTCCAATGCCTTATGGTAAATCTACTAGATATAAAAAAGGATTACAGTTCCTTACTAAGATTGTTAATGAGAGAGATGGAGATGATGTTAGAATCAAATTCAATTCATCAGAAAAACAAATCGCTACTCAATTATTAAGAATACTACAAACAACAGAAGCTAACTTTGATAGATTTTATAATAAGAAATTTGACATGAGGAATCTTTCAGACCCTAACTTTACAGTTAATATAGGTACTAAAGACAATCCTATAAGATTTAGTCTAGAAAATATTAGACTTCCTAGTTTTGGAAAAGAATTAGAAAAGGTAGTAGGAGACTTTAATAGTATTAGGTGGACTAGAGATACTAATAGAATAAGTAGTGGATTTGAATTAATGAATGATAATTTACTAAGTTTCTACACAGATATAGCTAAATTATCTGGTAAAGAAGTGGAGTTTAAAGAGTATCTTGATACTATGAATGGATTAAAAGCTGATATGATTTCTAATAGAGTGATTGACCCAATCCAATACCTAGCAACAAGGTCTACAATAGAAAAAGATATAAAGAGATTAGTTAATGAAGTATTAACTGGTGGTAAGATGGAGAATATGGAAGATGCAACTGTTAAAAGAATATTAAATAATCCTGTATATATTATTAATGGTGGTCATGTAGGAGCTGGTTTCTTTAAGGGTATAAGTTTAGAACAGAAGTCTCAATATACATTAAAAAAATTAAGAGAAGCTGTAAAAATTAAGAATGAATTAAAAGAATCTCAGGAAAAACTTGGATGGAAGACTGAAAGGTCTGAAAGACAAATAGAAGAATTTCTAAAAAGGTGTGAATAGAAAGGATAAGTAATGGCTGTCGGAGCATGTTTAATTAATGCAAAGGAATTGGGAGAAGAAATAAAAAAGTGGGCTAATCTTCCAAAGGTAAAATCAACATTTAGAGACCCATATGAAGCTGCGTTAAAACTTGTAGAGACTGAGTTTCTTATGCCTCTTGAAGAAATAGGATTAAGAGAGCAAGATATAACCAAGGGACAGCTAAGGTCTTATCAATATAGATTAAAAGAATTAAATACTTCTATAGATAGAGGAAATTTAGACAATACATTTTCAACATCATTCTGGCAAACATCACACTATGGAAAGAAAGACCCTGTCATTGGTTCTGTATTGAGAAATATGCAGAGGTCTGATTTCTATTTTAGAGAACAATCATCTTCTAATAAAAACCTTATGCAATCTATGATGAAAAGTATAGAGAATGAATCTATATCCAGAGGAATCATAAGTAAGTTGGGCATAAAGACTAGTGGTGTTCAAAAGGAAATGAAAAGATTAGATGATGCTTTACAGCAAGCAATTGTTGATTATAAAAATAAAGAAACTATTAATACTGATGAAATTTCTAAGATACAAAGAGAGATAGATTCATATGTTAGTAAATCATATTTAAAGGTTTATGATGATTTATTGCATACAGTAGAGAATGATTTAGGTAGAATAGAGTCTGAAAAGTTTGAGAAGCTTTCCAAAAAAGATAAGCAGAAAGTCCGAGAAGGCAAATTAAATATAAAATTAGATGCTCTTGATTTAGCAAAAGCAAAGACAAAGGATGGTTCTCCTCTAAGTAAAGATATGTACAATGCTTTAGTTAGTTATAGGACTCTTATGGATGGTCTATATAAACAATTAAAGAATGGTATAGATGCTAGAATAGATAGCATTACAGAAAGGATGCAAGTATCTCAGGGAGACATGAGTACTGCTAGATTAAAAGAAGTAAAGAAAAAATTACAAGATAAACTAATGCCTAAGTATGAAGGTGCTGGATTTTATCCTCACTATACAAGAGATTTACACGTTGATTTTATGGATGGACTGATGCCTCACTTTGATGCTATTCAAGATGCTTCTAATATATATTCTAAAAGTAAAAAGGGTAATCAAACTTTAAGACAAGTAGTAGATGCTATGGATAATTATGTTAGTAACCACGTCAAGGGTAGAAGTCCAGATTATCAGTACAGTAGAAACTTTCTTAATTCTGTTACTAATTATATCCATGATGTAAATAGATTTAACTATCAAGCATTTATGGACAAACATTATGTTGAGGGATTAACTGGTGTTGAGAAGATATATAAAACAGATGGAGATGCCAAAGGATATGGAGAATCAATCTCAAAATATGTAACTGATTTACATACAGCTGCTAATGGAGATGTTAACTTATCTCCTAAGACTAGAGCATTAATGAGAACAGTTCTTGGGTTTGAATTTATATCTAAACTTGGTATTAACCCTAGAGGTGCAGCTAGAAACTGGTTTCAAAGGTTGCTAGACTATGTAGAATGGGGACCTGGACACCTAAAGAAAGCAAAAGATACTATAAATAGAATGTCTGGTGTTACAGAGGAAAGTCTGGAAGGTGAATTAAAAAAGGTAGGATTATTATTTGATGAGGTATCTCCCCAATTAATTGAGAGTGATATAGCATCTCCAGCATCTACTTTCAGACAACTATCGTTCAATGAACAGACAGGTAAACATGAGTTTCATAAAAAAGGTAGAATTGAAAGAATTGCTGATAAAGTAGGTTGGGCTGCTGGAAAAGCTAGTGTACTTCATAGAATGGCAGAGAACTCTAACCGTAAGAGAACATTTAAAGTAGCATTCTCTCAAATGTATGATTGGTTAGATGGTCCAAGATATAGAGAAGTATTAAAAGAATCAAATCCAGAAGTTACAGAAAGACAAGTACAAAATAGTATTAGAAGTAGAGCAAGAAATTATGCAATCAATATGACAGTATTAAATCACTTTGATTATGCAGAATACGCTAGAAGTAAATGGACTAGGAATCCTGTAGGTAAATTCATGTTGCAATTCCAACACTATAGTTTTGAATTTTTTGAACGAAACCTTAGGATAATGAGAGAAGCTAAGCACGATGTGTTGTCTGGCAATTTTAAACCAGGTGATAATGCTCAAGGTATGTTTAAAGCATATAATATGGCAAAAGCATACTTCTTAGCTCCAGTAATTGCATCAGCTATATTAGGTATTGATTTTGATAATCTTATCGAACATGATACAGCAGAAAGAATGAAACAATTAGCTGTAGCATTTACAGGTGATGAAGATGAAATTAAAGAAGCTTTTTATGGCAAAGGCCCTATTATATCAACATTCGGAGGACCTATTACATCTGACCTTATAGATATAGGTGTGATGATGGACTTTGTAAATCTTGATGAAGATGGATTGTTAGCAAAGATATCAGGTATGGAGAAATACGACCCCAATACTCAGTCCACGAAGACGTCGCAATCTCTAAGGATTCTTAATACTGCTGTTGGTAGAACATATGAACGTCATATACCACAATTGAAAAAAGGAAGACTTGGATGGGCTGTACAGCAAGAGTTTGGATTATATCCTACAGCTGAAGCAAGGAAAAGACAAAAAGCATTAAAGAAAGCTACGGAAAAGATATTACCTAAAGATTTGGAATTAGCTTTGCAAGCTTTAGAAAGAAGACAGTAGGACTTGAGAGGAAAAATACTAAAACCTCCCAAGCCCTGTACCTACTGTCTAATTAAGATTTAGCAATATTGTATGACTTATCCATTGTTGATGTAAATTCAACTAATCCTTTTAATATTGAATAAGTTACTACATCTTTTTCTTCTTCTGTTGATACCTCAGCCATTTTCATTAATTCTAAATTAGCTTCTAGTATAACTCTAAGCATTTGATATTTGCTATTTGTTTTTATTTTATCCATCATTTGCTCTCCTCCATATTGCTATACAGATTGCATCTGATGTATATAGTGTTGTTTTTTCATGAAAACATTTTGCTATTTTTTTCAATTCTTGTTTCCTCTCCTTCTTTATTTTTGGTAAATTGAAGTCGCGTTGCCATACTCTTGGCATTACTAATTCATATTCTACGTTGTTGGATTCTAAGATTCCTATCCAAGCTCCATAGTTTGTTCCAAATTTGAAAGCTGAACTTCTGGCGTCAGTTGGGAATGCATGAACTTTTTCTACTGTGCATATATAAGAATCTTTTTTTATTTTCTTTATTAATTCAGCCATTTCCTTAAATGTTGGCGGACATTTATAAGCTTCAACATAATCTTCGTAGAGTACTGCAATCCCTCCAGACTTGCCAGGGTCAATTGCTATGTATTTCTTCTCCAAATATTGAGTTTTGGGCTTTGTCTTTTTGATATCTTTTAGATTGCGTTGCTTTCGTACCATAGTGTTCTCTTATTGCACATTTTTTGCAGACTATTAATTCCTCTTTTCCTATGGGAGCCGTGTAATAATACATATCTGTATATCCTAGACTCCCACACATTCTACATTCATTTCTTTCTGGTCGTAGTATCTTTTTTATCTTGGGTATCACTAAATGCTAGTTCCCTATTTGGGTAGAATTTACACTTGTTACCATTAAATCCCACCATATAACTTCCTACATTACCATACCTAGCCTTTGCTGATATAATTTTACTCTCATATCTGTCATATGATGCACTATCAAAGTTATATCCATAGAATACAAACATAGCAGTCTCAGCTGTTTGCTCTATAACTCCACTCTCTGAATAGTCACTCATTCTGGGTTCTGGGTTTATTCTTTTATCCATCTCCCTGTTCAATTGACTAAGTAAGAAAGCACTAGCATTCTCGCTCTTACATATCCATTTATATTCTTGCATTATCTTTTCAATCTCAAATCGTCTTCCTTCGTTTGCTCCATCAGCTTGTATTAATTGAATATAATCATCAATGATTACATCTGGTTTATGCTTTGCTATCTCAGACATAGTATCACTCAAGGACCTGATATGGTCATACATAATAAGATTGGCATATTTCTTCTTTATATTTCTTAATTGCATTTCCATAAGTACATCAGAACCATCACTAAAGTCATTCCTTCTTACATTAGCATATAATAGTTGAGAATCTTCAAGTACGCACATCTTCTTTATCATTTCAGTATTACTCATCTCACGATTGAATAACATTACTTTTAATCCTTGTTCTACTAAGCTCTTTAGCACATTTATCATTAAGGTTGTCTTACCATGACCTGGTCTTCCTCCAAGAACTGTTATTTCTTTTCTTGTCATTCCCCCTGCGGGGTAATCTAGAACATCCATACCAAAAGGAATAATGTTTCCGCCTTCTTTAATATTAATCTTAGCTTCTTCTACAATGTCTTCTATAGTTTTTGCTCTTGAAGGTTGTATTTCTTTAAGTTCATCTACTAATCTTGTATGTTCATCAAGTATATTTTGTATATCTTCTCCTTCATCAAAACTTAGATTATACAATCTATTAGCACTCTTAGCTGTTTCTCTTTGTATATATTTTTCCCAAATAATCCTTGCATATTCTTCTACGTTAGCAGTTGTTGGTACTTTTTCTGGTAATCCAGTTAAATAATATCCAGAGAAAGCATCACCATTTTTATATAACGCCTTAGATTTCTCCATTACAGTTACAATATCTATAGGACAGTTCTCTTTATATAATGTAGTAACTACTTTCCATATTTTTTTATTATCAGGATTATAAAAAGCATCATTGACTCTAATCCATGGTGCTACTTTTTCATATATTGATTTACCTTTAAGTAATACTGCACCTAACAATGATTCTTCTGCTTCATAACTTTTTGGTTGTTGTTTCATATCGTTCCTTTCTAGAACATCTCTATTTGTGGAGGTTCTGTATCATAATTTGTTATTACTAGTTCAATAAAATACTTCACATCATCTTCATTCCTGCCAGCATATTGAGTTTCTATCTCATGAATGTTATAATCAGAATACATATCTCTAATTACTTTTCTATCATCATAGCTAATCATAAAATTAGCACCAGCCCTGTCTATGTAATCAACACATTCTCTCATGTCTTCATGTTCATCAATACCAAAGTCTGCCATATAATAATCACCTCGTTCTGTTGCAACTATATATGGAGGGTCTAAGTACCACATATCTCCTTCCTTTGGTTTATAATCTACAATTAGTTTTCTAAAGTCTAGATTTTCAATTGTAGTATCATCAAAGAAAGTTCTGGAATATTTTAGGTTCTCTATTATCCCAGAAGTATTCCAAGTAGAGGTTTTAGAAAAGGTTCCATAAGGTATCTTGTTAAATGCGTTCCTGATACAATAAAAATATTGTGCAGCTCTAGCTACATCTGGCATATCAATATCCTTTGTCGAATGAACAGCTGATTTTGCATCATTGAATAATGCTCTGCTCTTAGGAAGCCAATACAAGGTATCAATTAATTTTTCTAATTGTGTTATAACGCAAGTATATAGGTTAACTATATCATTATCTATATCATTTACGATGCTATACTTAGCTTTATTCTTTCGAAAGAACATACTTAGTCCACCTGCGAATACTTCAACATACCTTTCATGGTCAGCAAGCATAGGAACAAGCTGTGTGCTTAACCTAAACTTGCCACCATAATAAGGAATCACGACAGGACAATCGTAAAATTGAACTGATGTCATGATTTCGCGACTTGGCTTGCCCACTTGGTAATGGAAGGGTAGATTCTCGTCTCTAACTTATGAGTAGTTTCATAATCTCTTTTCATAGCGTGAGTTGCTACCCAAGTTGCAGCATTCAACAAATCCCAAAATGTAGTAGGATTGTGTCCTAATATATATTGTGTTAATGAATCCATAGTAAAATCTGGAAACATCCTAATTAAATTATGAACATGCTTTGGGGTTATCTTAGTATTAATTAAAGTAGGAAAATCATTCTTAAACACAGTTTGAATACTATCAACTGTATCTTTTACTGATTCTTCTATTTTGTTTAAATTAAGATTATAGATTGAATGTTTATTAACTTTATTACTAATAGTAGTTCCAATTACCAATCCATTAGAGCATACTAATCTAAATGCTCCAGCTAGAATATGTAGTTGTACACTTCCATCATAACTATTTCTTAATGTTAATGTTGGATTCACATAATCTTTATTATCAATCTTTACTTTGATATCTGGAACTTTCCATGTCCAAGTACTTCTTGCTCCATTGGCAAAAGATTTTTCCTCAGTTAGAACTGCTCCAATTTCTTTTAATACTGGACTAGCTGCGTCAATAACTTGTTGGTTAGTAACCATCTTATACTTATCTGTTACACAACTAATTACATCTCCTTTATCTTTTCTTACGATAAATTTCCAACCAGTATTCTCAGGTAAATATCCTGATACTTTATTTGTTTCCTTACTTAAAGTAAAGTTTGCTGGTATCTCCATTACTGGAAATAATGTTTCTTTCATTTTCATTTTTTCTCCTTTTTTTAAATTAACTTACTTGATTCCATCTACATTTTTCACATTCTAAAAAATCATATTTTAGAACTTCATTGTCATCTATCCATCCTTCTCCTTTTATAATTCCTCCACATTCACAATCCATTTCTAATGTAGATTTAGTCTGAGCTCCCATCTCTCTTTCAAATACTATTTCTTCTCCGTCTATATTTATACATTCTCGTCTAAACATTTTATTTTTCCTTTTAAGTTTTTAAGGCTAGAGCCACTAATAAATAGCTTTTAGCATTATAGTCGCAGGGTATCTTCTCAACCCAGACCATATATATTAATAAATTTATTAGCTTGAGCCTAGCCTTTAAGTTT